>Ga0233436_1003101_pt1 | contig 11171 bp, 16 predicted proteins | sample SI_122_August201_2_FD_182723 | JGI IMG/M metagenome (GOLD analysis project Ga0233436, IMG submission 182723) | Seawater microbial communities from Saanich Inlet, British Columbia, Canada - SI_122_August2016_150_MG | ecosystem: Environmental > Aquatic > Marine > Inlet | place: Canada: British... | reverse complement strand
CTCACTGATACATAGCACAAAGCAAGGTACTGAAAATCCCCGTGTCGGCGGTTCAATTCCGTCCCTGGCCACCACATAAATCCCTTGTAATTCTTAGACTTACGAGGGTTTTTTGTTTTTAGGCCGGTTTACGGAAATATATCCAATGTGGACAAAATGGGACATGGTGGGACACCTGATGGACACTTTATGGACACCTGAGAAGGGTCGACTGGATAGAATACCATAGCCAGTAAGGGTTTGCTGAAAGTGGGCCAGGTATAGGCGTTTCGGGCTTCCGAGTGGGCATAAAAAAAGCCCAGACGAATCCGGGCTTTGTGGGAATGCAAGGCTGAACCTAAGTCCAGACCCCATTCAGTTTACTTGCTGCTCGATGCAACTTTTCATTGTTTATTTTTATGTAGTGATCGATAGTCACCTTTATATCCTGATGACCCATCATTTTGGATACATCAAGGATATCAACTCCACTTTCAACAAGCCGGCTTCCGTATGTACGACGGAGTGTATGCAGACCAGTCGCTTTAACCTTTGCGGCTTTTAAGTAACCCAGGTACTTTTTGTAGAGATAGTCGTAATTGAAATTGAATGGAAACTCTTTGTGCTCTTCAATCTTACGACGATGGAGGATCTCAATTGCAACATCATCTAGAGGTACAATCCTTGGCACCCTCTTCTTCCCTATCAGCGTGATTTCCCTGCGTCTAAAATCTACGCTATCCCAAGTGAATGGTCGCTGGGGCAAAATTTCACCACGCCTTGCACCCGTATGCAGATACATCAAGAATAGATCTCTGTAGTCTGAGGAATCTACTTTGCTGAGGAACTCTTTTACCTCATCGTCAGTCAGTATGATTATTTCTTTGGGTAGATTACGAGGAGCTTGAACAGCTAAGATCGGATTCTCCTGTAGATAATTATACCGAACTAGCGTATTGAAGAATGCCTTCAATGTCCGATGTTCTGTTGCTGCAGTAGCAGAACTGATATCACATTCAACTTGTCGATATTCCAGATAGTGCGTCAACTGCACTTTGTTAATCGCTCTAATTTTGATGTCTCCCAAGAAAACTTCCAGAGCATTGTAAATTGAGGTTTCCCGACGGATCGTTTCTGGATCCTTCTGGTTGGCCATATATTTCTTATACTCTTTTACCATTTCGGTTAGAGTGAGATTAGGTTCGAGACTGGTTTCGAGACCTGCTTGAATTCGCATTTTCTTTACTTCAATCTCTTTGGCAAATCGATGCGCCATCTTCTTGTCTTTGAAATGTTTCCTGCGGCGTACACCATTCAGCCCATACCAATCAACCTTGTACCGCGTCTCCCCCGCCTTGGTCTTTACTTCATGTATATTTGCCATGATAGTTCCTTTCTATATCGTCAACCGGTAGTCGTCTAAAGACAATTCTTCCGTAACGAGTTGATTTAGGTCGGACTCTTTCAATCGGATATTTTTACCAACCCTATAGATTGGGGTTTGGTTTAGATGCAATAGTCTACGCACCGTTTTCACGGAGACTCTAAGCAGCTTGGCTGCATCCTGTAGACTGTACATCTGTTCCATGATCGTGACCTAGCAGAACCCTGGTTGATTTGATGTGGTATAAAGGTCTAGTATGAAAGCAGCTGCATTGAGGCTTTGAAAAACATTCCCCTTAGAATTGGATTCTGAACCTGCGATTGCTTTGGCAACCTGAACATCTTGTTCGTTATCAAATGCTATAGCCAATATATTGTCTAGCGTGTTAACCTGGATTGATTGAAAACTATTTACGCCAATTTCGCATAGTCTTGCAGCAGCAATGTCGGTGAGTTCATCGCTACTGTATTTGTCGCCAGCTATTTCTAAGTAATTCATATATGCTCCTTTTGTGATCATGAATGGTACCATAGAGTTCTTATTCCATAAAAAGGAGGGGCACCTCCGAAGAAGTGCCCCAGGTTTGTGGTTAATTATGCAGCGTCGTAATCCATGAACTCGACGTTAGCCTGAGCAGCGCGCTCAGTTGCTTCGATCTCTCCTTTAATAGAGGAAAGAGTTTCACGAATCTTGTTCACTGCTTTGATTTGGGACTCTAGGGCAGACTTCTTTTTGAGAAGCTTTGCACGCTCGCCAACATCAGCTGTTGCACCATAGGAAGTACGAAGCTCTTCATACTGTCCGATGAGATAGAAGCGGCGTTTGATGAGACGATCTTCCGCATTGTTATAAGCGGTGATTGTTTGAACGTGCTCTGAATCTGCAGTAACACCATGGGCGTAACTGCCATCATATGCTGAGCGTTTCTTTTTACCGGAGACTTCTGCGCTCACGGTGTGATTTGACTGGTTACCAAGACCAGTATCCATATTGACTCCTTCATGACTTGCGTCATCGTTTCCAGTTGCGGAATTGCTACCGGCGTTTGTGTTCAATTGATCATTCAAAATGATCTCCTTCATTTGTGGGGAGACTTCCCCGGTTATTGACATGTTGTATGTATTGTTTGTCTTCATGACCGGCCTTAATGACAGAAACATGCCAAACCGTATATTGTGTTATAACAACGAGTTATGTTGTGTAGGATGAAAAAATGAACGTAAAAAAACTACACAGGGCTTGTGTAGTTTGAGTGTGGTTGGAGCTTTATGGGATCCTCTTTAATGAGGATATTATTGACTTGAAGCGGGTTGTGTAGGCTTGGCTTTAAACTTTGTTCAGAAATTCCTTAATTCTCTGTTCATCGTCGGCATAAAGCTGTCTTTCAAGTGATTTACTTTCCGAAATTTTAGTTTTTAATGTCTCTAGGACTGATTTGAATGCGACTTCAAATGCCTGTGTATCTTCCTTGTGTAACATTGAGTTATCAACCAGGAATGAAACAGAAGCATTAACATCACCAGTGTGAGTCAATAATCGTACAATAATTCCATAAATTATCTTGGTCATGGTATCTTTACTTGAGCCCAATTTCTTCCAGGTTTTATTGATGCTACACCCAGTCTGGATATATGCATCGAAACACTGTTGGTCAGTCGGGCCTGTGAAAACAAGGTCTGTTTCAATGGCTATATCGATGTCTTCATCATTGACTAACAACTTCAAATCGTTTAAAGATTGATTGCTCTGCTTGAAAATTGCTACGATGCGATGGATATGATTATCCAATTGGCGCACATTTCTGGGCCAGGATTTCTCAGATAACGGAAGGAAGGTATCTGCTGACATTCCTTTTGGAGGTTTGACGTTTTCTAGCTTAGCATGTTTCTTGAATAATATTTCACTTAAAAGAGGCACATCCCCTGCTCTTTCATCCAACGAAATCAGCTCAACATCAAAGCCATTTATTCTACTGTACAAATCTTCTCGGAATTGCTTCTCTTCAATACGTTTCTGAAGATTGATGTGGGTAGCAGAGATCACTCTCACATCCACTTCAATTTCCTGCTGTCCGCCTACGCGACTAAATGTATTGGATTCGATTGCTCTTAATAACTTTGCCTGCTGTTCCAAAGGAAGATCGCCGATCTCGTCAAGGAATAGTGTTCCACCATCAGCTAATTCAAATGCACCTTTTTTCATCTCCTTGGCATCAGTGAAGGCTCCTTTCTCGTGACCAAAAATTTCAGACTCGAAAAGAGAGGCGGATATGCCTGCACAATTAATTGCTTTAAACTGACCTTTCCGCTGGGATAGCTCATGGATTGCATTTGCCAATACGTCTTTACCTGTCCCAGTATCACCTGTGATCAGTATTTTAATTTTAGAATCAATTACAGGCTGCAAGCGTACTAGAGTTCTTAGCAGTGTCTTACTCCGGGTAATAAATGGAGTCTTGAGTTTGCTAAGTTTTTTAGCCAACGAACTCTCTCGGGCATCAAGTTCTTCATCTTCAACCGCTAGATCATGGGGACTATTAGGCAAAGAATATGATGCCCCTGGTTCTTTAATAAAATATTGGCTAGGTGCGTTTAGTTGGGGATATCCATATTGATTTAGATTGCTTAATATGATCCTTGGCAGATTTTCGACACCATCTCCGAGTGACAATGTATTTAGAATCCATAAAGGGGTGAGTTCACGGCCAGCCAAGGAATACAGTGTTTCGCGCTTTAAGGGATCTGCATGGATAATAAGTTTAAAATGTGCGAGCGCTTTATACTCTTTACAATTAGCTAAAATAATTATTGAATTGTATAAATTCTGGAAGAGCCCAAGAATATCATAAACTGGCTCTTTGTACTGAAACAATTCTAACAATTTCACCAGTTGTTCCAACTTAGCCTTGTCACTCTTGCCCTTCTGCTTCGTGATTTCCAGGAACAATACCCAGGAATGATATATGATTTGGGAGGACTCTTTCATGTTACTCAACGAAAGCATCACCGGCTCATAGCGCTCTACAACCTGGTATTTGGGCAAGGTGATGATTGAGGACATTTTCTTCTTGATGAGAGAAACAATAAACTCGGGGATGTTATTCACCAAGGACATAAACATTTTCTCATCGAAAACTTTGTGTCCCTTAAAGGGGTACTCTAATTCATAAAATCTTTCGATCTTCTCTATGTCAGCATCAAAGAACAGATCCCTGTCTTTTTCAAATCTGTCAATGTCATCATAATAATTGAGAATGACTTCATCCTTGATGTGGTGAGTGTGATCTCTGCAGAGCTCAAACTCTTGACTTAATTTCTGTTGGAGGATGTCCATGTATGTGATTCCGGTTTTAAATTTACAATTAGAGACTGATGAGTACTATCCACGACACTTTTACATAAGCAACATTTGAAGGTCCCCAGGTTTTCATAACAATATCGCAACCCTCGGGGGTAATGTTTTCAGCATTAACAGAAATTCTTGGATTAAACTTGGAATCTGTATCTAGTCCAGATATGGAGGTGAACACCTGGGGTACAGTTTCAAGCGTCTCTTTAAATTCTATATGTTCAATGATACTTCGATCCCCGGAACCGTCCATGATCTTGGATTGCTGCTTCTTTTCAAAAGACCCAATATCGATGATCTGAAAACCATTCTTTTCAACTTTCGCTAGACGGTCTTCTAAACTTTGACACCAAGCTATGACATCAAGTACTGATTTGGGCTTATCACTCACACGAACCTCCAATTGGGTATATAACACTACTTATCTATCCAGTTCAATCAAGATATGTATGGTATGCTACCCAATCCACCATGAAATCTATCCAGTTAATGATGAGTTAAAGAAATAGATCAGGGATCGATCTATTTCATGTGATTAGAGCTTCTCAACAGCCTCAGTGATCTCCTCGTCCAAAGCGAACGCATATGCGGTTGTTGTTGATGGATTTTGATGTCCGAGTTGTTGTTGGACAAGTCTAAGGTTCTTTGAGACCTTGAGTAGTGCGGTCGCATAATAGTGCCTGCAACTATGGATGCTGTAACGAACTGGCAAACCAGCTCTCTTAGCCCACTTCTTAAACACCTTCTGAATAGCAGTCGGGAACATGTGATCCTGACGTTCTGATACAAACAGATAGGGACTGTCTGACGTACGGTAATCCAGAAACTCCTGGATAAGTGTTTTCAAAGTTGAAGAGAACTTCACTTCGCGTAGCCGATTACCCTTGCCATGACGAACGATCAAAGTATTCCCGCCACGCTTTAAATCAATGTCTTCGATCTTAAGTGCTGCGATCTCAGATACCCTTAAACCAGTTCCAATTGCGAGGAGCAAAAGGCATTGGTCTCTCACGGGTCCTTGATGAGCTTTGGACTTGGCAATGATAACTGCCGCTTCAAGAGTCTTGCGAAGTGCTTTGACTTCGTCCTCACTCATGAACTTGTCGAAAGTCACGTTCCACTGGGCATTCATAATAGCCCTGCGTCTGCGAAGCTATAATGACCTTCACCAATTATAATGTGATCTAGTATCTCAATGTCCAAAGCGGATAGAGCTGTTTGAAGCTTCTTCGTTACGGCTCTATCAGAGTTGCTAGGCATAGTCTCACCACTAGGATGGTTGTGAGCCAGAATAACGTTTGCAGCCTCTTTCTCAAGCACCTTAATTGCAATTCGCCTGGGATATACGGCAGAAGAATTGATAGTGCCTGATGCAACGACCTCAGTTGTGATTACTTTGTTCTGATTATTAAGAAATATCACAACGAAATGTTCTACGTCCCTGGCATAGTCTGAGAGAAATGCCCTTAGATGATTAGCTGCTGAAGTTGCGTTCTTAATCATGTCACCTGCTTTGAGTTGAAACCGATTTACAAACTCTTCTGCGATCTCATTATCGCTTACCTCTGTTAGTAATTGATTCATATTTAAATCTCCTTATTAAGCCACGTTGTTGGTGCTGGTTGATGCCACGTAATAGAGATCCAGTACAAACTGACTTACATCTCTACTCCTAAATGTTTTGTTTCGGGGATGTGGTGGTATACCAGCAATGGTTCTTGTGATGTTAGCATCTTCGAGGGTTTTGAATCCGATGCTGATTCTATTCTTCTTTGTGCTGACCCTGATCGTTTGGTAGCTATCAAGTCCCAGTAAAGAGAGCCCGCTAGAAACGAGCCCAGCAAGCTCATCGCTACCATACTTATCATCAGCTATCTGTATGTAATGCATATGCTTTCCTCCATTGGTGGTTATTGGTTTACCAGTACTTTTCTTATTCCACATTTTTCTGGAATAAGAAGAATACAGGCCGGTCTTAACGCCTGTTCAACAATCAAAATGAAAGAGGTGAAAGATGACTTTACTGCTTCATAAAGGAGCGGAACCTGCAACTATAGAACAGTTGGCAATGATCCCGCTTCCGCAAGAAACAAGGAGCTATAAGCCAGTGGCCCATCATGAATTGGCAAACATGCTGAGCTCAATGGCTGGAAACTTGTTACCAGAGTTCGAATTGGTTAACACCCAGTTTGGACTTGCTAGAGACGGTGCGAAGATGTTTGGTGTTCACACGTTCAAGAATGGCGACTCAGCTCTTGGATTGTCCATCGGGTTCCGGAATAGCTACGATAGAAGTTTGTCAGTTGGCATCGCAGTCGGAGCCAGTGTCTTCGTATGTGACAATCTGATGCTTACTGGAGACCTAACTGTCCTTCGCAAACATACGTCGAATGTCCATGCAGATATTGATGGACTTGCCCTGTCTGCTATCTACCGATCACGATCGGCATTCAACCAGATCAAAGCTGATGCTGAGACCATGAAAGGGATCCCAATGTCTGATGACGAGGCTTATCGGATGCTTGGATTGGTATATGGTCGAGGAATCATTACTCCCAGGCAGATACCGGTTGTGAAAAGCGAATGGGAAACCCCATCGCACGATGCTTTCGAAGATCGTAATCTGTGGTCGTTCTACAATGCTGTGACGGAGTCGCTTAAGAGTTCTCCTCCACAGTCAATTATGGAGCGTCACCTGGCAGTACACAAACAACTCATGAACCATGTCGCTGCATAAGGTTTTGCAGGAGCTAGGTCAAATCAAATACACAATCATAGAATCAGAAAAGGAGGACAGCAATGTTCAGAATCCCTTCAATACCTACTAGCGTAATCAAGGTCGCTGTGGAAGTCATTAAAAAGGTCATCACAGGTGGTAAATGAGAAACAATCGTATTAACAAAATCATAAGTCATGCCTCAAAGCTTGTTCGTGAGCTCATGAAGGAGTGGTTTGGTGAAGAAGAGAAGGAGAAGCCAGATGACAACAAAGGCAGAGATACTGAAGACGATTGAGCTAAGACAATCAACCCTCAAGACTTGGCTCTCGTGTCCGCTGATGTACCGATTTAGGCACATTGACAAGCTTGAACCGGCATTCAGATACCCTGGGACTATCCACGGTAGCGCCTTGCACATGGTGTTAAAGCAACTGCACGAAGGTGAATGGAATGGTGATCTACGAGCATTGTACACCAAAGCTCTGAACCATTATCTTTATGCGAGTGATGAGGCTCATATTCCAGTCAGATGGAAGGGTGATATGCACCCAGAGATAGAAAAGCTGAAAGCAAATGCTGTTGAGATCCTTGAGAATTATCAGAGTAAAGATTACAATAAGAATGCTGTTGTGTTGTTCTCGGAAGTGCAGTTCAGAGTCAAGATCCTTGGGTATGAATTTACCGGGACCATTGATCAGGTGCGGAAGAATCCTGATGGCTCGTTCGAGCTATTGGACTTCAAGTCCTCTGCTCAAAGACCCAACCATTATGCCATCCCCAATGACATACAGCTCACGCTGTATTCTTATGCATGTAAGTTTGGAGAGCTGCTAGTTGACGGTCTCTGGATTAGACCCAATCTGCAATTTTCATCTGTGGGTATCTATTTCCTACGCGCCCATGAGGTTTACAAGCGGAAGGTCCCAGGTAAAGAGATTGGCGATGAAAAAAATGATCCATTTATCCGCACTCGGAAGAGCATCAATGATCTCCGTGCCTTCAGGCATGAAGTACGATCTGTGCTGTCTGCAATGCTGAGACCAATAACCTATCAAGGGAATAGCGTTTACCACCCGAACACGGCGAGTTGTGCATTCTGCTCCTACGCTACGCATTGCGTTAGTCGGAATGACAACGTGCCTGTAAAAGATGCTGACATGGCGCATGAGCTGTTGGCTGAATTGAACATGGCTTCATAACCAGAAAGGATATAAAAGTGGAATCACAAATGATAGTCCCAGATGATGTTAAACAGGCTATGTCTGTTGCTGGGTGGGACATGGAAAAGGAGCTCCAGGATCAGTCAACTGTATCTTCTGGCTTCGAACTCCCACGTGTTCGTATAGAACACAAAGACAACGGCAAACATCGTATGTATGTTGATACTGGAGAGAGTTATCTAGATGACGACTCACAAGAAATCAGCCTCAAAGGCAACAAGCTCACCGGTGTTGTGTTTGCTGAACAGTCTATCCGAGCCTTGTGGCAGGAGGGAGCTGAGGTCCCCTTATGTTCTGGGATTGATAATCATCCTGTTGGACAAGAGCCTCTTGCTCATGAATGTAGTCGTTGTGAGCATGGGGTGATTGGTGGATCATGCAAGCCGAAGGCAAGGCTGTTCCTGTTAGCTGAGATCGATGGAGAAGTAAAACCATTAGTCTTTGCTTTGTCACCTACCTCAATCAAGCACTGGAACGCACACAAGAAAAAGCTACAGCGCTCTAACCTCCCTGTGGTAGCAACAGCCACAACGTTTTCGTTGTCTGATGCAAAAAAAGGAACATATCGGTGGGCTGAAGTTCGCGTTGGGATTGATGGTATTGCTTCTAAAGAGATGTTAATGCTGGCAAAGCAAGCCAGAGATCAGTTCGAAGAAGTTACGAGAGTGATCTCAAGTCACGACTACAGTGATCCAGGTGACCAAAACATAGAGCCGTTTTAGGACCCGTAAAGAAAGAAGTGCCGTTGGTACTTCTTTTTACCTATAGAGACCTCTCAAAAAAAATATAAAAAATTTCACCAAAAGCATATACGAGCCAAAAACAAAGCGATCCTCTCGATCGAATAACCTGGACTTGAGCAAAAGGCACCCCTAACTATGTGGATACATCCTTGGGACTTTTTTAATATTGGAATATCTTGTTTGAACATGACTAAGAAAATTAAAGCAACAATTACCCGATATCGACGACTTCTGAACAATGAATGGAAAGAACACCATTTCATAAGTGATGGAGCTGGTAAACGTTTCATGATTGGACCACTGTATCTCCGTATCGATGACACAAAAGGAGCTATGGCGCATTATCAATGGTTCGAAAAGATGTTTGATGATGATTCAGGAGAGCCTTTTCACAGAATGGGATGGACTCTGTCACTACATAGGCATGGAGATGACCCCGGTGCTGAAAGAATGCTGCTAATTACCATGCTCACAAATCTATATCTATTCCCAATTCTATTTGGTGAAAAGCCAGAATCGTATGAATGTGGGTTCGGCTCAAATTGGACTGAGCTCGATTACATCACGGGAGCCCCAGAGTGGATGCTAAACCTTTGGACAGAAGAAGAATTGAATTGGGCGAAGGTTATTTACTACAGTGATCATGCTGTTCAGATCAGAGATCGATACATCACGATCAATCAATTCCTTGAACTTGAACGTCCAGGCGAAAAACGCAGTTTGCTGGTAGAGGAATCTATGAAGCTTGAGCGTGGGGATTATAGCAGTCTGGGTAATTAATTCTGCTGAACCCTAGGACGACCAAAGGCACGTTCCCAGAAGTGTCCTGAGAAGTTTGCTTGCATTGCTTTTTTAGTAAAATATTTCATAATTGTGGAATAAGAATAGTATGGTTAAAGGAGGATATCATATATGAAATTAAAAACAGCATTTGGGTTGTATTTGTTGCGCCCGATATCATTAGCATGGTACGGGTTCTTTGGACTTAAGTTCAGATACCAGCTACCTACATTGTGGTTGCTAGCCGCTACTATTACTTTGGCGGCCTTGCAGTGGTTTTGGGTATCCATACTTACATTTCTCATTACTTTAGTTGTCTGGTCACAGGCAGCCATTGTTAAAGACTAAGGCCTCCCGGCCTTTTTCTTTACCTCCCAAAATTCTCCTGTAAAATCATCTGGCTCAGTTTTTCCTTTTAATTTTTTAAGATAATGTTCTGGTTGGGCAGAAACCTCAGTAAAACCACGAATTTTTTGAGTCTTATGTTTAGAAACAGACAGTATAGCCCTAGCCTCTCCGTGGTCTATCCGTATCTTTGCCTGATCTTCTAAAATATCTTGTGTGGCTTTTATTCGGTCATTTGCTTTTCTTATCGCTTTAACTGAAGCATTTACAGGTAACGAGGCCTTTGTACTTTCAGCGACAGCCACATTATTTTCTAAAACTCTAACCTTTTTAAGCTTTTCATGCAATCTAGCATTACCAATATTTTTTAGAGGGGCTGTTGAACTTCCACCAAGACGATCTATGAATTTACGTATTTCCATAAAGTCATCTCCTATAAGATCAGCTCTCTCTATAAAACGCTTGCCTCCATGTTTAGTACCATAGCGCATAGCCATAGCGGTTTTTATAAAATATTTCATTTAAAATAGTCCTCTATTTTTTTACTATCCATCTGAGGCAGTAAAGGAAAGTATGTGATAGTAACCACTACCTTCTCTTTGTTAAGCTCCTCTATAAAATAATAGTCTGGATACCAGTCCCCGAAACGTCCG
>Ga0233436_1003100_pt1 | contig 11171 bp, 8 predicted proteins | sample SI_122_August201_2_FD_182723 | JGI IMG/M metagenome (GOLD analysis project Ga0233436, IMG submission 182723) | Seawater microbial communities from Saanich Inlet, British Columbia, Canada - SI_122_August2016_150_MG | ecosystem: Environmental > Aquatic > Marine > Inlet | place: Canada: British... | reverse complement strand
TATCTAACATTTCTTTCATTGCATTTACTTTCATTTCGAATATTAAAAGGAGTAAAATAATTTTAATTATTTTACTCCTTTTTCTTAAATTTACTAATTTACTCCACTCTTTTTAATCTTAAGCCAATTTAATTCTTTAGTTAAACAATGATGACATAGAAATGTAGTTATAATAAAAGATATGGTGAGATGGGAAATTACTAATAGATGATTTGATTTTTCTGAATTGTGATTAGCAAAATTAGTAAAAAAGTATAAAAAAGAAGAGTGGAATGATAAAGTATTTAATAGAATTGATGAGATTATTAAATAATAAATATATTAAATTTTTATTTAACCCATAAGTAACAAAAAACAGCATTTTAACTTAGTTAATGCTGTTTTTATAGTTATGTTATTTCAAAATGGTCGGAAACGCAGGACTTGAACCTACAACCCCGTGTTCCCAAAACACGTGCGCTACCAATTGCGCCAGTTTCCGATAAATAATTAAAGCTGCTGTTTCTAAGAAGCAACAGCTTTATTATATTTATATTGTTTTTTAAAAATGGTGGGTATAGATGGAGTTGAACCATCGACCTCACGATTATCAGTCGTGCGCTCTAACCAACTGAGCTATACACCCATGTAGAATAAAATAAAAGTAGAGAGTAGTAATAATAGTACTTCCTACTTTTATTTGCAAATTTTTTTAATGGAGCGGGTAATGAGACTCGAACTCACAACCCTCTGCTTGGAAGGCAGATGCTCTAGCCAATTGAGCTATACCCGCAAAATCATTTAATTAACTTGCGAGACATATTCTATTAAAAAAGTTAATTATGTCAAAACTTTTTTTAAAAAAAATAAGGATTTTTTTAAAAATCCTTATTTTTTTGTAGTTTTAACAACATTTTTCATTAACAGAGCAACAGTTAAAGCTCATACTCAACCAGGAACAGGTGTTACTTTATGTCATTTTGAATCAATATCAATAGTTTCAGCATCTCAGTATATAACTCAGTCTTTAACTGTAAATCATACGTCAATAACAATAGAATCTTGTTTTAACATATCCTCTTTTAACAATCAAGGACAACCAGTAGCAACAATAACAATATCAGCCTGTTTTGTAAATTTAGTAATATCTTTAGTATTACTATTACAACTAATAACAGTAGCTCAAGCATTTATAAGTAAGGCAGCTATAGGTTTTCAAACTATATTACTTCTACCAATAACACAAACCACTTTTCAAACTAAATCAATATCTTGAGAACTAAATATCTCCATTATTCATGCAGGAGTGCAAGGAACCAATCAAGAATTATCTCAAATAAGAATTTTTCATTGATTTTTAGGATGAAATCAATCTACATCCTTTTTAGGTTTTATAGAATTTATTATATTCTTTTCATTTATATGTTTAGGAAGAGGAAGTTGGACAATATATCAATTAATATTTTTATTCTTATTAAAAGATTTTATATGTTCAAGTAATTCATCTTCAGAAATATCCTCTTTTAATTTTATTAATTCGAAATTTATTCAAGTATATTTAGCCCATTTCATCTTTTGATTTATATATCTGATACTAGAAGCATTATCTCATACTAAAATAGCTCAAAGAGTAGGTTTTTCTTTTAACACAGAAACTTCTGCTTTAATAGTATCATATATATGAAATGCTATTTCTTTTCAATCTATTATCATTATTTTTTTATATTAAATATTAAACTTTCCTTATATTAACAGATTATTTAATAATTTCAAGAAAAACTTTACAATTTGATCTAAAAAGTATAATAATACATATATTATTTTAATAAATAATTAAATAAAAATGAGTAATAGATTCCTATCAATATTAGTTCTAATATCAGTTTTTTGAGCATGATACCTATATTATAAGTTATCATATATAACTAATAAAAATATAGTAGAAATAAAAGAAACTACAATAATAGAAAAAATACCTAAAATAGTTAAACAAGAAGTGATAGAAGAAAAAATAGATCCAATAGAAAAAATAAAGGAATTAAGAGAAAAAAATAAATATTATAAAACTTTTATTTTAGCTAATAATATAAAAGTATATTTTGAACAAAAAGATGAAAAATTAATATTATTATTGAATAAACAAAATATTTGAACTTTTGATTTAATTGATAAAGATAATTTAAAAATTAATTTAGTCTTATGAACAAAATCCGATTTATATATAAAAGTTTGAGATAATAATTATTATTATAAAAAAAGTGATAATATTATTTCAAAATTGGATTTAAATATAACTATTAAATATATAAAAAAATCTATTAACAATAACTTGGTAATAGTCACAGAAAAATGAAGTTTTCTATATGAAATTAATAAAAAAGAATTAACTTATTTTTCTTATTTCTTTGATTTTATTTATTATAATGACTGATATTTGTGAGTTGTAAATAAAAAAGATAAAAGAATCAGAAAAAATCTTTGATTAAATTCTAATAAAAATATAGCTATATATTATAATCCCAAAACCAAAGAAAAAAATATTATACATGAAACAGATTTAGAAATAAATAAAATTTATATAGAAAATAATAAAATATTTATAATAGATAATAATTATGAAAAATTTGAATTAGAAAATATAAATTAATAAAAAAAAAACTCTTAATATTTATTATTAAGAGTTTTTTTATAATTGAATAATTTTATTAAAAAGGAATATCTTCAATAGAAATTTCTTCTTCAGCTTTTGGTTTTGCTGTTTTTACAGCAGGAGTATTATTACTTGAAGTTGATGTAGAATTATTAGATCATTCTGAATCAGATTTTGAATCAAGCATTATCATATTTTCTCAAACTATTTCAGTTCTGTATCTTTTTGTTCAATCTTGAGCTTCCCAATTTCTAGTTTGAAGTCTTCATTCTATAAAAAGTCTTCTACCTTTTCATAAATATTGATCAGCTATTTCTGCTAATTTTCACCATAATACAACATTGTGAAATTCTACTTGTTCTTGTCTCATTCCACTAGAGTCAGTCCAGTTTCTATTAGTTGCAACTGAAAAACTCATAACATTTTGTCCATTTGGAGTTTGTTTTAATTCTAACTCCTGTGTAATTCTACCAATGATCTGTGCCTTATTTAAATCCATAATATATCGGTTAACGGTAAAATAAAATATTGAAAAATAGTAAGTTAATACCAGATTTCGATACTCACTATATATACTTTTTTTTATAATGCAAATCTTTTTTCAAAAAAAGTATATAAAAAAGATATATTATTAATAACTATTAATAATACATTTTAATAAAAACGTTTTATTTTCTATTTTTATAAAAGATTAAGATAGAATTACATAATAAAAAAAATATATGTCAATTTTTTGCATATAAAAGAAACTTATGGTATTATTTATATGATAACTATTTTGTAAATAATAAACATGTTAAAAAAGATAACTATTATACTACTTGTTCTTAGCTCTATTATGAGCTTTTCGTGATCATTGTATGCTAAAGACAAAGAACCAGTATATACAAAACTAAGAATAGTAGATTATAATACCTTTAATGAGTATAGGTATAAAATTACTGACAAATTTTTTGATTTAAGAAGCAAAAATGAAATAAATTGAAGCATAGATAAATTTGTTGCTGCAAGTATTTTAGATTTAGCAACAAAAGGATATAAATATCTTCCTGATAGTTTAACGAATAAAAATTATTATAACAAACTAAAAACATCAATAGAAAAAGGTGTTAAATATCCTAATAACTCATCAAACTATATCGCATTAGTTACAGATATAGAAAATTATTTAGAAAAAACAAGTATTAATACAATTAAAGGTAATATAGAAGTATTTCCAAAAACTTGAAATGCACCATTAACTGTAACATTTAGAGCAAAAGTATCAGATCCTACATGAACAAAAATACCAAGTTATAATTATACTTGGTGGATATATGAAAATTGAAAAAGAAAAATACTTTGAGATAATATTTCTCAAAAACATACCTTTACAGAAGAATGAAAATTTTCAGTATTTTTAGATGTGTCTTCATCACATAAAAATGAATCAGGCTATACTGATGTTTTACCTTTCTCTTCAAGAGCAAATGTAGAAGTAAAAGAAAAAGTAGCTTCTGTAATATTAAAAGTAAATAGTTTATCACTTAGGAATAAAGATGAATTAAAATTTACTCCAGATGAAGCTAGATATGGATTATTAATAGATGCAACAAGTTCAACACCAACATCTGGTACAGAATTTATAGAAACAAGATGGGATTTTTGAAATGGAGAAACAAGAAAATATGCTTGAGATCCAAGAGTAGAAAGAGTAGTTTATGCTAAAGAATGAGAATTTGATGTAACACTTACATTAAAAACAAATGAACTTAAAAAAGTAGAAAGAAAATTTAGTATAAATGTGCATGATCCTATAGCAACTATTAATTCTTCACAAGATAATTGATATTTATGAGATAAATTTACATTCTCAGCTCAAAGAAATACAACTGATAAAGATTTAACATATTCATGGGAAGTAATAGATTTAACTGCAGATAAAATTGTATTCAGAAAATCTTCAGATTTATTTACATATACATTTAATGAAAAATGAAAATATAATATAAAAATGAAGGTTACAGAACCATCATGAGAAACAGATGTAGATAGTAAAATTATATATATTAATTCAAGAGCACCAGTAGCAGATTATTCATATAAAATACCTAAAACAAACAAACCAAATAGAGTATATCTAGATGCAACAAAAAGTTTTGATCCTGATTTTTCAGATGATTGAAAATTAGATTATTCTTGGATAATAAATGGTAATAGAACAGAATTAGAAGATTCTAACTATAATTGAGCAACAGGGTATTATACATTTGATTCTATTTGACAACATTCAGTAGTACTAGAAGTAAAAGATCCAGAAGGGATAACTTCTCAAAAGAAACAAAAAGTAGATGTTAAGTCTATTTTATCTCTTGATTTTTATATCTATCCAAGAGTAGCTCAAAGAGATAAATATGTAAGATTTGTAGCTGTTTCACCAGAAGCTAGGTTTTATGAATGGCAATTTTGAGATTGAACTATAGTATGATGAAAAGATGGAGAATTATCACATAAGTTTACAACTAGTGGTATATTTAAAGTAAAATTAAAAGTAATAGATGAAAATGATAAGGAAAATACATTTACTAAAAATGTATATATATGAGAATCAAATACTCCATATGCATTTATATCTATTACAGATACATCAAAAAATCAAATGCCTTATGATAAAAATTTATGCGAATGAAAATGAGCATATGTTTTGAATAGAGTAAATAGTATATCTTTTTCAGCTAAAGATAGTATAAATATTACATGAAAAAATGATAGATTAGAATATTCATGGAAAATAGGTAAAGAATCATATAATTCGTCTAGAGAATTTTCAAAGAAATTTGATGATTTGTGATGTTTACCAATAAAATTAACAGTAAAAAGTAAAGATAATAATAAGGTTCATTCTACAAATACTTTTATATTTGTGGAAAATGTAGCTCCAACTTTATCTTCTGTAGATGTTGATATATTAGATGATTCCACAGATCCAGTTGTAGTGAGAGTATCAGCATTATGAGCTAAAGATAAAGACGGTATAATTCAATCATATTTATGGTATTATTATACTGATATAGATTCAGAACCTCAAGATTTTAGAGCTACAAAAAGCCCACAAACAAGTTTTGTATTACCAAAGATAGCTTGAAATTATTATTTTGTAGTTGTTATGAAAGATAATAATGAACAAAGGATAAGTTCAGAAGAAGTAACTTGATCAAAATATTTTATAACATTAGCTTGAGATAATTTAAATACACCACTTGTAAAATTAAAAGTAAATGATTCTTCTGTAGCTATTTGAGATGAAACTATTTTTACTGCAAATGTTGAAAATATTTTAGGACAAGATTTAAGTACAAAAGTAAAATATTCATGGGATTTTGATGGAGATTGATTTTATGATAAAGAAACAGAAAAAAATATAGTAACACATAGATTTATATCTTCATGAGAAAAACATGTAAAAGTAAAAGCTAAATATAAATGATTTAGTAATACAAAAACACTAACAATTTCAGTATCAAATATATTAAAACCTAATTTTTGATATATATCTATTTGAAATAAATTTATATATTTTGATAAAACAACATGAAAAACTAGTTCTTTAGAATGGGATTTATGAGATTGAACTATTATAAAAAATAAAAAATACTTTGTACATACATATACAGATAATAAAGTAACTCATTTGGTTGGTTTAAAAGCATCTGAATGAACAAAAGTAAAAACAGAAAAACAAAAAGTAACAAGGAATATAAAAAATAAAATGTTTGCAAGAAAAGATGGACTTGTTATATTTTCTGTACCAGAAATAAAAAATAATGAGATTATCTTAAATGAAGAAACAACAGGTGCCTATATATATTTATGAGAAAGTAAAAATGATGTAGTTAATTATGTAGTTGATTACGATGTAGAAAGTGATTCTGATCTGAATTGATGAGATGATGATGATGAAAATAATAAAGATGATGATTCTTATAAAACAGGAGAAGTATTTAAAGTAGAATTAAATAATGAAAAATATCAAACAATCAGATTATATATAAAAGATTCTTCGTGAGAATTAATTGATTCAAAAGATATTACTATAATAAAAAATTATGTAGATGAAACTACTATAGATTTAGATTCAATACAATTTAATTGAGTAAGTAAAAGTATAAAATTAAAAATTGAAAAACTAAAATCATATGTCGATTCAATGCCAAAACAACATAAATTAAAAGCTTTAATGTATGTTCAAAAATTACAAGATGAATGGTCTGATAATAGAGAAAAAACAAATATTATACTTGAATTTGAATGATTTATATACGATACATGAGTAAATAATGCTGATTCTATAATAGAATTACTTGAATCTTTATTAGTTGATGAGCAAGAAGATCAAAGTGAAAAAGCTATAAGTTTTAATGCATTAAAAAATTTAATTCCAATTTCTATTAAATGTTGAGAAATAATAACTTTAACAGAATGAACTTGTTATGATTTACTTGTATCAAAACTTGAAGCAATAAAAGTAAATGATGATTTAGATCAAAATAAATTACTTTGAAAAGATATACTTGAAGTAATTGCTATAGATTCAGTTATGACTGTAAAAGAAAAAAATGACTTTAAAGCTATATTAAAAATATTTGTATATGGAGGTTTAGAAAATATACCAAAGGAAGAAGAACAAGAAGTAATTATAGAAGAAGATAAAAATACAAGTGATTTTATGTGACTTTTGATTTCTACATTTAAATGGTTATTTATAATTATTGTATGATTTACAGGAATTATTATACTATATTATATATATTATTTATTTGCAAACAAAGATAGTAATATATGATTTCAAGATTTTATTATAGAAAAGACAGGTGGAATAAAGAAAAAAGAATCAACAGAAAGTTTTGATGAAGAACTTGATATTTTAAATGAATTAAAAGAAGATAAAAAAGATCAACCTGTTGAAGCACCTCTTGGAAAAGAAAAAACTACTTTGAATAAAGAATCTAATATTACAGAAACCAAGATTAAGCATGAACAAACACAAACTAAGAATATTAATAAAAATAAAGATGTATTCTCAGATGATATAAAACAACAAGCTGATGAAACTGTACCAAATTGGTTAAAATGAGCTTCTGATGTAAGTGAAACAGATAAATTTAATACAAAAGATGCTTTTAAGGAAGATAAACCATTAGTAATAAAAAAACAAGATATAAAAAAGAAAGAAGTAAAAAGGGAAGAAAAAAAAGAAATTATAACAGATAAGCAAATAGAAAAAAATACTAATGTAGAAGATGATAGTATACCAGATTGGTTAAAATGAAGTTTTGATGAAAAAAAAGTAGATAAAAAAGAAGAGCCAAAATTAAATAAAAAGCAAGAAGTTAAGAATCAAAAAATTAAAGAAAAAGATAAAAAAGAAGAAAATAAAGAAATTATAACAGATGAGCAAATTGAAAAAGCAACAAAATTAGATGAAGAAAATATACCAGATTGGTTAAAATGAAGTTTTAATGAAAAGAAGGAAGAAAAGAAGGAAGAAAAAAAAGAAACAAAAGAAGATAAAAAAGAAACAAAAGTGGAAGAAAATAGACAGTCTAATAATAAAAGTAGTAGAAATAGATCTAGAAATAAAAAACAAACTACAGAAAATAAAGTAACAGAAAATAAAGAAGCAACAATAAATAAAACTAAACAAAATGATAAAAAAATAGTAGAAAAAGTTCCTGTAGAAGCAAAAAAAGAAGAAAAAGATATTATTAAAGCAACTAAAAAAGTGAGTAAAACACCAAAGGAAACAAAAAAAACTACAAAAGAAAAACAAAAATCTGATGAATTATGGGATGATGGAATGAAAGTTCCAGATTGGCTTCAAGTAGATGAAGATAATGAAAAAAAATAGTATATTTATATGCTATTTTTTTTGTTTTTATAAAATAAAAAAAAGAAAAGTCAAAAAGGATTTGACATTAATGAGAAAATAATTATAATGTAGTTACTTTCAAATATGGAAGTGAGTTCTCGAGAACTTAAAACTTTTTAAACTTTTCCACTTTATAGGAGATACGGAAAATGAAAATGAATATTATTGCTTTGGTTGTAACTGCTACTCTTTCTAGTTCTGTTTATGCCGCACCACCAGTTGTTTCAGACAGCTCGTATGGTCAACCGCAGGTTGCAGAGGCAGATCTAACAGATACTGTAGGAATGACTTATGTTGGAGCAAATGCTCGACTTACCACTATTGTTACAGGGTTTATGGGTGGTAATTCAGTAGATGCAAAAGCATTGTTGGTAGCTGATTCAGTTACTGGTAATAAGTTGTTTGGTGATCGCATCGACCAGAAAATTGGAAATTCTTTCAGTAATCTGGAAGCTATGGCTGTACGTGTGGCTAAGTTGGAATCTGAAAATGCATCATTGCGTTCTCAGTCATCAGCTAACTCTGATGCACTCGGTCTTCATAGAGAGATTGATGGCAAATGGGGAAAACCCTACACTGCTGCCAATGTGCTGACGGCTTATCAGGATACAGCTCATCCTGTAAAAGCCAAAGCTGAGAAAAATACTAGCCACTTTTGGTTTAACTAAGGTTTTACCAAATAGTTGTTAGAATGGTTAAAAGAGGGATGTGAAAACATCCCTCTTTTTTTAATTTTTAATAAAAAAATAAAAAAAAATTGACAATTAATTAAAAATAACTATAGTCCAATTGCTTTCAAATAATTGGAAGTAAGTTCTCGAGAACTTAAAAAATTAAATTTTTCCACTTTAAAGGAGATAAGGAAAATGAAGATGATTAAAACAGCTGTAATAGCTATTTTGTCTGTGATGATGGTTGGAGTTGTTCAAGCAGCACCACCAGCAGTTTCTGATAGTGCTTATGGTCAACCCATGGTTGCTAGTTCAGATCGTGCAAATACGGCAGGAATGTCATATGTTGGTGCAAGTGCCAGAATTACAACTATTGTTACTGGTATGATGGGTGGTAACCCTATTGATGCACAAGCATTATTGGTAGCAGATTCAGTTACTGGTGATAAGTTGTTTGGTGATCGAGTTGATCAGAAAATTGGAAATTCTTTCAATAATCTGGAAAATATGGCCGTTCGTGTGGCTAAGTTGGAAGCTGAAAATGCATTGTTGCGTTCTCAGTCGACAGCTAACTCTGATGCACTAGGTCTCCACAAAGAGATTAATGGGCATTGGGGAAAACCATACACTGCAGCTAATGTATTGACAGGATATCAAGATACAGCTCATCCTGTTCAAGCAAAGGATGTAAAGAAATCTGGCTTCTTTTGGTAATAGTTTAAATTATACCAAATAGATAGCTAGAAAGAAGTAAAAGAGGGATGTGAAAACATCCCTCTTTTTTTAGTTTAAATACAATAAATCAAAAAAGTCAAAAAAAGATTTGACATTAATGAGAAAATAACTATAATACAGTTACTTTCAGATATGGAAGTGAGTTCTCGAGAACTTAAAACTTTTTAAACTTTTCCACCTTATAGGAGATACGGAAAAATGAATATGAAAATGAATACTATTGCTTTGGTTGTTGCTACTGTTGTTTCTGGTTCTGCTCTTGCTGTGCCACCTGCTGTTTCTGACAGCTCGTATGGTCAGCCAACAGTTGCTAAGGAAGATCTTTCAGATACTGCTGGAATGACCTATGTAGGAGCTAATGCTCGAATGACTACTATCGTAACAGGTATGATGGGAGGTAATTCAGTGGATGCTCAAGCGTTGTTGGTAGCAGATTCTGTTACTGGTAACAAGATGTTTGGTGACCGTGTTGACCAGAAAATTGGAAATTCTTTCAATAATCTGGAAGCTATGGCTGTACGTGTGGCTAATTTGGAGGCTGAAAATGCATCATTGCGTTCTCAGTCATCAGCTAACTCTGATGCACTTGGTCTCCACAAAGAGATTGATGGCAAATGGGGAAAACCATACACAGCTGCTAATGTGTTGACTGGTTATCAGGATACAGCGGCTCACTAAAGGATTAAGTTCCCTTGAAATAACTTATGTTATATTAAGATGTGAACTTGGTTTGATTAAGAAAAGGGAGATGTGAAAACATCTCTCTTTTTTTTGCAATATTTTATCTAAAAAATAAAAAATTGACAGTTTTTATATAATTATTATAGTGAGTTAGCCATTGTAATAATGGTAAGTTCTTTAAGAACTTTTATTAAGATTTTTTTCATACTTTTAAAGGAGATTTGTAAATGAAAAAATTTTTTGTTTTGTGGGTAACAGCTTTTGTTACATTTTCTAGCTCTGTTTTAGCAGTACCACCAGCTGTTTCTGATAATGGTTATGGTCAACCTTTGGTAGCTGAAAGTGACAGAGCTAATACAGCAGGAATGTCATATGTTGGTGCAAGTGCCAGAATTACAACTATTGTTACTGGTATGATGGGCAATGCCATTAAGTTAAGAACATAAAAAAACACTAAATAAGCTGATAATAATCGCAAGAACACAGTATTTAAAAACTGTGTTTTTTTGATGTAAAAAACATAGGAAAAGTCAAAAAAAACTTGACA
>Ga0233436_1003097_pt1 | contig 11178 bp, 9 predicted proteins | sample SI_122_August201_2_FD_182723 | JGI IMG/M metagenome (GOLD analysis project Ga0233436, IMG submission 182723) | Seawater microbial communities from Saanich Inlet, British Columbia, Canada - SI_122_August2016_150_MG | ecosystem: Environmental > Aquatic > Marine > Inlet | place: Canada: British... | reverse complement strand
GCTGTATAAGGCGAATCCCTTGCAATCCAATGGCTCCCAATACTGTAAATGAAGCAGACTCATCATCAACATTATTTGGGATCTTTACGCATAGATTTTTCGGTACGCGAACAACCTCGGCGTGATTACCATTAGAAACAACCCTATCGCCAGGCTCAAATCCATCAGCATCGCTTTCCAAAATTACACCTGCATTACAATACCCAAGTGGAAGAGGCTGGTCTAATTTAGATCTGACTGCATCAACTGTAGTCATCAAACCATCAGTTACGACCTTATTAAGAACCATTTTTACTTTGTCAGGCTGCTTCCTGGCTTTACTTAATAAATTAGCCTTGCCAAAATCAATCAGCATACGCTCTGTGCCAGCAGAAACCACGGTTTTACTGGTAGCAATCAATATATTTGACTTAGTGTTTTTTGGGCAAGGAACATCGACTAGTGATGTCTCTCCATTTGAAAGATTTTGCAGTATTTGCTTCATATTATTATTTATTATTTATTATTTGATTTTTCTTCTCTTGATTTGGATAGTTAATTAAAACTGCTTTATATTTACCTTTAAATACAAATAAACTGCCAGCAGCACAACCAATAATACCAAACCTATCTATAACCTTACCAATATCCTCGATAACGCCCACACCGCCCAATGCAGTCATTGGAATATCCAACCTACTTTTAACCTGCTCAATTAAATCTACATCATATCCCTGCATTAGGCCATCATTATCGATTGAATTGATTATAACCTCACCACCGCCCATCTCTTGAATCTTATCAACAAGCTCAAATAGATTTTGCTTAATCTTATTTTTTGCATTGTGTGTGTATATTTCATAGCCGCCAAATATTTTCTTCTTCACATCAAAAACAACAACAACACTTTGACTGCCAACTTGTAACGATATTTCTTGAATTAGACTTGGATTGTCAAATACTGCGGAGCTTATCGCTATCTTTTCCACCCCCAAAGAAAGAATTCTATGTGCTTGGGATGCTGTTTTAATGCCCCCTCCATAACAAAGAGGCATTCGACATTCATTTGCCAAATTTTCAATCATCTTGTAATCAGGCTCTCTATTCTCAACCGTGGCGTCAATATCTAAAACAATTAGTTCATCAACTTCTTTTTCATTGAAAATCTTAACTGCATTAATAGGGTCACCAACATATTTGGAACTCTTAAATTTAACAGTTTTTACCAATCCTTTGTTGTGTATCAACAAACAAGGCGTTATTCTTGGATATAGCATTACAAATTACTAAAATTTTTTAAAAGTTGCATGCCGTTATGATGACTTTTTTCAGGATGAAACTGAACGCCAAAAATATTGTCACGATTAATGGCGCAAGTAAAACGTTTTCCATACTCGGTAGTAGCAATGGAATTATCTTTATTTGTAGAATTAAAATAATAAGAGTGTAAAAAATAAAATCTAGAGTTTACGTCTATATCTTTAAATAATGGGTTATCATCCATATACTCAACTAAATTCCATCCCATATGCGGAAGTGGATACTCACTTCCTGGCGCTTCTTTATTAAATTTAATCACTTCTGCGTCAATCCAACCAAGACCTTCAAAAATCCCCTCTTCACTAGATTTTGCCATCATTTGCATGCCAACACAAATACCTAGGACAGGTTTTTTTTTATTTAAAACCAAATGACTCAAAGTGGCTAATAAACCAGATTTTCCTAGACGCATCATTGCATGATCAAAAGCACCAACTCCAGGTAAGATAATTTTTTCAACATCTTTAAAATGCTCTTTGCATGTAACGACTCTATGAGGAATATCAAGCTGCTTATAAATATTAGAAAAAGCTTTTATATTTCCCATTCCATAATCAACTACACCTATCATCGCTTACCACCTTTTTCTCTACCTATGAGGCGCATTACTTTAGCGCCTAAATTATACAACCACATTTGATTTTTATAATCTGTATATCTTTTATTGGGCGCATCTAGGTAGCCTTTTAGTTCATCTATTGATATCCCTAATTTGGTTGCAATATATTCAAAATCATGTTTAATAGTCTTTTCATCAAAAGCTGGCTGCTTAAGCTTCTCAAGTGCTTTTTCACGTGTCATTTGTCCAGTAACAATTAAACTGGAATATTGTACTTTTCGCGTATCAAATCCAAACTTAGCTGGTAGCCAATAACCTTCATAGAATCTGGTAAACCTAGATTCGAAATGTTTTTGTGCGTAGCGTTGATAATCTAAATGATCAACAAGAAATTGTGTCGCATCTTCTTTATGGTACGGCATAAAATCCAGAGGCCTGATCAACTTTATACCTTTAATATATGGCAAATACACCTTGTGCCAAAGAATATTAGTTGTAGGGTAATTTTTAAGCTTTACCTTTCCAAACCTCTTCTGTATATCCTTAAGTTGACGAGAATCTGACTGATAATACATCCATTCCAAAGGATTTCTAATACATTCAGTTGAATAATTACCGCCTGTTAATATGTATTTAACATTATGCTTCGATGCAAATTTGTACATTGTTGCAAAAAAAGCATGGTCCTGAGGTGTGTCTATATGCGAAACTCCAGACTTAAAAAAAGATAACTGCAAATCCTTCATTTCTTCCCAATCAATAACCTCTGTGTAGAGATCTAAGTCCAGCTTGTCAACTGTCTTTTCAATATTATGCACAGCCTGTTGAGAGTTCCATCCTGCGTCGACATGGAAAACTAAAGGGCGTAAGCCTAATTTTTCTTTCGCAAGATAGACAAGATAAGAGCTATCTATACCACCACTCATGCCTATTATGCAATCAAACTCATTGCCCGCCCCCTCTTTTTTGATTTGGTCGGAAATTTTTGTTATTTTAGACCAGCCTTTGTCATTTGGATTCCAGTTTGGCTTTATATCTGAATCAAAAGTAGTACAGTGATCACATACACCATTATCATCAAAAAAAATTGAGGAGTCAGTTGTATCCATAACACAACTCTTACATATTTGGTATTTTGCTTTATTCATGCCTACACTCCAAGAAATCTATTTAAGATTTTGATGACAATCAATTAATACTTTTTCAAAATTTTCCCAGCAGTATTTGTCAATCAACTTATTTGAAAAAGTAAATCCATTTTTTTTGAGAATTAGATCTTTTACAATTTTCCTCATATCTTTATTGGTATCATCAACAATATATCCGATATTGTTACTCCTTACAAAAGAAGATACCTTAACTCCTTTGTTGATAATAATGGGTGTTTTAGTATGTATAGAGTCATAAATTTTATTCGGACTTGCGTTTATATTATTTAAATTATTCAACGGATACACTCCCAATAAATAATCACCATATTGAGCCAATATTAAATTTACTTCTTCTTGTGATTTAACACCAAGAAATTTAACATTATCCTGCGAAATTAGATTTTTCGTATATGTGTCCACAACCCATCCCGCTGCAATAATTCTAATCTCTGGATTGATCTTTATAATATCATTTAAAAATTCAGACCCTCTCTTTCTAGACAGTGTGCCAAAATAACAAATGGTCAGGTTGCCGCTACCACTATTTCCATAAATATACTTCCCCTTATACGGAACATTTGGCAATACAGAGGTTTTTTTAAGCACGAATCTCGGCATTAAATTATTTCTATTCTCATCTGTGACAAGTATTTTAACCGGAGGGCCGTACACAATTTTTTTAAAAAAAATAAACTTCTCTCCATGTTTATTTAACTTTAAAAACATGGAGTCAAATACATCTAGAATGACGTTTTTATTTAATAAAAACGGTAATAAAAGTAGGTAAAACTGTTCATCAACAACATGTACGCTGACGAATTTATGTTTAAATAGTATTTTTATTAAAACAAAAATATACCTTACTATGCTCACAAAAGATTTATGAGTGCCGTTAATTATAATTGATTTTTCAGTAAAAAACTTAGTGTGTGACGCATCATTTTCAAGCCCCACGCCAAGATAAAAAACTTTAAACTCTTTAGATAGGGTTTTTATTTCCTTATGTATTCTCATATCTGACCCATTATTAGGGGCAAGATAAAGTATGTTTCTCTTCATAGGTTATTATTCATTGGTGCCATAATAACAAGACTCAATTTGATCACAAATAGCTTCACCGAATTTTCTAGCTGTATGATCAATCGACAATTGCCGCATATTTTTCGAATATTTTCTATAAAGCAGCTTATCTGTCAACATCCTTTCAATCGCTTCAGTGCACTCGAAAATATCTTCAGGATTAAATACGATGCCAATATCATGCCGCTTAATTAGCCACCCTATCAAGCCACTGTTGCAGCCTAATACAGGCAATCCCAAAGATGCAGATTGGTACAATACACCACTTGAACCAAAATGAGAGCCAATATACCCGATCCAAATACAATCTGATGACTTAAACGCATTATATTCTTGTAAATCACTTTGAAAGCCACTAGACACAATAAGTTGACTGCTATTAATTAAATCTTGGGCGTCAGCACTTTGAATTAACTCTCTAGTATAATTATCTTGATACCCAGCAAGAAGAATAGTTATATTTTTTATACTTAAATTTTTGAAGGCAGAAATGATACTTTTGATTCCTTTTTTTTCTGCCATATGCCCATATACTGTTAACACATAATTCTTATCCGGTATTCCAAAAAAATATTTAGCATTAGTCTGGCTAGCCACACCCTGTAGTTCACCAACATCTGGCACAAAGCATATTTTAGAATATTCCTTATTCTCGTGAGATTTGGAATATTTCATAAATGGCTCATCAATCACCATTACACGGTCTAATTTTTTATTTCTTAATAATTTTAAAAACAATTTTTCATATAGAATATCACTTCTACTAGGACTTCCAAGTCCCATTTTTTTTCTATGGAATTTAATAGTCATCATCATTCCAGAAAACTTATTAACTCCAAAAATAGAAGGTAAAAAAGGGAGAACTTTGTCAAAGTGATCTAGATTAATTACATAAATATAATCTGGCATATCATCCATGGGAATTTTCTTAAAAGTATCCCTTACAGATTTATAGTACCTAAATTGATTAATAAACAGTTAAAATACATTAATTTTATTAGATATATTTACATCATTCATCAGATGCAATTTTATTTTATTATCGCATTCACGTTGTACTAATTTAAAAGATGGGTCGTTAATAGAGCTTCTTGATGTTAATATGCTTATCTCCCATTTTCTTTTATACGCCTCACGAACCAACAACCTTACATATAGGGCCATGTGATGTCCTGAAGCAATTGGCTCAATTATTAAAACCTTCATTACGCCTTTCTATTTATTTTTAAAGTTGGGGTGGAGTATGTTGATAGTCAAGTGGATCACTTTAACAAATATTATCACAAAAACAAACTTATACATGAGTGCAATAATTGCACTTAAATCACCCCTAATATATATTGGAAAAGAAACAATAAAATATGATAATAAAAATAGCATATATTGAGGGTGTTTATGAATGTATTTCTTTAAAAAAGAAATGATATATAATATTATTACGGTATTTACCATCGTTCCTATAATGCCAAATTGTAAATACCCTTCCCCCCAAGGTGTATATGTATGCACCCATGCATTTTCACCCATCTTGCCATATATTTCTTCAGAAAGGCGGTAACTAAAACTTACTACTGGCTTATCTTGCCAAAAAAATCGTGGAATAAATATAATGGCGTTATAAAAATGTTGTAGACCATATTCAATCTTCAACCCCCCCTCTTTAACAAGCTCCATAATGTGATGCATCTCAAATATTGTTGAGATACCAGATAACCCGTGAAGAATACTTATGTTGAAATTATCACCTCCGCCCCTTACTAGTGCGGCAAAAGAAAGGAATATTGGTGACAAAACACCTCCAAGAAATAAATATTTATTAAAATAATGAATTCTATGTACAAATAAATGATAAACAACAATTACAAATGCGGAATAAAATACTATTGGTGATCGGTATAAACCTGAAAATATCATTTTTGATAAGGTCAATATACTAATTATTACAAATAAAAAAAATACCCTCTTTCTTATTTTCTTTACTTTAGATGTAAGTCCGTCATAAACTGCAACTAAAAAAAGCCCGCTAAATAATAGTTTAATTAGGCCACCAACCCCCGTACCTTGTTCAGCTTCTATTTGTACTTTAGCTGCCCATACAACATCTCTTGACTCACCAAACGAGAAAACATACATAGTTGACAACCCATACAATAAGATTAATAATTGAATAAAAATTATAAAAAATATAGTTTTTTGTGAAAAACGTTGTTTTTGATAAGTATGCAGGAAATCTAAATCTAAATAAGGGCCAGTATTTTTCTTGTTAACTTTAAAAAGAGCTGATGTTGGCCTGCTAACAATGAAATATATTAATATTATATAAAAATTTACATTAATTACAAATAAAAATATTAAGTGCAGATCTTTAGCATCCGGCAGGCCAAACACCATTGGTATCAATTGTAAAATTACAAAAAAAGTTAATAAATAATATTGGTCCACAGTATTACTTTTTTTAAATATTATTGCAAGCAAGTACAACATTAGTGATATATAAAATAGACCTGTATGCTCAATAGACATTTTTTTTCTTAGCGCTTTTTTAAAATTTATTATATAGAAAACATTAAAATATCTTTTCTTTTTCTGGTGTATTTTTTTACTTCTATCATTGTAATCACCACCTTAAAACCTGACTTTTTCAGAATATGTGAGCTGATATAACCCTGCCCCACCAACAGCAAGAATCTCTTTCACACCGCACCTTTTATAATTTGATTGTATAAATCGATATACTTCTTTGCCACCACTTGACTATCAAATTCCCGTAGGACTTTATCACGGGCATTTTGACTGAGTTTTTGGTAATTAGATGCATTTAAAACCCACTCAATGCCTTGGGCGAGGTCGGTCGCACTGTAAGGTTTTGCGAGGTAGCCGGTGACCTGGTGTTCGATCAGATCACTATTGCCGCCAATCGCAAAGCCAACTACGGGCGTACCACAAGCCAAGGATTCCATAATGGCGTTGGATAAATTTTCCTGCAAACTCGGCACGATCATGACATCTGCTGCGCTATACAGCACCCGTAAACTCACATCGTCATGCAATTGACCTAAATAATGTGCTTTTTGTTTAAGGCCTTGCGAGGTTTTGGGTTGGCTACTACCAAACACCACCAATTCAGTATTGTCCGCATCCAAGTGCGTTAACGCTTCAGCTAATTCTTTAAAGCCCTTTCTAGGGTCACTGATCGCCCCCATAGCGCCAAATAGCACCAGATTTTTATCTTGTGGCAAGTTAAGTAGTGCTCTCGCTTGTTGCTTATCAAATGGCGCAAAGGTGCTCGTATCAATCGGATTCGGCAGATTAAACACAAGGGCGTCTTGAAGTAAACTACTTTGTTTGGCGCAATCCGCCAACCACCGGCTTAAACCAATAATATTCAGGTTTGCTATTTTGTCAAAATTCGCTTTTTTTCTAAGCCAAACTTTATGGCTTAAATCCTGTAGTTTGTTTGAACCCAACACCGGGCAAGTACCGCATTGCTTTTGGTAAGCGCCACATTCCTCATCATAATGACACCCACCGGTAAACGCCCACATATCATGCAAACTCCATACAATCGGCGCCTTAATTTTGGGGAGGTCCTCAATGCGAATCATGCCACCGGCAATCCAATGCAAATGCACCACATCGGGGTTAATCGAATTAATACGCTCGACAATGGACGAAAACGGCAACCAACTAGGGCTAAATAACGTCTTGGTGCGATCTTTATAACGGTGAACGGGCAGACTATCCAAAGTCGGGCGCAATTTACCCAATGCTTTTTGCACTTTGGTTTGTGGACCAATGACTGTAAAATCATCTGACGATTGCGACTGCACCAGCATTTGACTATCGACACCTTCAGTCAATAGCGCTTGATGTAAACGGTAAGCAGCACGAGCAGCGCCGCCTTGAATATCTGATGTGTTTACGATGAGTATTTTCATTTTCGACCCCTCAACTTTCGGTATAAACTCCTAACCATCTCATAAGTCCCTGTATTTTTTAAAATCAAAAATATAAAATTTTGTAACCTATTCTTAATGACTAACTTTTTATAAAAGAAATTTTGTTTAAGACTAGAATAAAAAAACTTGAGGCCGTTATTGTCAATTAATGAAATCATCATTTGACAATCATTCATATCTTTCTCTTCATTGCGCGCTTTCTTGAATTTAAAGGTTTGGTTGAAAGACACAAACTTAATACCAAGATACTCAAAGCTATATTTTGGGTTATGAATTAACTCACGCTTATCTAGACCATGATAAATGAGCTGTGAATCGTGCAACTCTAACTCAAAGCGACAACTATTAGTTGGCAAGACATTCTCCGAAAAGTAATCAATATCTCTTGCTTCACGTATTCCATAAATAGATAGTGTCATACTACCATCAAGAACAGTACGACTTAACAAGTCAGCTTTTAAAGAATGTAAGCATTGAACCATACTTAAGGTTGATTTAAGTTTATAGGGTTTCCCATAATTTAAAAAGTGCAAACCATTTCGGTTAAAAATCAGACGAGAAATTCTATTTACTTCTTCTAAAGTATCTGTAATATGAACAGAACTAAAGCCAATCTGATTGATATCGCGAGCACGTTTTTTTATTTCTTGTACCTTTTCTAAACTTTCAGATTGAAATAGAATCACAGTGAATTCTTCAAAATCTGTAAAGCATTCCATTAACTTTTGGTGCGCACCCGGAAAATTATTTTTATTTGTACCTACCCAGTCCATATGTTTATAAAGCTCAATTAATAAATTCAAGCCACCCCGTGAATTTAATTTAATTTTCTTTTTATAAACTATATTTGAAAATAAATTCTCTGTGAGATTATAATTTTCCCTTCCTGAAGGCCACAAAAAAGCCAGATAAGTATTTTCAGCATATTCACAAAACTTAATAGCTCCTATATCTAGGATATCTTCTGGAACTTTTCTATCAATAAAGTATTGATAGTTCGGATATATTTCATCCAACTCAGTGTTAACACAGGTCACATCTTTATTTAAAAAAATCGCACTTGCCACCCTGTGCGCACCATTTAAAATAGTGTTTCTAAATGACAATGGTACTAAAGTCTTATTTTCATCAAAACCATTCTGTTTAATATCAATAAAGGTTTTTTCAAAGTGCTCTATGTAAATATCAAAAGAAGATTTTTCTTCATTACCATACTCTTCAAATTTACCGAGCGTTTGAGAACGAATGTCATGATGATAAATTTCAGTTGCAAGTTCAGGTAAAACATCTTTGTATGATAAATAAGCTAACTTAAGCCCCAAATCAAACCTATTATAAGTAAGTAGTTGAAACGAAGGAATGGAATTTAACTCATATTGAAAAGTAGTTAACCTTGCATGAATGAATGGTTCAACTTTTTCTTTAATATCTTCTTTTGATAAAAATAAAACACCGCTCATAAAATTCTTTTCAACCTGCCAACAATACGAAACAGAAAGTTTGGTTTCGAAATAAACTTTTCATCGTATTTCCTATCTGGCACAACAAACTTATTCTCTTTGAGAGGAAATGAAATTTCGTGCTTTTGAACATTATCCGGATTTACACCTGATGTGTGTGTTGCATCATCACCATAACCAATATTTTCAATTAAACTTTTCATTGGTACGCACGCTAAACCATTATTTTTATGCCTAGCATACGCCCATTGATAATCCCAAGTATCCATTTTATTAACAACGATGCTATCGTGTATCATAATTTGGCGAAACTTACCTTGCTCTTTACCTAATAAGTCTACAAAGTGATCACGATTTATAAATTCATTAATATCCGTCATTTCAACATCATAGTGTCTCCAAGCCCTTGACCAACCTGCCCAACCCCAAATACCTCCATAGCTAGAGAAAAAGTAACTTTCATCGGTCTTTTGCCATTTATTCTGTTTGTTATAACCACTAATAAGAAAGATTCTTTCATCATATTTATATCGTTCAAGCAATTCTTCACAAAACCAAAAAAAACTCTGGCTTGGTAGGCAGTCGTCTTCAAGAATAATGCCTTGCTCTTCGTTTTCAAAAAACCAATCTATCGCTCCACTTACAGCCATCTTGCAACCCAAGTTGTATTCCCGAAACATGGTTTTAACTTCACAATCCCAGTCAATATTTTGCATGATGTAATCGCGTACGGCCTGGGCTTTATCTGCTTCACCTTCTTTATTGGCTCGCGCGCCATCGGCGGCGACATAAAGACGTGGTGGTTTTGCTTGTCGAATGGCTTCAAACACTTGCTTGGTTGTGTCTAATCGATTAAACACTAAAAACAACACTGCCGTGTTTAATGCATGTGGAGGGGTAAATACTGTAGCTTCACTCATACTTAGCTCCAGTTACTTATTCTTAATCTTTCAATATAGTCTGCGAGCTTACGTTTGGGTGACCAGCCAAGCGCTTGAGTTTTGTCGGTCATGACATCAGCCGTCATACGATTACCTTTACGTTCAGGAAGCATTTGAATTTCGCCGCCAAACAGTCCGGCAACCTCTAATACTGTAAAAGCTTCAAGGCTTCCTATACCAAACTCATCACCATAACCATTTTCACCCACTAACACTAAGCCATCGATAATATCATCAATATGTGTAAAGTTGCGCTTTTGGGTGCCCGGACTGACAATAGTGAGTTTTTCTTTATTTTTAATTTTTTCCTTCAATAAGGCTATTAAAGTAGCGTATTTTCCTGTTTGTATTTCTCTCTCACCGTAAACATTGTAGAAATATGTAATGGCATATGGCACATTGAACCAATCTCCGTAATTCATCACGAGTTCGGTATTGGTTGCTTTTGTCCAGGCATAAGGTGATGCACTACGACCTAAACCGCCATCACCAAATTTAGTACTACTGCCAGCATATAGTATTTTACAGCCTGCTTTGCGTACAAACTGTAATACAGCAAATATACCATCTTTGTTATAATTCCACACTTTTTCAATATCGTCAAAACTTTGTTCAACGCGAGAATACTCACCCAAATGGTAAACCATATCCGGCACAAAATCAACAAGCGAAGCGATATCTGAAGTATCTCCTTTTATATAAGTGACATTCGGAACATGATTAGCTTCG
>Ga0233436_1003095_pt1 | contig 11188 bp, 11 predicted proteins | sample SI_122_August201_2_FD_182723 | JGI IMG/M metagenome (GOLD analysis project Ga0233436, IMG submission 182723) | Seawater microbial communities from Saanich Inlet, British Columbia, Canada - SI_122_August2016_150_MG | ecosystem: Environmental > Aquatic > Marine > Inlet | place: Canada: British... | reverse complement strand
CTCTAAATAGAGCGATTGACTATTTAGATAAAAAATATGGAAGAATTGACTCTCTTGTTAACAATGCCTATCCAAGAAACTCAAATTATGGTCGGCATTTTTTCGATGTAGAGTATGAAGATTTTACTCAAAATATAGGTCTAAATTTAGGCGGTTATTTCCTAACCTCTCAAGTTTTTGCTAAATATTTTAAGAAACAACTATATGGAAATATTGTTAATATTTCTTCCATTTACGGTGTAGTTGCGCCAAAGTTTGAAATATATAAAGATACACGCATGACAATGCCAGTCGAGTATGCTGCTATTAAGTCTGGGTTAATTCACTTAACAAAATATATGGCAAAATATTTTAAAGGGATGAATATAAGAGTGAATGCTCTAAGCCCTGGAGGTATTCTTGATGCACAACCAAAGGTGTTTTTGGATGCGTATAACAAAGAATGCTCAAATTTAGGAATGTTGGACAAGAGGGATATTAACGGTTCTTTGCTCTATCTACTATGTGACATGAGCGAGTTTGTAAATGGTCAAAATATAATTGTAGACGATGGATTCTGTTTATAACGGATTAATGTATGCTTCATGACTATAATAAAGAAATTTGTTGATATTTAGAATATAAAAATGAAAGAAATATTTTGGTGTAAAAACTGTTTGAATATGTCTACCAGGCCAAGAATTACATTCGATAGTCGGAACTGGTGTAACGCATGCCAGTGGACGGAAGAAAAGACAACAATGGACTGGAGGCCAAGAGAAAAAGAGCTGATTCAATTGCTTGATAAACATAGATCTACTACTGGTGATTTTGATTGTATTGTTCCTGTAAGTGGTGGAAAAGATGGTTCATATGTTGCGTACAATCTAAAACATAAGTATGGGATAAATCCCTTAACTGTAACGGTTAGGCCGGGATTAGCTCTTGATGTTGGAGATAAAAATCTATTTAACTTTATTCAATCTGGTTATAGTCATATACATATATCTTGCAACCCAGTTATTTTAGACCGTCTAAACAAATACGGGTTTATAGAAAAAGGATTTCCATATTATGGTTGGTTAATTGCTATTTTGACTGCAGTTATTCGAACTGCGGCTAATTTTAAGATACCTTTAATTTTTTATGGTGAGGATGGCGAGGTTGAGTATGGAGGTTCAACCTAGAGTAAACACAATTCAATGTATGATATCGAGTACATGAAGAGAATTTATCTTGAAGGTGGCCATGAAAAAGTTCTTGACAGGATTGCTAAAGATGCTGATATTAGTGAATCAGACATGTCATTTTTTAGATTTCCAAAAGAAAGCGAAGTTTCAGAAGTTGGACTATCTTTTACACATTGGTCTTATTTTGAACCCTGGGATTCTTATCGAAATTATATAGTTGCAAAGGAACATTGCGGTTTAATTGAGAAGGATGATGGCAACCTCGACACTTTTACCAATTTTTCACAAAATGACCAGTCACTGTACGCATTACATGCATATATGATGTATTTAAAATTTGGATTTGGCAGAGCAACACAAGATGCTGGTATCGAGATAAGAAGAGGCTCAATGACAAGAGATCAAGCTATAAATTTGGTGCAAATGTACGATAATGCCTACCCACATGAATTAATAGACACATTTTTGGACTATTATGGGATGACAAAAAATGAGTTCGATTCAGTTCTTGATAATTATGTAAATAAGGAGTTATTTGAAAAGATTGAAGGCATATGGCAACCAAAGTTTGAGGTGGGAAAAAGTTTTTCAATATGAAAATAACAATTGTCGACTATGGTATGGGTAATATTAAGTCAATTATTGGCGCTTTAAAATATCTAGAAGTAGAAGAAATTACAGTGTCAAACAATCTATCTGAGCTAATGTCGGCAGACAAGTTAATACTACCTGGGGTTGGCTCTTTTTCGATGGCAATGAGCAATATTAAAAAACTTAATATTGATAAATATCTAAGAGAAACTGTTATTGTTGACAAGAAGCCAATTCTTGGAATTTGTTTGGGAATGCAATTAATGGGAGATAGTAGTACAGAGGATTCGTATAGTGATGGATTGGGGTTTATTAAGGGTGCTGTTAGTAAGTTTAGTGAGTCAAGTTTAAAAATTCCGCACATGGGCTTCAATCAGGTCAATATTAACAATAATTCAAAGTTATTTAAAGGCCTTAACAATTTGAGTGATTTTTATTTTGTTCATAGTTTTCGAATGGCTAGTGATACAAACATTAATCAATCTACATGCACCTATAATGGTGAGTTTATAGCCAGTTATGAACAAGATAATATTGCTGGTGTTCAATTTCATCCAGAGCTTAGTCAAACTAATGGCTTAAAATTATTAAGTAATTTTATTACATCTTTTTAATGCTAAGAAAAAGATTAATTTTTACGCTTATATACAACGATGGTTTTTTTACACAAAGTAGAAACTTTCGTCTACAAAAGGTAGGTGATTTAAGCTGGCTTGAAAAAAATTATGGATTTAAAGATTTAGCATTTTCACTAGATGAGTTGGTAATATTAGATGCTTCAAGAGAAAGTAAGGATATTGTTGGGTTTGCTGACACTTTGTCAAAATTAGCGGAGGATGTGTTTATCCCAATTTGTGCTGGCGGCGGTGTACGATGCATGGAGGATGCGGAGGTATTGTTTGAAAATGGTGCAGATAAAATTATATTAAATACTATTATTTACGAAAATAAAGATTTAGTGACCCGTCTTATTAAGAAATACGGATCTCAAAGTATAGTTGCCTCTGTTGATTATAAAAAAAATGATGTATTTATAAAAGACGGTACACAGATAATAGATATGAAATTGCATGATTATATGGACTATATAGATAGCTTAGGTGTTGGCGAGGTGTATTTAAATGCTATGGAAAATGATGGCACGGGTTTTGGATATGATCTTGAAACAGCTAAAAAAATTGCTAAAAATATTTCAATGCCTTTGATTGTTGCAGGCGGTGCTGGAAATGAAAAACATTTAATAAAAGGTCTGATGACTGATCACATTGATGCAGTAGCAACTGCAAATTTATTTAACTTTATAGGTAATGGTCTACCAGATGCTAGAAGGGGAATCATATTTAATAATGGAAATATAGCTCAATGGCAATAATAAAAAGCTGGTCTGAAGTTGTAATAAAATTAACAGATAATTTAGGTAAAGCCATTGAAGTCTTAGAAGAAAGTGGTTTAAGGATAGCACTTGTAGTTGATAAGGACAACAAATTGTATGGTACGTTAACGGACGGCGATATTCGTCGTGCAATAATGAGTGGAATGACAATGAGTGGTGCAATTTCTGATGTGATGAATAAATTCCCTATTACAGCTAATAAAATAGATTCAAAAGAGCACATTCTATCATTGATGAATGATATGTCTATTTTGCATATACCCATTGTTGATGATACTGGTGTGGTATGTGGACTTGAAACTTTACAGAAGATGCTTGAAAAGCCATCATATGATAATCCAGTATTTCTTATGGCAGGTGGCTTTGGAACAAGATTACACCCTTTAACAAAAAATATACCTAAACCCTTGTTAGAAGTTGGCAATAAGCCGCTTTTAGAAACTATTATTGAGCAATTTATTAATCATGGATTCCATGATTTTTATATCTCTACTCATTTTAAATCTGAACAAGTTAGGAATTATTTTAAAAATGGAGAGCAACATGGTGTTAGCATTCATTATATTCATGAAGATACGCCGTTAGGTACAGCTGGATCGTTAGGATTACTCCCGGATAATCTTCCAGATTTACCAATCATAATGATGAATGGAGATCTCTTGACTAAGGTTAATTTTAAGCATTTGTTAGACTTTCATTGTAATAATAATGCCGATGCAACAATGTGTGTTAGAGAATATGATTTTCAAGTTCCTTATGGTGTAGTTGCTATTGATGGGTGTAGCATTAGAGGAATCACAGAAAAACCAATTCAAAAGTTTTTTGTCAATGCTGGTATTTATATTTTAAATAGAAACTTAATTAATAAAGTGGATGGCGAGTCTTTCTTAAATATGACAGATTTTTTAGAGAAAGAGTTAGATTGTGGCGGGGTTAATGCATTTCCTATTCATGAGTATTGGTTGGATATTGGACGTATAGAAGAATACGAAAAAGCAAATCAAGATGTTAATACTGTTTTTAATAAATAGTATTAAAAGTGAGTAACTCCATTAAAACAGTTCTAATTGTTGGACTTGGTAGTATTGGAAGGGGGCATATTGTTGTTTTACGACATAAATGATATGACAAGAATAATATCCAAGAATTGGGTTTATATAAATGTGCTACATCAATCGATAAGGCAATTGCAACAAATCTTCAGGCCGCTATTATTGCTAACCCAGCAACAAAATACGTAGAGGTTACAAAACAATTGGCTAGCAATAAGGTTAACTTATTAATTGAGAAGCCTCCAAAGTTATTTTGACCCCTTTGGTAATTTTTAATAAGCATTACTGTGTAAATCTAATTTTATTAAATGAAAGACGTTAATTATGAAAAATATAGACACTATAAAGAGTCTTCCCAGTGGCTCTATTTGGCTATTGTCCAATACAAAAATAGAGGATGAATTTATATATAGAAGTACTAAAGAAAAGGATATTGGAAGGTTGTATTGTGGTCCAAGAATATATCTATATTCACTATTAAAAATTTTATTTTATTATATCAAACAGCATTTCGTTTTAAGAGTGAAACCTTACTTAAAGAATACACCTTTTATTTTAAAAGTGTCTAGAGGATATGATCATAAAAATATTTTAAAAACACTGAAACTAAGTGAAGATGAGGCAATTTTAGTTGATGTGTTCAATTTTAATGATTTAATGAAACTTGAGAAAGTTTCATTAAACTCACTTATTAAAAACCTTATTTATTTAATTAAATGTTTAAATACTATAAAGATTTCCCCATCGCTTCCTAGCAATATAATAAAAATCGCTATTAACGAGGGTTATAAAAATCTCGCCACTTATGCCTATTTACTCTCTTTTTTTTCTAAATTTAAAGAAAATAATGAAGAAAGTGCTATTTATTCTGGCGGAGGGGTGGTTGCGTCACATATAGCAATTTTTGTTGGCATAAGATGTTCTCTTATGTACCACGGACTGATGGGGTTAGTCTATATAGCGCTAATGCCAAAATTTAACACCATTTATGTTTATAGTGAGGATGAAAAAAAATATTTAAGATCGAAAGGTGTATTGTCAAATATTAGAATTTACCCATTTCAAAAATTACATTCAAGAAATAAATTGGTGGTTATATTTTCTAGAGAAGAGAGCGAGGGTATAGATTATAAGATACTAGAGTCCATTGTTGGTTTTTTTGAACATTTTGGTTATCATATTCATCTAAGGGGCCATCCGAGAGTCCCTATGAGTAAAGAATTAAGAGAATGGTGTAATAATAATGGATTGACTATTATTGCAAATGATGTCAATCAGAATGGATCCTCAATTATTGAGGAAATAAAGCCAAGTTTTGTTATTGGCGTCTTAAGTACAGTTCTTTGTGAATCATTAAATAGGGGGGTAATCCCGATTAATGCTTGGGGGAGTAAAGCTATAGGACTTATTCAGAATATGAATGATGGACCGTATAATTTTGACAAGAGATGTTTTTCTTGGGAGACCGAAAAAAGAACCATAGACGATATACTTTTAGAAAGGACTGGTTACAATGAGGCGTTACATATCTTGAATAGCAGATAGGATTAACGGGGATAGCTAAAAAAATACTGAAAAAGATATAATGGTTTAGCAGATTTTAAAAATAAGAGGCACTTTTAGGGTTCCTCAGGGTAAAAATGAATTTGTCAGAGGAAAATCTCGTATTAATGGCATAGAGTCATTTTGAGGTTATGCCAAAATAAGATTAGTTAAGTTTACTGCTGAGCCAGTACAAGTAAAGGAATGGATAAAAAGATGTTAAATCTACACCTAAAAGAATATGAATTTAGGTTTTATCATAGAGTGCAAGCTTTATATCAAATCTTGATTAAATTATTTAGAGATGAGTCTCTAAAGTTATCTTGACTCTATTGAATTTAACGATAAAGGATTAACTATAGGGGAGATTTTACTTACTATTGCGATCGCCACCTATAATGAAGAAGATGCTTTAAAAAACAGTTAAATAACATGCACTCTCAATTGGTAAAAACTGAAGTAGCCCAAAATGTTGAAGTATTGGTATCTGATAATTATTCTTCTTATGAAGATGTATAATATGCTTAAAAATAGACAAATAAAATTAGAAATAAATATTAAAAGTATTATTGTGACAATAGAAAACAGGTGTTGATAGCGTTATTCATTCAGATGGGCGGCGAGGGTATAATGGCTTGGTAGATTTTGGTTATAAAAAGCATTTTTACCCGAAGGGGCACACCGAGAGTGCACCATAGTAAGAATGAATTTGCCAGAGGCAATTCACATATTAACGGCATTGAATCATTCTGGGGTTATGCTAAAAATAGATTGGTAAAATTTAAAGGAATGAACAAAAGTATGTTTAATTTGCACTTAAAAGAATGTGAATTTAGATTCAATAATCGCAAGTAAAATCTTTACAGTATTTTGCTTGAAATATTCAGAAAAGAGCCGCTTAAGTTGTCATGACCCAAAAACATTTCTTGTTAACAGTTGCCATACCTACATTTAACCGTGCGAGTAGCTTAAAGATACAGCTAAACAATATTCACAATATCCTATCAAAAAATGATATTTCTCAGTTTATAGAAGTTCTTGTTTCTGATAATTGCTCTATTGACGATACTGGGGAGGTTGTAGATAGTATTGCAAAGTTAGCAAAGACATATAAACTTACATACAATAGAAATAATTCAAATATAGGCTCTGATTTGAATTATATGACATCAATACTAAAATCATCAGGTAAGTTTGTATGGATCATGTCTGATGATGATATTTTAGAAAATAATTCAATAGAGTATTTATACAACTCATTACTAAATAATATAAATAATAATATTGGGTTTGGTTTTGTAAATTTCTTCATGGATGAAACAAAAAGTTCTTGCGTTATACCCTGTAGTGATGAATATATGGTTACAAATAATCTTGATTTGTTGATGCCATCACTTGTTGCGAGCGGGTTAATATCCTCATGTGTATTTAGAAAATCTCTTTTCATTGAAAAGAATATGAGAGAGTATGTTGATAGTATAGGTGGATACCCTCATATGTTTTGGATTGCAGATGTGGTGCAACAATCTCAAACAATTGTAATCAGAAAGCCTCTTTTTACAATTATTGAACCAACCGTACATGAAAGGCGTAAGGCTGCAAGAAGTAGGGAAGACTACCCATTTGATTTTTATTTAATTGCACATTTGAGCTATATAAAATGTATATCGTACATTGGTAAGTTTGACATTTCACTAAATTCAAAAATAAAGTTATATAAGATCATTGTTACAGAGAACCTGAATCAAATAATTTTTCATAAAATTACGTCAGAAAAATACGATAAATTGGCTATAAGAGAGGCGTTTATGACAATGGTAAGAAAGTTTTATCTTAGCCCGACATTTTGGTTACTACATGTTCCGACTTTAATACTTCCTTCTTTTTTAGCTAAATTTATTGAACCATATAGGTGGAAGTATATAGTTTTGAGAAGTAAATTGACTTCGATAATTAGAAAACTAATATGATTTATTGTATTTATTTTAGGCTTGATGTAATTTATTTAAAAACCTGTTAAAGTATTATTGTGACAATAGAAAACAAGTATGAAATTCATCCCCGCATTAAGAATTCTATAGAAGGATGAAAAGAGATTTATAGTATATCATGGTGGGAATTAGTTGTCGCCTGTGGAGGGATTGAGAATTCTAGATTATTGCTTTGGAGTAGGGATAATAATAAACAGTTGTTTCGCGATTTACCAATTGGCATCAATTGGATGGAACACCCATACTACGCCACTGGTAAGGTGATAGCATACAATTCTAAAATATTCAGTTTTTTCAAACCTTTTCCAAATAAAACTCTAGGCAGCGAATCAGAATATGTAGGAGGAGAGGTGTTTTTACAGCCTACTGATTCATTAATGAAAAAGGCAAACTTTGTTAATGCAAGATTAACTTTGACACTATCTTAAAATAAGAACTCAGTAAAAAAAATTAATAAAAGATATTTTGTGCGAATCACCAGAATATGGAAAAAAAATGATGTTATTAGTAGATAAAGACCTTGGTCGGGTTGGAATTTCACCTTTTTTAATTGATAAAAACAATTTCCCTATAGGATATTTTGGGGGTCACCATATGGGAGGAACTCAAATGGGATACGACCCACAAACTGGAGTTGTTGATTCTAATCTTAAGGTTTTTAATGTTAAAAATATTTGGGTTGCTGGAAGTTCAGTATTTCCATCCTCTGGATACGCAAATCCAACTTTATCAATAGTTCAATTATCTTTACGATTAGCAGAACATCTGGCTGGACTAGGTAGGAAATAATGCACAATTTACAAAAAGAATAGCATGTATGCTTTATTATAATTAGCCAATGAAGATATTATTAACGGGAGGGACTGGATTTTTAGGAAGTAATATATTAAGAAGACTATTAGGGTTAGGGCATGAGCTATTTTGTATAAAACGGGAGACGTCTAGTCTTGAACGTGTAAAAATTTTTAAGCATAAGATTAAGTGGTTTAATGTAGAAACGTCAGACTTTGATGAAATTATTTCATCTTATAAAATTGAGGGCATAATCCACTGTGCTACTGATTATGGCAGAAAACAGTTTAATCCAATTCAAACAATTGAAACAAACCTGATTCTCCCGCTTAAGTTACTTCATGCTGCAGCAAATAACAACGTTCTTGTATTTATTAATACTGATACTGTTTTAGATAAAAGGGTGGATACATATAGTCTTTCAAAGAGACAGTTTTCCGAATGGTTAGAAAAATACTCAAACGATATACTTACTATCAATGTAGCACTGGAGCACTTTTACGGACCATTTGATAATGATTCCAAGTTTGTTACTTATGTAATACGCAAGATGTTAGGCAATGAAGATTCTATTGACTTTACACTCGGATTACAGAAACGTAATTTTGTTTATATAGAAGATGTAATAGATGCATTTATAGTATTACTCAACAATATAAATAAGTTGGATAACTCCTTCCATAATTTTGAGGTTGGGACTGAGGACTCTGTTTCTATAAAAGATTTTGTAGGTTTGGTTAAAAAATTGTGTAATAACAATACAACAGATTTAAATTTTGGCGCTATTAATTACAGAGAAAATGAAGTTATGAATACTAATACAAATACTGATAAGTTAAAATCTTTAGGGTGGTTTCCAAGATTTTCTTTAGAGGATGGCCTTAAAAACACTATAGATTTGGAAAAAAAATTAAAAATAGAATAATATGAAATATTTGATTACTGGTGGGTGCGGATTTGTTGGTTCAAATTTAGCAAGTGAAGTTTTAAAAAGGGGTGGAGATCTTTTTATTTTTGACAATCTTTCCCGTACAGGAAGCTCAATGAATCTTGAGTGGTTGTTTTCTATTGGAAGCTTTGAGTTTCATTATGGTGATATTAGGAATAAGAATGATATTGAGCAAGCTATAAAAAAAATTCAACCTGACGTTGTATTTCATTTAGCTGGCCAGGTTGCTATGACAACATCATTGGAAAATCCTAATTTAGATTTTGAAACAAATGTTGTTGGAAGTTACAATATTCTAGAATCATTGCGTAATTATTCATCGGACTCTATTGTAATTTACTCTTCTTCTAATAAGGTTTATGGAGACCTTGAATATTTAGAATATATAGAGGAGGAGACTCGATACAAAATTCAGGGTAAGGATTATGGTTTAGATGAGTCGACTAATTTAGATTTTCGGTCACCGTATGGATGCTCCAAGGGGTCTGCTGATCAGTATATGCTTGATTATTATAGAAATTTTGGAATAAGGTCCGTTGTATTTAGGCACTCTACAATTTTTGGTGGAAGGCAATTTAGTACTTTTGATCAGGGTTGGATAGGCTGGTTTGTTGAGCGTGCAATTTTTGCAAAAAAAGGAATACCTCACGAGCCATTTTCTATTTCTGGAAACGGAAAGCAGGTTCGAGATGTGTTATTTGTGTCAGACTTAATTAATTGTTACTTTTCTGCAATAGATAGTATTGGGGTCTGCTCTGGTGAGGCATACAATATAGGTGGGGGTATGTCAAATAGTATCTCTATTCTTGAGCTTTTTTCTATACTAGAGAGTAAACTTGATATTAATTTATCATATTATGTAACACCATGGCGTTCTAATGACCAAAAAGTATTTGTGGCTGATACAGGAAAAGCCTACAATGATTTTTTATGGAAGCCAATTATTGATAAAATTACAGGGATTGAGAAAATGATAGAATGGGTCGATTCTAATAATTAAAATTTAGTCAACTATATTATTTTTTAATAGTCAATATAACCCTATTAATAGCCCATATAATATCACAAGTATAATTTATAAAATGCATGTTATTATGAGTCGTAAAATCGAAATAAAAGTTGTTGAACGTTATTTAGTAATTGCGACTTGCTATCATATGGAGAACAAGATATGAAGGCTGTTATTTTAGCTGGCGGGTACGGTACTCGTATTAGTGAAGAAACTGACAATATTCCAAAGCCAATGATTAGGATTGGTAATCAACCAATACTATGGCATATTATGAAAATGTATTCGACTCATGGTATCACTGAATTTATTATTTGTTGTGGTTATAAGGGGTATGCAATTAAAGAGTATTTCTCTAATTATTTTTTACATATGTCCGATGTAACTTTTTGTATGAAAAAAAACAAAATGGAGGTCCATCACGAGCGTGCTGAGCCTTGGACTATCACATTAGTTGATACAGGTGATGGAACAATGACAGGTGGAAGGATAAAGCGCATAGAGGAATATGTAAAAAATGAAGATAGTTTTTGCCTTACTTATGGCGATGGTGTAAGTGATGTTAATATTACCGAGCTTATTAATTTTCATAAACAACAACAGACTCTTGCGACACTTACTGCTGTTTATCCTCCAGGACGTTTTGGAGCACTAGATATCTCCAATGGTAAAGTTAATTTTTTTAAAGAAAAACCACAAG
>Ga0233436_1003090_pt1 | contig 11192 bp, 10 predicted proteins | sample SI_122_August201_2_FD_182723 | JGI IMG/M metagenome (GOLD analysis project Ga0233436, IMG submission 182723) | Seawater microbial communities from Saanich Inlet, British Columbia, Canada - SI_122_August2016_150_MG | ecosystem: Environmental > Aquatic > Marine > Inlet | place: Canada: British... | reverse complement strand
GCCTCAGCCGCACGTGACTCCTCTATATCATTTTGTGGAATTGGGATGATTTCCGGTGGTTCCAGAATGGTTGTCTTTGAGTTTGTGAGTGTGCTTCCCTCTATGTGTTTTTCAATAAGATCCTGGAGTAGTGTAAAGTCTATGAGTCTTAACTGGTTTAAAAGATTTTTCTGATTATTTGCCGAAAGATCATTCCACCACCTGAAGACGTGCTCCTGATTATAGGAAAATACCTTCTCAACAAGGCGCTTGTCAGGTTCATTTTCTGTCCTGATATCTGTAAGTTTAAGATGGTTTTCCTCCATAAGCAAAAATTCTACAATACGCCCTTAAGTAGTTCAAGGCAAAAGATTTCGACTGCAATTAAGGAACTCAGTGATTTGGGAATTCAGGAATTGTGGAATTTGCTTGACCGAAGGTAGTAAATAACTAAAATTCCATATATCTTTATAAATATGTAAGACCTTGTCATTTCATATACTTACTAACGTAATGTCAGAACTGCCGGGACCATTAAAGATTTTTGAATTTTCAAGAAGGGAATCACTTGCCACACTTTTCCTCATAACTACACTCTTAATTGGAACAGGGATCAAATACGCATCAGATCAGCACTGGTGGCTTCCGGAGACTGAGGTTGTAGACAGTGATCCTGACTCCATAAAGTTAAAGATTGACTTGAACAGGGCGGAATGGTTCGAGCTTATAATCCTGCCTGGAATTGGCGAGAAAAAGGCCAGGGCAATTGTTGAATATCGAAAGGGAACAGGCTCCTTTAACAGTATAGAACAGTTGTGTGGGGTTAATGGTATAGGGACAGAAACAGTAAAAAGAATTAAAGATCTTATTTTTATTAATGAGGAAAAGAGAGTTCTCACGCAGAGCCGCAAAGAGCGCAAAGGAACAAAGAAAGAGTAATGACTGAAAATGAGATTGGGAAAGTAGTAGTTGATACTGCAATTGCAATTCATAAAACACTTGGTTCCGGTGTTTACGAGATTGTGTATGAAGTTGTATTAACACATGAGCTAAAGAAGCGTGATTTAAATGTTGAAAGGCAGGTTTCCGTACCAATAGAATATGACGGGATAAAATTCGACGAAGGATTCAGGGCAGACATTATTATTGATAACAGGTAATCTTGGAATTAAAATCGGTTGAATCTATTACAAAAGCACATAAGAAACAAGTATTAACCTATCTTCGACTAACAGGATGTAAGCTGGGCTACTTATTGAACTTTGGCGAAAACTTAATGAAGGATGGCATTACGCGAATCGTAAACGGTTTGGATGAATAGCCTCCTGACGGAAGGAAAAAGAAGTTTTCACATAAAGACCGCAAAGCGGTTTTTTGATCTTAAAAGTATTTTTCTTTCTTAGCGTTCTTCGCGACTTTGCGTGAGAATTAGTAATTTGAAAGGGGCTAAAAATTTATGGAAAAACAAAAATTACTTGAAAATGTGTGGATAAGGGCATTGTCAATATTATGTGTACTGGCTCTATTCCTCACATTATGTTATTTCCTGAAAGGTATCCTGATATCATTTTTCCTTGCCTTTACTGTTGCATATATCTTTGACCCTGTAGTTGATTTTATCTCAGAGAGAAAGATAATATTCGCAGAAACACGTGTACCGCGTGGTCTGTCGGTTGCCATATTGTTAACCCTTGTATTTCTGATTATGGGAGGATTACTAACATATACGGTTCCTAAAACGGTTACTGGTATTCAGCGTGTTGGAACTGCGTTAAAAGAACAATATCCAAAATATCAAGAAAAAGTAGGAAAGATAATAGAGGAATATGGTGATACCGAAGTTGGAATATTTCTTAAATCAAAACTGCAAATCGAGGCAACTAATGAAAAGGAGATAAAGGACGGGAAGCCACTAGAACAAAAGGTAAAGAAGGTTGCAACTAAAGAAACGGTTAACACAAAATATAGTATTCCAGGTCCTGTGCTTAAGATGAAAAAGTATGTGCCGGAAGCCATGAACTTTGTGCTGGGAATTATAAAGAATGTATTTTACAGTACGTTTGGATTCTTCGGAATAGTTATGAACATTGTTGTCTTTGGGGTTGTTATGGTATATCTCCTGAAGGACTTTGATTTAGCTATGTCAAAGGGTGAGGAGTTGCTGCCAGCTTCAAAGAAAGAGAAGATATCCGGTATTATCAGCAAGATAGATGGAAACCTTAAAGCATTTTTCAGGGGGCAGATGGCCGTTTGTGCTATTCTCTCTATCATTTATGGTATAGGGCTAACTATCATAGGGATTCCGATGTCTTTTCTGCTGGCCTTTGTGGGCGGGTTTGGGAATATGATACCTTATGTTGGAATCGGGTTTGGACTGATACCCGCTATCATTCTGGCCTTTATTCAATTTCAGGATATCACTCATATACTGCTTGTCGGACTGGTTTTTGGGATTGGACAATTCCTGGAAGGTACGGTAATGACACCAAAAATTGTAGGTGATAAACTGGGATTGCATCCGGTTGCCATCATACTGTCAATTTTGATTTGTGGTCAGATATTAGGATTCCTGGGCCTTTTACTTGCCGTTCCTATTGCATCGATAGTGAAAGTGCTAATTGACGAGGGGATTGTTAAGTATAAGAATACAAAGCTTTATAAAGGTAGTTAGCCACTTAATTTTATGAATAACACTAATTAACTCTGATTTAATCTGGAATTCTTCAATCCCTCAATCTCCAATTGCGTAGCGAAACGGTGCAAATTATATAATATGTCTATCTTCAAATTGTCAGCAGAATACCAACCACAGGGTGATCAGCCCGAGGCGATAAAAAAATTAACAAAGGCCTTTGAGTCAGGTGAAAAGCTCCAGACTCTCATGGGGGTAACAGGTTCAGGAAAGACCTTTACCATGGCAAATGTTATAAAGAATCTGGACAGGCCGACACTCGTGATGTCCCACAACAAAACTCTCGCCGCACAGCTTTACAGCGAATTCAAAGAGTATTTTCCGGAAAATGCGGTGGGGTATTTTGTAAGTTATTATGATTATTACCAGCCGGAGGCCTATATTCCACAGAGGGATATCTATATTGAAAAAGAGGCGACAATAAACCAGGAGATAGACCGCCTCCGCCTGGCGGCAACAAGCGCCCTTATGTCACGTAAGGACGTGATATTAGTGTCAAGCGTTTCATGTATTTACGGTCTGGGTTCTCCGGAGGAGTATCGGGAGATGTATGTGCAGTTAAAAAAGGGGCAGGAGATAGAGCGGGATGCGCTGCTCCTGAAATTCGTTAACATACTTTACGACAGAAGTGATATTAAATTTGAACGTGGTGTGTTTCGTGTTAATGGTGATGTGATAGATGTATATCCCGCATATGAAAAATTTGCCTACCGTATCGAACTATTTGGTGATGAGGTAGATGGCCTTTCGATTATTGATCCTGTTTCAGGAAATAAATTAGAGGAGATGGAAGAGATATCTATCTATCCGGCCAAGCATTTTGTGATGCCCGAAGGTAAGATTGAGGGTGTTATCGAATCTATTGAAGAGGAGCTTGATGCATGGTTGAAGGAGCTGCGTTCTCAAAACAAGGATTTTGAGGCACAGCGCCTGGAGGCAAGAACTCGTTACGATATGGAAATGTTGTCAGAGATAGGCTATTGCCATGGTATTGAAAACTATTCTCGCCATATCAGTGGCCGTGCCCCGGGAGATCGTCCGTTTTCACTACTCGATTATTTTCCTGATGATTTCCTCATGATTGTTGATGAGTCTCATGTGGCAATTCCTCAGATTCGAGGAATGTATGCGGGGGACAGATCACGGAAAGAGACTCTTGTGAAATATGGTTTCAGGCTTCCTTCCGCTCTGGATAACAGGCCTCTACGTTTCGACGAATGGGAATCATTAGTTAAACAGGTATTATTGGTATCAGCGACTCCTTCGGAGTACGAGTTAAATAAGTGCCATGGCAAGGTTGTTGAGCAGATAATCCGGCCGACAGGCCTTTTGGACCCGATAGTAAGGATATTGCCTGCAAAGACTCAGGTTAAAGATCTTCTGCAGCAGATCAGGAAGAGAGTAGATAAAAAGGAGCGTGTACTTGTGACAACATTAACCAAGCGGCTTGCTGAAGATTTGAGTGAATACATAAAAGAGGAGGGCCTTAAAGGAATGTATCTGCATTCAGAATTTAATGCTATTGAGCGGGTAGAGATACTTCAAGATCTTAGGCTTGGAAAGTTTGACGTAGTTGTCGGTGTAAACCTATTGAGAGAAGGGCTTGATCTGCCGGAGGTATCATTGGTAGCAATATTGGATGCTGATAAGGAAGGGTTCCTTCGTTCCGAGACATCCCTTATACAGACAATAGGACGTACAGCAAGAAACGTAAACGCAGAGGTTATATTATACGCTGATGAAGTAACTCAGTCTATGCAGAGGGCTATGGATGAAACTGAGAGAAGGCGCAATATTCAGCATGAACATAATAAACAGAATAATATCACGCCACAGACTATTCGCAAGGGGATAAGAAAAAGTATTGAAGATGAAAGTGCTTCAAAAAAGATTGCACGGCAGATGGTTAAAGAAGATGAGACGGAATACGTAACACAGGAATATATAAGAGAGCTTGAAGAAGATATGCTTCAGGCCGCCAGAGATCTTAACTTTGAAAAGGCAGCGGAAATACGAGACAGGGTGCTGAAATTGCAGTCGGAGATGGGGATGGAAACCGTAGACACGAATTAACACAAATTGACAGTTAACTAAATATCATGGAAGATAGGTTAATTTATAGGGAAGAAGCGTTTAGAATAATTGGCTTGTGTATGGAAGTGCATGGAACACTTGGCAAAGGGCATAGTGAGGTGGTTTACAAGGATGCACTGGAGTATGAGTTCTCAAATACCCTTTTCACGGGAAAAAAGTTATAAAATAAGATATAAAGATATTATACTACCAAGGGGATATAATGCGGACTTTGTAGTATATGACAAGATAATATTGGAATCAAAAGCGATAGAATGCCTTACCAGTGGCCATGTAAAACAAACCCTAAACTACCTTGCTGCATCAAAGCTCAAGTTAGGATTACTGGTTAATTTTGGAGAAGAGAGTCTGTCCCACAAAAGAGTAGTTTTATAAAAATTAGTGTTAATTAGTGAAATTTGTGTCTAAACATGCAGACAGAATTTGATTTAAAAAAAATAGAAGAGATTGTTCAGCTGGCTATAAAGGAGGATATAGGTACGGGGGATATAACCTCCAAAATATTCATTCCTGAAGGTTCTGAATCAGAAGGTGTAATAATAGCGAAAGAGAGCGGTATTGTTGCGGGTCTGCCGGTTGCCGGATATGTCCTTTCACAGATAGATAAGGATTTGCTGTTTACGGTAAATATTGAAGATGGCTCAAGGGTTGAAAAAGGTTCAGTAATTGCGGTCGTTAAAGGCTTGACGATATCATTGTTGTCTGCAGAAAGATTGGTACTTAACTTTTTACAGAGGCTTTCTGGCATAGCAACGGCCACTAATAAGTTTGCGGAAAAAGTCGAGGGACATAAAACTCAGATTCTGGATACACGGAAGACAACTCCCGGATGGCGCTATCTGGAAAAATATGCTGTAAAAATTGGTGGGGGTGCTAATCATAGAATGGGGCTGTTTGACCAGATCCTGATAAAAGACAATCATCTCGAAATTATGGAGCAGGAAAAAGAGAACGGTGATATAGGCAGTCTTGTAAGAAAAGCCAGGAAGCAAATAACAAATGAAGTACTTATAGAAGTCGAGGTGGAAGATTTATGCCAGATCAAGGAGATGGTGGATGCTGGCGTTGATATAATTTTGTTTGACAATATGGCTCCCACAAAGATAAAAGAAGCTGTAGAAATGGTTAAGGAGTGTAAGAATAGTCGTGATGCAGGATCCGTCAGATCTATATTAACAGAAGCGTCAGGTAATATTTCCATTGAAAATGTTGAAGAATATGCGAAGGCCGGAGTAGACAGGATATCGGTTGGTATGATAACGCACTCGGCCAGGGCGTTGGATATATCTTTTGATATAAGTAATAAAGTAATGCTATAATCCACTGCTGGCACGTTTACCAAAAAAAGAGATTTTTTATATATATGAGTGATAATGAAATAAGAATCGTTTTTACGGACTTAGATGGTACGTTGCTGGATCACAGTACTTACTCTTATCGTGAGGCGGAAAAAGCGTTGAGATCGCTCAGAGAGAAAGGTATTCATCTTATTTTATGTTCCAGTAAATCCAGGGACGAAATCAAGATCTATCGAGACAAGCTGTCAAATAATGAACCCTTTATCTTAGAAAACGGAGGGGCTATTTATATTCCTGAAAAATATGACTTGAAGTGCGAGTTTGATAGAACTGATAACGGCTTTTTAGTGATAGAGATTGGTTCTGAGTATAAAATTCTCAAAAGTGTCTTTGAAAAAATAAAAATAAAAACCGGTATCAATGCAAAAAGTATTACAGAATTTACGGTAGATGAAATTGTTGGGTTGACAGGTTTGAGTAGAGAAGAAGCGTTGCTTGCTCAGAAGAAGGAATACTCGTTACCTTTTATTATTAATGGTAGCGAAGAAGATGTTAAGAAAATTCAAGATGAAATCAGCTTGTCAGGTTTCAACTATACTGAAGGTGCAAGGTTTGCGTACCTTATGGGTGGGAACGACAAGGGAAAAGCCGTCAATATCCTGGTAGGTATTTTCAGAAAGAATTATCCGGATGCAAAAATATTAACTGTTGGCCTGGGAGATAGTTTAAATGACCTTCCGATGTTGGAAGCTGTAGATAAGAAATTCCTTGTAAAGAAGGAATTGGGAAACTATGAAGAGCGTATAAAGGTTGATGACCTTACTTATGCCGATGGTATCGGACCGGCCGGTTGGAATAAAGCGATTATAGGTTTGTTTGGAAAATAATAATTAGCGAGCTGTTGCTTTATGTACTCTGTACCTTTTCGGTACATTGTTGCTAATTAAATTGTCAGTACTCAAATTAAGTGGGAGGTTTGTATTATGGGAGACTTTCATCAGTCGGGAGAAGTTACAACACTACACAGATTTGGCAACAGGGATATTGCCAAATTGGAGGCTGAGATAAAAATGCTCTCTCGTCTGAGGCCAATTGCTCTCGTATTACCGACAATTTTTACAGAACTGGAAGGTACTGCATTACCAGAAATTATTAATGTATTAAAGGACGTTAAGTACTTAAAACAGATTGTTGTTACCCTGGGAAGATTTAATAAGGAACAATTTGAATATGCCAGGAAATTCTTTTCTGTTTTGCCTCAGGATGTAACATTGATGTGGAATGATGGTCCCCGGGTGAAGAAACTCTATAAACTGCTTGATGAAAAAAACGTCTCTGCAGGTGCCGATGGTAAAGGTAGGTCTGCGTGGATGGCTTATGGTTATGTTCTGGCAAGTGAAAAATCAAAGGTAATTGTGTTGCACGACTGTGACGTTCTGACATATAGCAGAGAGTTCCTTGCGAGATTATGTTACCCGGTTGTAAATCACAATCTGGATTTTGAATTCTGCAAAGGGTATTATAGTCGCATTACTGATCGAATGCATGGTAGGGTAACCAGACTCTTTGTGACTCCCCTGTTGAGGGCTCTGCGCAGGTTGTTGGGGGATCTTGACTTCCTGAAATATATGGATAGCTTTAGATATATTCTGGCTGGAGAATTTTCCATGTTGGCTGATCTGGCAAGGGTAAACAGAATACCCGGTGATTGGGGATTGGAGGTAGGAGTCTTGGCAGAAATATATAGGAATTGTTCCAAAAAAAGGATATGTCAGGTAGACATATGTGAGACGTACGAACATAAACACCAACCGCTCTCTGAAGTAGATATTACAACAGGATTAATGAAGATGAGCATGGACATTACCAGAACCCTTTTCACCACACTGGCGAGTACGGGCATAGTATTTAATGACGGTTTCTTCAGAACATTGAGGACCACATATCTAAGGACAGCCCAGGCCTTTATTGAAAAATATGAAACTGACTCTGCAATAAACGGGTTGTATTTTGACCGGCATCTTGAGACAAAGGCCGTGGAAGCCTTTACCAACGGACTCAAGATGAGTGGCGATCAATTCCTTAAAGACCCGACCGATTCTCCACTCATACCGAACTGGAGCAGGGTGAATTCGGCAATACCTGATTTTTTTGAAAAGCTTGTTGCTGCGGTTGAGAGTGATAATAAATAGGCGCTTAAGGCTCCTGAATTACCAATATGTGCCTATTGCCTGCCCTGTCCGTCCAACAAGCGGGCGTTAGTCGGGCAGATATTTTCCGGAATTGAAATCTTGGATTTCATGCTTCTAATTTATTCTATAAGAAACTATTCGAAAAGGCTTAGAATATGGATGGATTGAAAATAAAAGATAATATTTATTGGGTTGGAGCATTAGACCCGGAAATGAGAATATTTGATTTAATCTTCAAGACTGATCACGGAACAACTTATAACTCTTATCTGATTAAGGATGAAAAAACTGCGTTAATAGATACGGTTAAAGAGCCTTTCACAACAGAGTTTATTTCAAGAATTAATTCACAGGTTGATCTTGCCGATATTGATTATATCATTGTAAGTCATACAGAGCCTGACCATACAGGCGCACTTCCAGAGTTACTGAAATACGCATGCAATGCAAAGCTTATCGCTTCAAAAGCCGGCGGTCATTTGCTGAAAAACATACTCAATGTACCCTTTGATGTGATAACTACTGATAAGTGCTCTGTTTTAGATCTGGGTACTTGCAAACTCAAATTTATTCCCGCAGCGTATTTACATTGGCCGGATACCGTTTTCACCTATTTAGATAAGGAGAAAATCCTTTTTACGTGCGATGCATTTGGTGCACATTATTGTGATGAAAGAATGTTTGATGATATGGTCGGTGATTTTGACCCTCAATTCCACTATTACTATGATAGCATAATGCGTCCCTTTAAACCGCATATCCTCAACACTATCGAAAAAATTGAAGAATTAGAGATAGATACTATTGCGCCCGCACATGGGCCGATTATACGTAGAAATCCACAGAAATATATTGAAAGCTACCTTAGCTGGAGTCATGCCCAAACAGATGTAATAAAAAATGTTTTAATTCTGTATGTCAGTATATATGGAAGCACGAAAAAGATGGCGGAAGCCATTGCCAAAGGGATTTCAGGAGAAGGTGTGAATGTCAAAATGTTAGATGTAAATGATACCGATCCTCAATTTGTCAGGGATGCCATTGAAAAAGCAGATGGTATAATTGTCGGATCCCCAACAATTGTTGGGGATGCTCCAAGGCCTGTCTGGGATGCACTTACCCTTCTCTCCTCCGTTAAACTCAAGATTAAACTGGGGTCTGCTTTTGGTTCTTACGGTTGGAGTGGCGAAGCTACGAAAATGGTTGAGGACAGACTGAGCGGGCTACACATAAAGCTTCATAAGCCGTCCCTGAGAATAAAATTAATTCCGGAAGATAAAACATTGAAAGAGTGCCTGGAATTTGGAAAAGAGTTTGTAAGTGCTCTGAAACAAAAATAAATATTACTTCAATTTAATGCCCCTCTGGAAGATTTTTGATGCATAAGCTTCGCTTGACCAATCCTACATTAACCCTGAAAATTTCTTGTTAAAATATTCATGAGGTGAAAATGCCTAGTCTCAGAAAACACGCTAATCAAATCTTTAGACACGTACTTGATATATTAGATCCTGGACAGTTAGTTAAGGAAAAAGTCAGTATTCGGGATTCTACACTTATAGTAGAAGAGAGAGAATATAACCTCAATAATTATGAGAATATATATGTAGTCGGTGGTGGGAAGGCATGTGCTCCAATGGCTAAAGCGATGGAAGGGCTTCTTGGAGATAAAATAGATAACGGTATTATTGTAGTGAAATACGATCATGGTTTGTCCCTTAAAAAGATTGAAACTGTCGAAGCGTCACATCCCATTCCGGATGAAAACGGTGAAAGAGGTGCTTCGGACATACTCAGGCTTTTATCCGGAACAGGCGAAAAAGATCTGATTATTTGTCTTATCTCCGGTGGCGGATCAGCCTTACTTGTTCAGCCACACAAAGGGATAACTCTACAGGATATACAGACGGCCTCCGCTGAACTGCTTGCTTGCGGTGCGACTATCGATGAAATCAATACGGTAAGAAAACATTTATCGTCGATAAAAGGAGGACAGCTTGCAAAGGCTGCATACCCTTCAACACTTATCACACTTATGCTCTCTGATGTAGTCGGAGACCCGATGGATATTATAGCATCCGGCCCTACGGTACCGGATGAAAGCACTTTTGAAGATGCTTATGCAATAATTCAGAAATACACGTTAGAAGAGAAAATACCGAATATCGTTTGCGGGTTTCTCAGGAGCGGAAAGATGGGGGAGATAGAAGAAACTCCCAAAAATGGTAATAAAATATTTGATAACACTCAAAACGTAATTGTCGGTTCCAATAAAATAGCATTGGATGCAGCTGAAAAGAGAGCTAAAGATCTGGGATATAATACGATAGTTCTCTCCTCTCTGGTGGAAGGTGAAAGCAGGGACGTTGCTAAGTTTTTTGCAGCGATTGCCAAAGAGGTTAGTCGAACCGGTACACCTGTCTCCAAACCCGCATGTATAATTGCAGGAGGCGAAACAACCGTTACGATAAGGGGTAAAGGAAAGGGTGGTAGAAATCAGGAATTTGCACTCTCTGCTGCGATGGAAATCGAAGGATTTGAAGGCGTAGTGATTTTGAGTGCGGGTACTGATGGTACAGACGGACCGACAGATGCCACCGGCGCAATAGTTGATTCTAATACCTGTAAAGCCGCCAGAGAAAAATTCCGTCTAAACCCGGATGAGTTTTTGAATAAAAACGACTCTTATAATTTCTTCAAAAAAACCGGAGAGCACATAATTACCGGTCCGACAATGACTAATGTGATGGATATAATGATATCTTTAATTGATTAGTATTTGCATTAAAAAACCTTCTAAATTATTAGAATTGTCGAGTAAGATAAATGTATTATTTGATAACGGATAAGAAGATGGGGCTGCTCCGCTTGATTAACCATCACTAAGCTGTATATTGGTTTTACAGCGGTTGTAAAGCGCTTACTTCACTAATAAGT
>Ga0233436_1003060_pt1 | contig 11272 bp, 13 predicted proteins | sample SI_122_August201_2_FD_182723 | JGI IMG/M metagenome (GOLD analysis project Ga0233436, IMG submission 182723) | Seawater microbial communities from Saanich Inlet, British Columbia, Canada - SI_122_August2016_150_MG | ecosystem: Environmental > Aquatic > Marine > Inlet | place: Canada: British... | reverse complement strand
CCGTCTCTAGCGATAGAGGCAGATGCGAGAGGTTGTTCAGGAACCTACTTTTGGTTTGGGGGGTTTGGGGATTTCCGTGTTTTGTGAAGGAAAAAAGTAGATACCTGACAGTAAGTATTGAGAGCTGTAGGTAGCAAGCTGGATTATTAGCTATAGAGGCTATATTAGAGACAAATCAGGTGTGTAAAGACTCTGCGCGAGCTGCACGACCCGTCTGGTGCCAAAGCCTCTTTGGTTGCCAAGTGTTTCAATCATTCGCAAAGCTTGCGCTAGCGGGAACCCTGGTACCCCAAAATCAGGACAGGGTTTGCATTGTGGCGTAGATCTCTGCACGCGGATTTGGCATGCGCGACATCTCTTTGAGCTTTTGAAACATCTTGATCTCCTCAGCACTCAATTGCTGCGGCACGACGACTTCGATCGTCACGAGCTGGTCGCCGCCATTGATGCCGAGACCCTTGAGTCTGTAGACACGGCCTGTTTGGGTAAGAGGTTGGATCTTCATCATGCCCTTGCCGGTAGCTGTGGGAACCTCAATCTCTGCGCCTAAAACCGCTTCGTAAATGCTGATGGGCAGAGTTACTGTGATGTCTTTGCCATCTACTCCCAGGATTGGGTGTTCGCGTAGTTTGATCGTCAGGACGAGATCGCCGTGCATGCCGGCGCGCATGTCCCACTTGCCCTGTCCTGTGCGCCTGATCTCTTGGTCGTCGTACAGACCTCGCGGCAGTTCGATCTCGACACGGCGCTCGACAGTAAAATACCCAACGCCTCTACAGGTCTGGCACTGCATGCGGTTGACCGGCTTGAGATTGATACACTCCTCGCAGGCCTTGGGATCGTTGATGACGATCTGCCGGTGGCAGCCTTTGAGCGCCTCTTTGAGCGAGACCTCGATGGTCATTTCGAGTGCCTGCGCCTGGATCTTGCCAGCGACGGCCTTGAGCTCCTGGGTCTGAGTCTGTTCTTGTTTTTGTACTACGCTCTGCACGCCGGATGTGACCTTGGTCCAGAGGGCGCGGACATCGTTGGCCTGTCTAAAGACGGAGCCGTTTTTGTCGTAATCTTTGCGTTTTGCCGGGTCGTTGAGAGTCTCGTAGGCGGCCTGGATGTCCTTCCAGGCGCGGGCTTGCGCCTCAGGGTCGAGGTCGTTGCTCGAGCCAAAGCGATCCTGCAAGCTGCCGTAAGCCTCCTGGATATCGGCCTGAGAGCAGTTGGGCGCAACACCCAAGATATAGTAATAATCTTTGGTGACTGGAGATTTGGTCTTCAGTCTGTCGTCTTCCACGGCCTCACACCTTTGTCGGTCCCTACAGGCTCGCCCATAATACAATATCTGCCCAGCTACGGCCGCGTTATTGCACCAGCAATCGCCTCTGTGGCGTGATTTTATAAATCCGACAGCTTTATTTATCTGACCCAGGGCCGATAGTCTGACCGGCCAGGTGCTTTTGCAAATCAGATGCCAGCCTACCAAGGGTCTGATTGTCGTCGCGATCGGCTTCTATCCGTGCGGATATTATCAGTCCTGCCAATCGGCTCAACAGCGCTGAGCGGTCGTCGAGAGCCATGCCGAGTGCCACCACTTGTTGCAATCTCTCAGATCTCGTGCCGCCATTTGCTTTTTCGACCCCTACCTGAGCCAGTTTTGCTAATGGGGAGAAAATTATGGGAGCGTACCCAGCGACAGATAGAGTACGTTCCGGAGCGGAGGGATTGGTGTTGTGGATGCCCAATTGCGCTTTGAGATTGTTGATCCTCTGATCGTTGCGTAAAGCCTGCTCGGTGAGAGCCGTGATCTGAACTTGGGCGTCAAGCAGGGTGGTGTTTGTTTTGGTGGCTTTTGCGGTGGCATTGCCTGGACACGATTTGGCAGACTGCCACTCACGCAGGCGGTCCAAAAGCCATTGGGCCTGGCCCTTGCCAATGAGGTCGGCGGCGGTGCTAAAGGCTTGATCCATCTCGCGATTTTTGTCGAGGTCGTTTTCCATCTGGTCCAAGGCGCGGCCCATTTGCATCAGGCAGGTGGTGAGCTGGAGAGTGATCTCGGAGCGTTTTCTCTCTTGTGAATAGATGGATGTTGTGTTTGTTTCATCGCCGAGATAGGCTCGGGCAGCGGCGTGGCTGGCGCGGTAGTCGATGATTGGGATTGCTTTTTGAGTGTTGGTTTTTTGTTGGTTTTTATCGCTTGCATTGCGATCGTCTTGCATGTGGATGGCGCTCTCGGTGAGGGCGTCGATGAGATGCGCAGGCGAAGCAGGCGGACGCGCAGTCTGAGCCCAGGCTGCATGTTGAGTGCAAATCAGTAGACCGTGCATTACGGTTAGAAAAACGCTTTTTTTCATCTAGTCTTCGGGTTTTGGCTTAAAGCTTTCTGTCAGCATGCGAAACTCATTGAGGTAGACTGCGCGGTCTTTTTCGCTGCAGATACCTTGAAAGATGTAATAGATCTTTTTGCCAAACAGCATAGTCTGGTAAAGCATCATCGGTGATTGGTCTTTGTGGTCCTGGCCGGTGACGACGATCTCGTAGCCTTTCAGGCCGGCGATCTCGACTGGTTTTGTGCTTTCTGATTTTTGATTGATAACGTGTACAGTCTGGCTGACGCGGTTTTCGGCATATGCTTTTTTGTCTGAGATGTCGAGGGAGGCGATCGATGGTGCTACGACGTAAACAGGTCGGTGTATGGCTTTTTCGTCAAATGGTTGCTCGCGAAAGATAAGGCTGTTTTGCAGGCGGTGCCAACGCTTGAGCTTTGTGGTATCGGATATGGTGAAGGGGAGGCCGTCGACGAGGCTGGGAGCGGAGGCTTTTTTGTTGTAGGTGGCAGAAAGAACGGCGGCTTTGAGGGCTTCTTTGTCCTTGTCGTTAGCGAGTTTTTCGATGGTGCCGAGGACGGAGATGCTGATGGTCTCGTTGCCAAAGTGCAGGAGGTATTTTTGAAAATTGGTCTCGTAAGCGGCTTGTTCGAGCTCGGCGTAGAGGCCCATCATGCCCTGGACGGACATGGGTTTGGATGAGAGGAGGTCGAGTTTGCGCTCGGCTAGCTTTTCTTTGGTAAAACCGGCTTGGGTTTGAGAGAAAGGTGCTGGTAGTTCGGTGATCATTATCGAGGCACCGTTTTTTTTGTTGATGAGGCCTGTGAAGCGACCGCCGGTCGGTCCATAGCCAGCGGGAGCGATGAGTTGGACGTGGGTGCCGGGGATTGGGGTGGGGGTGGCGCTTGTATCTGTTGTGGGGTTTGTGTCGGTGGGGCTAGCGCTGGCGGGACTAGCGCTGGCGGGGCTTGCGCTGGTGGGGCTGTTGGAAAAAGCAGGATTTTGGTTGGAAATGCAGAGGAAAAGAGTGGCTAAAAGGATGCATCTTGTGTGGGATTTTTCTTGGTATTGCTTTCCTGCCATTTTTGGGCCCTTTCGACTAGTCTGGATATTTTATAAGATCGGAGTGGGTTTTGATTGTTTGCGGACCCTACTCCAAAACGGTCAATTTGTCTAAATTACCAACCACTTTTGAAAATTTAGGCCTGAAAACGCAATATCGACGGCGACCCTATGTTATTCCAGTTTTTCAATTTGGCTGCAATGCCTTGTCTCCCATAGCTTTATCGAGAGTTTGAAAAATGCAAATATTTCTCACGCTCAGGCTCGCCAGCCGCGCTTTTCTAGCTGTCTAAAGTCTGCTTGAGTTGCGATTTTTGTAAGATATGCGGCGAGACGAGGGAGTTCGTCGTCAGACGGATCGCCGAAAAAGGGGCGGACATAGAGGGCATTGCCATAGTTTTTGGCGACCTTGCGTGGCTCGTCTTCTAGTATGAGTACCCTGGTCAGGTCAAAACCTTGACGTTTGAGTTTGCGCAGGTCTTTTAGATAATATTCGTCCTGGTTTTCAAAATCTACTTTGCGCAGGCAGTGGCTGCGATCCCAAACAAACTGCAAGTCGTATCTTTGAGAAGGCAGTATTACGTGTAGTATCGCTTCTAGATAATCTTGAGTCGCTGAAGACCAGCACGCGAAGATTTATGGACTGATGTTTATTCGATGTATTGGAGCGCTCGCAGTCAATAATACTCGGCTTTCACAGTTACACTGAGGTCAATTCTTTTGGAAAATTCAAAGATCTGAGCATCAAGCTTGAAGTGTTTGGCAAGGCGCAGACGGGTATCTACAGGCAATTCACGCCGACCTTTTAAAAAGTCATGCAAATTCTGTTTTGAAACTCCGGCACTGCCGGCCGCTTCGGCCTTGGTCTGTTGTTGTTCGTTTAACAGGTATTCCAGAGCATCTGATCCAGTTACGCCGTCAAAGAAGTTAGCGGTCTGAGCGGATTCGTACGACTGGATGAGATGCACCAGCACATTAACCTAGCCGGCCTCAACCGAGACTTCCACTAAGCGCCCATAGTTTAGCGAACTGTTTAAGGCTATTTTCGTCGATTACTTCTACAGAAACCCTTACGAAGAGTGACAATAAATACAGCACTCAAAGATGAGTATGTCGTCAAGAGTTGATTGCTAACTTTGGCTTCAGAGCCTTTTAGGGTATGGTGATAAAAAACTACCATGCTTGGGGCGCTCAGCAGTTTCTTATTAGACCAACAAGGGAATATTGTGGGCCTGTCACCTTATGGGCTGGGTGGACAATGGAAGCAAAACCAGGCGACCAGACAGAAAAGGGCGTAAGAGCTCCGGAGGTTAAACCCCTGGAATCTTCTGACGCTCAGCACTTAGCTAGCCCGAGTGCTCGGGACAAACAAATTGCAGAAGCTGATCGCACGAATCAAAGCAGCGGATCGTTAACAGAGCTGGCACTTAAGAACAAAGGATTGACACGAGAACAGATATCCGCGCAGATGGAGGCGCAGGGCGACAGCATCAGCATTGATTACGGAAACGGGCAAGAAGCGTCCAGGAAGAGTGGTCTGACGGAGAAGGATTTTATACAGAAAAGCCGCATGACGGCCCCGAAAATCGCATATGACTTGCATGATGCTCAAAGAGATATTAGCCGCGGTATAAAGCAAGTTGGCACATTCTTGGAGTGCTCAAAGGAGAGTCTTACTAGCTTGGAGGCTGGTAATCCCCTTTATCCACATCAGGGAAAAGAGGATGACTATATTTCATATTCCGCATGTAGACAAGCTAATGCCGAATTTCCTGAACTAGCAAAACGCATCGGGGAGGGTAAGGGGCACATTGATAAAAGCCTGATAGCCGCTACAATCCGTCTAGAAGTAGCGTTTTTTAAACAGGGCGTAGATACCGGACAAGACAAATTTGTGCTTGAACATGGTCGCGATAGCATTGGTCGGACGGTATCTATTGGACCTGCTCAGATGCAAATACGGCACATAGAGAGGCTTGTGAGTGAATTTCCGAAACAGTTGGGAAAGTTTGCTGCTGATCCATTGAGGGCTGCTTTAAAGAAAGAGAATGCTCCGCATTTTGTAGGTGGATACTTTTCAGAAGTGATTCAACACTTAAATAAAGGCACAAAGCCGGACTATATTGGCGGTTTAGATTGGGCTGGAGTTAAAAAAAACTGGAGCGAGGGTGATTTGAATGCGGCTCTAATTTATGCCTACAATCCAAAGAAAGACCACATTGACAGCGTTAAGAAGCAAATGAAAATTATTCACGAGAAGGGGCTTTGATACGTCTTTTGTCTAGCCACCGAACAAGAAAAAAGCCAATAGCGAAACCTTCGATAGGACCCACGAAAAGCCAGAGCAAAACAGCTTCTATGCTTTCGACAGGATTGCCAACGTAAGCATCTTTGAACGTGCCATACCACCAGCCATCCATCAAAAATGGCATCCAGCCATTGAGCACAAAGAAGCCTATGAAGCCGCCTAGAAGCCAAAGTAGCGGGAAACAGCGTTGGTTCTTTTCCCGCCATTGCTTTTGATGTTTTTCTTCCATGGGACCTCTAAAGTTTGAAAAATTGCAAAATATCTGACAGGCGATAAAGGTATGAGGGGCGTGGGATTGCGAGTGCGTGTGTGAAAAATGAATAAATGGGTCTCATTGGTGGGCCCGGGTTTGCAGACGCGATTTTTTGAAAGTGGTTGGAAATTTGGACAAAATGACACTTTTAACCAACCCACCAAAACAGAGGACCACAGTCATCAATACAACCATGGCCCCCACATTTTTGCAATTTTTCTGACCGGCCAACCAGGCCTTAGACCAACAGGCCTTAAACAGCCAGGCCTAGTTACCTAATAAGACTAACCGCATTTACTGTATCCACACGACTGGCACACATTGCACCCATCTATCTTGAGCCATGACTCACCGCCGCACTTTCCGCATGATGGCTGCCTTTTACCCATGACCGCCTCCTGCATCAGTCTCAGTGTCAACTGCCCCGGCGTCACGCCCACCGGCGCTGTATTTTGCAAAGCCGCCTGCGGCACAGATCCATGATTGAGTGCTGCCTCTTGCTCGGCCAGCACCTTATGATCCACTTGCTGACTGTGCCTCGCCCGATAATGCTGGATCGCTTTTGCCAGACCATCGCACGGAGACTGCACCACCACCGCCTTATCCGAGTCAGAAAACTTGAAGAAAGCAGGATAGCCCGACTGGATATTAACCAGTTGACGCACGATGGCCTCTTCGGCACGACCACGCTCACTCTCGCCAAACTCCGCTGCATACTGCAAGAACGACGACGCCAAACGCCCTACAGCCTCAAAGAGACCAGCCTCGATGGCTCCCGGCTTGCCCATGCGAGCGTAGACTTCGACTAGTTCGCCTGGATGATTTTGCTCGTGATTGAGGCTCACGTGCAGCGTCGAGCCGCCTTCGGGAGATCCCACACGCACCTTGTAATTTTGTCCCACAGTCTCATCCACATGGATCGCGCGGCGCTCCTGGTGACCGATCATCGCCAAAAGATCAGAATCACGATCGTAATCAGTCGCCGCGATCTTTTCTACCGGCTGCGACAAACGACTGCCATCCGGATAAAAAGTGATGTCTTTTACTCCCAATCTCCACGCCAGGATAGCCGAAGCATGCACTTCTTGCTCCGAAAAATCTAATGGAATCGAGCAAGTATTTGACACCGAATTAAACACCTCGGGTACTTCTGACGCACCGTCGTGGATAGCGGCCAGGTGACGGATATAGGCTTCGGGAGTCACTTCTACCCGGATCGGGAAAGAGCGCTGCACCGCATCTGGTACCTCGGCCAACCCCCGGCAGGACTTGTGGTTGTCCCTGATCTTTTTCATCAAGGCCTGTTGCGCCTCTTCTGATGCCGGCCATGCTCCGTGTGCCTTCATGGCTTCTTCAAAACCTGGAGCGACAAAGTTGACAAAGCGCGAACGCACCTTGCGCGAAAACACTATCCCATTATGCGGATCCACACCCCAACTGGTTTGCAGCGCTTGAGCGAGAGTGCCGGTCGGTGCATTATTGGTCAAGCAGCTATTGCGCACGCGCAGACCGCGCTTGGCAAAACGCGAACCTTCCCATAGAGGGTACACGCCGCGCTCTTTGGCTAGATCCACGCTGGCCTCGAGCGATGCCTTGTTGTATTGACGGAAAAGCTCTTCCGTCGCCTTGATGCCCGCTGGCGAGCCAAACTCTACGCCCATGCGCGAGAGAAACTCAGCGATACCCGCAAATCCACCGCCATTGCGACGCTCCAGACGGGCCGTCATGTTTTGCATCGGAATGGGGTACCACGAGACATCTGACACATTATCCATAAATCTCTGCTGTATCCGCACCACGCCGCGCATTGCGCTCATGTTGTAGGTGCCGTCCGGATTAAAGAAATCATCATGAGCCGCATGCAGTGAGGAAAGATTGCAATTGCCCATATAGGTACGGCCATCATGACCCGGGCCGGCCGGCAAAAATTGCTCGCCGCAAGGATTACATGTATTGAGATCGTAGGCGTGATTATTGGCATTGGCAGCATTGATGGTCTCATAAAAGGCCAGTCCAGGCTCTCCGCTATCGCGCATGCCTTCTACGATACGCTGAAAAACATCAGGTGCATAAAAATATCCGCTCACGCGCACCTGTTTGTCGGTTATTTCCACGCGACCGCTATTGAGTTTGCGAGCTGCTTCCAGAGCGCCAGGATATCTTTGCAGATCCACGGCGTATTCTTCGTAGATGGCTTCTTTTGTGAGGCGATTGACCTTTGTCGTGCCGGTCTTGTCGTCTATCACCGGTCGGCGAGGATCATATATCGTGCCCGACCAGGCATTGCGATCAAATGTAGCCGGATAGAAGGCCCCCGCCACCACTGCTTCCATAAAGCCTGGCATGGCGAGTACAGTGATATTGGTGTTTTTGAGATAGTTCTGGCGTTCGATATAGCTCGCGTACATCTCACCGTACTTTTGCTCGGCCAGCTTGAGGAGCCGTTTTTTGTAGGTAAGGGAGTCTTCGCCTGACTCGCGGCGCACAGCCGATTGCAACTCTTTGTAGATTTTGGATAGTGCCGGCGGCGGTATCAGTTTCTTTTTGTCGATAAAAAAGAGGATATCCGGGTGGTCACTGTTGCGCAGCTCGATAAGCGCGCCTCCACGACGACCACCTTGAGCCACCGCTTCGACTGCTTTAGCGATGGTTTTTTCGTAAAAACGGTCCGGTCCTGAGGCCGCAGCACCGTTAGAAATGATAGATGCCCAAGGACGCAGGCTGGAAGTATTGAGCCCCATGCCCATTGCGGCTTTGGCTGCGAGAGCCTCTATCCGGGCTGCTTCCTGTATCCCTTCCAGCGAGTCCATCACATAGGCGACACCACAGGCGGCCAGGCAACCTCTCCCGCGCAGATGCTGCGATATATTGCCCATCGCCACTTCATTTTCACTCAGATTTTGCAATCTATTATGCAAAACTGCCTGACGCAGTTCTTCAGAACGGAGCCAGATATCTTCTTCGGCTATATCAGCCAGCTTGCCGTGCGACCAATATTGCAGCACCTTGAGGGCTACTTCGGGGTCGGCATTGATATTGGCAGGGGTATTGGCCCAAAACCTCTGATTGCCTATGTTATCTGCAAAGATCTGCGCCCATTGCTTGACGATTGGATGGGCGAGAGCGGCTTCTAGAGTCAGCTCGGTGAGTTCGGCGGGAGTGAGGACATATTTGAGCTCGGCGATAGCCACCGCTGTCGCAACACGATGCACGATGTCTGTGACTGACTCTAGGGGCTCTCCGGTCATAGTGTCACGTTTGGCATAGAGACCGATCAAAGTCTCCTGCGTCGACTCCCAGTATCTATGTTCGTAATTGGCCTGGCCGGGCACTGCAAAAGACTCGCTTGTTTGTTGGTTGGTGGCTGTGAGCATTTATTTTGCTTTCCTTTTCCAGTGTCGGGGCGGGGGGGGTAGACATGGCTGGCGCACTCAACATCGGCCCCGCGGACGGGGCCTTTGTTGTGCGTTGGTTGTTGTTGGTTGGAAAAACTAGCCGCGCTAAAAGCGAGGGATGCCGGAGCAGCCTTTACTTTTTTTATCTGTCAGAGGCCTTAGATTTGTGACCTCTAATTTTTCGCGCAAAATTTCGTTGCGATAAATCTACTACCGGTAGGGGGGCGACGGCAAGCGGCAATTTGTGTTCAAAAGCTGTGCATAGTGTTGAGATGGCCAATATATGGGCGTTAGGAGAAAGATAAAATCGCAAAGCTGAGACAGGACTCACCTGCTGACAGGCCCCATATGTGGTGGGTATATGTCTGCTGTGTGGCGCTTGTCAGCCAGGCAAAACACCCGTCACTATTGGGTTTTGGGCAAAACATTATCAGCGCAAATATCGATGTGGCGGCTGGGTGTATATGCGTTGGCGGTAGTGTGGGCGGTGCCTGGTAGTACCTCTGCATGTGGTGGCAGGCGTGCACCATATGCAGTGTTGTATCGAGTGGCGGATAATTTTGTATATGCAAACTACCCTCGATGTATCGAAGGCGGGATGTGAGATGGGTTTAAGATGATTACTTCTGACAGCATCCAGAAGAGTTGTCGGCGCTGGTGCTCGAGGCCAGGGCTTCTTCTTCCGCGCCGCGGCGCAAGAGCTGCCATAACTCGGTCATTACTCTCTGGGAGTCGTCGTTTTTGACGGCTTCTACAACGCAGGTCTCCAGGTGATCTTTGAGCATTATCTCCGCGGTCTTGTCGAGAGCGGACTGGACGGCCTTGAGCTGATTGAGGATGTCGATGCAGTACTTTTTATCGTCGACCATCTATAGACAGCATTGAGGTGCCCTATGGCCTTGGACAGGCGGGCTTTCAACTTGGCGCTCGATTCTTCGGTAATTGCCATACTTGCTTCCTTATGGGGCAAGTCTATCGCCTTTTGTCTGATATGTCTTGCCTTGAGAACAGCCCTGGGCCTTGTTCCCTATCCCCGGGAGGGGCATGCGGTTTGTCAAACCTCGTCCACGTAGGGCTTGTAGCCCGGGGTTTGAGAATGGAGGCAGAGGTCGATCTCGAGACCCGAAAGTTTATAATCTGTATCTTGCAGACAGCGTTCTGCGTTCTTCAAATGATATTCTTCGTCGCAGATTACAGGATAGTCACCCTCGGCCCATGCTTTGCCCAAAGTGGTCTTGATCCTGTCGATCTGTCTCATCAGCAAAAACCTTTCAATCAACAATGCATCATACTGGGCATTTTTCTTGTCCCTATCCTCATGATGCAGTCCATCGATCTCGTTCATGCCCGCGTGATAAGCCATCTGATCCTTTTGCAATTGCAGATGTCGATCGGCGCAAAAGCTCATGATCAAAAACACGACATACAAAAGACCCTGGCCAAAGATCTGCAACTCTTCCAGGACGAGGTGAGCAAAGGCCTCAAAAGTCCACCAATGATCTTCCAGTCTTTCTCTTATCGTCTCTACTGTCATGGTGTGCACCCCGCTATACTGTTGGTTTGTCTGCTGCAATCTGCATCCAGACTAAGTTTGCTGCTGAGGTTTTTAAATGTGCAAAAACACCTTTTTGCGGGCGGAGTGCGATGGCAAGATCGTTTTAGGGTGCCTTGATCCGTACTACCGATTTACCTGAGTCAAATATTTGGGTAAAAGATAGATGGAGATAATGATGCATTTGATTTTCAAAACATTGATAATTAGCGTTTTTGCAAACTCCGTTCTTTGCATGCAGTCAGGTTTTGCAAGCGAGCTGATCCCAAACTTCATCATCCGGCAAGATCTCAGTGAGCAGCGCTATAAGGGTTGCGTGATTGGGTTTTACAGATCAAAAGTACCTATATCAGAGCTGGAGGCTGATCTTTTTCAATGGAGACT
>Ga0233436_1003046_pt1 | contig 11313 bp, 13 predicted proteins | sample SI_122_August201_2_FD_182723 | JGI IMG/M metagenome (GOLD analysis project Ga0233436, IMG submission 182723) | Seawater microbial communities from Saanich Inlet, British Columbia, Canada - SI_122_August2016_150_MG | ecosystem: Environmental > Aquatic > Marine > Inlet | place: Canada: British... | reverse complement strand
GGAAGAAAGGAAGAGAATTAATCTGCTGGCAACAGTTTAATTAAGTAAATTAATGATGAATAATTATACCAGAAACACTCTCATAGAATTATGCTAATTTATTCCCGTCGCTTTGAAGACCTACAATTAAACACGGTATTCATTTAAAATATAGAGGAAAAAGGAGAAATAATGAAAGAAATTACAATTAATAACCCAGATATACTACCAGAATGTAGAAGTTGTGGTGTGGTAAATAGCTCAATAGATGGAACAGTAATTGAGTGCGACCACCTATTTTATGCAGGAATAAGTGAAGTTGAAGAACCACTTTTTATTAGGACTGATATCTTGGAAGATTATTATAATTCTGAAAAATACAGTAGTCCATATTTTTATCTAAAAGAGATTCTGGATGACAGCTATTTATGCCTTATAATCGGTGCACCAGCTCCTAGTGCATTGGAAGTATATTTTATATATAAATTGTGAAATAGTAGGTCAATATTTTATCACAAACGCCGATACCTCTCAATTCTAATCACATTTAGGTTATCCATTTCCGAACACTAGGGGCATTATACTCCTCAAATTTATCTAACATTGTTCCTGGAGAGTCTTCAACAATCAGCATATCTCGGTGTTCTTGTTTGATAAATCCATCAGCCACACCACAGTCAAAAAATGCTAATAACTTATCAAAATATCCGTTAACATTAATAATCCCACAAGGCTTCTTATTCAACCCTAATTGTGCCCAGGTAAGCAATTCAGTAATTTCCTCAATCGTACCAAATCCACCAGGAAGAGCAATGAATCCATTAGATAATTCGAACATCTTTTCTTTTCTTTCATGCATGGTATCAACAATATGTAATTCGGTCAATCCCGGATGAGATACTTCATTTGCAAATAATTTTGGTATCACACCAATTGCTGATCCACCAGACTTAATAACTGCATCGGCAACTTTACACATTAAACCTACACTTGCCCCGCCATAAACAAGTTCTAAGTTTCTTTTTGCAAGTATTTGTCCAAGCAATTCGGCCATTTCTAGGTAGGCTGGGTTATTACCAGGATTAGACCCACAGTTAACACAAATACGTCTCACAGACTTATCAATTTTTTATTTATTTTGATGAATTAATATTCATTTTGCTAATACGTTCTATCAATCACCCAACCTCCCAAGAATCCTCAACTCACCAGTAGCTTTAGACACGGCAATATAATTATCACCACCCACCATCGGTGGACCAAATAAGCCAAAGGTAAACAGAAAATTCTCTTCAGGATTAAAACCATATATTGTAACAGGAGGATCCGTGTGATATTCAATTCCGATTTTATCTGAAAGATGTTTCCGCACGAGTTTCTCGGCTTCTTTTATATTCATATAATTAATTCCTAAAATATATCATTCTCAGGTTATATCTAATTAACCTTTTTATGTAACTCAAATAGAGAATTACTTAACGCTCCAAGTTCAAAAACAAAGAGAATAGGATTCTCCGATTGTTTTAGTTTCAGTCAACCTAAATGGAAAATTGATCAGTCTTATTTCTTACAGCCTGATAACTGAGGTGTAATCCTTTGGCCAACTTCGTCTTCTTGTATCCAAACAGTTTGTAAAGATGCCTCATGATATCTTCATCAAACTTTTTATTGGCAGGATACCATTTTTGGTCATCTAATTTATCAATGTAATCTTGAATAGATTGAACATATGATTTTGAAGGAATTTCTTTAATTTTTAGACGTAGATCAGGGAATACAAATCCTTTGCCTTTTAGTTTCAAATGGTGAGAGTAATAAGTAGCTTTTATCAGACCAATACCTTTTAAAAAATTCTCAAACTTATGTGATTTCAGGCGATGGTGAATGATCAGGTTAAAATGGAATAATTCTTTAATCTCAGTCCAAGGTTTCCCTTCAAATTGTTTGAAGAATGATTCTTTTGTTTCTTTTGGTTTAGAAACTGAAACATTCTTTGATACAAGAAATTCCGGATATCTATTGATAGCTCTAAGTAAATCACTCTTAAGGGCTAATCCATCTTTTACCTGAGAAATCGATACCTCATAACCCAATTTATAAAAATGAAGAGCTTTGTCAGGTTCATTGAGATTCTTACTATATAAGTCACCGAGAAAAACATATTCTCCTGGTATTTGAGAAAACACCTGATGCTGAGTACTATTATAAAGTGCTTTTAAACAATAATCTTCAGCCTTTTCATATTCTTTTTGCCGATAGGAAATTAATGCCAATCCTTCTAATGCGTTTGATTTTAAATAGTGACTTGAAACAGATTGAATCAAATCAGTATACTTGGTTATGGCAAGGTTATTTTTATTTATTGCATAATTATAATTAGCTATTGAAAGTTCTAAAACAGAAATTAAATACTCATACTCATTCTCTGTTGCAAAAGAAAGTCCCTTTTCATAACATTGTATTGCTTTATCAAACTGTTTGAATTTTCTATGGTGAATGCCAAGATGATTTAATCCAAGGATATATCTTATATAAATACCATCATTATAAAAATTATCCACATGTTTGTTTAAACTATCGGGGTCATAAATTGATGCCTCACTGATTCTTATTCTTTCAAGCTGATATTTAATTAATTGAATAAGTAGAATATTATCAGTGAATCTAATGGCTGTGTTAAATTTTTTGAGTGCACTTTTCTCTTCTCCTATTTTCAGATCAAATGCACCAGATTCATAATTAACATAGGAGTAGATGTCATTTTTGGCAGATTGTGACTGAGTGAAATGATTAAAAGCAATATCTTCAGCAGTAGCCAAATGAGATTGGGCTTTTGCTAAATTACCCTCAAGGGAATACATCTTCCCAAATCCAGCTTCTATTACAGAACGAGGCTTATCATCATTCACAGAATCAAGTGAAGATCCATTTAATATTGATCTATGAAGGTCGAGATTTACCAGCCCCAATTGACTATGAAATATGAAAAAATCATTTACATGAATTTTTTCTGTCGCTGTTAATTGTTGCTGATCTATTTGAAATATGTCATTATCCATGCATATATATTACTATGCGTTACCACTTCCATCATCAAATTTAGTATCTGCATCACTTTCTATCGTGCAACTACCAATCGAACCAGTTTTTATGCTATCTGTTTGGATATAGCCTGAACGTGGCAATGAAATCCAACCGAGGTTTACATGTATTTACATGAATATATTCAGGATCGTCATTTAATTATTAAAATTCATTACTTTTTTATATATTTTAAATAATTATAAATAATAGGGATTAATACTATCAGGACATCCATCTAACTTAAACACGTAAAGGTTTGGTCAATTTTGATGAAAAAAAGTGAGTCAACTTCCAGCGAAAATCTACAGGTAGATATTGGCTCATTACTTTAAGTAAAGCCTATTATCTTATAACATAACCAGCAGGTTTATTTGAATTCTAAAAAGGAGTCTGCCCATGAACGATATGAAGGATTTGCACAAGGGCAGATGAACATGCACCACTAGGGTGATGTACCGTGATAATAAATTAGGGAGAATTTTATATTGAAGTTCAATACATTCCAGGTTCGGGTTCAAAACCTGAAAGTTTCTCCTCAACTTTCATCCAAAATGATATAAGTATTTTATCATTTCTTTTTAAATTAATCCATGAATTAGCCTTGCCAAAAAGCGGAGCTGGCATACGCTTTATATAGATAAATATCTATCTGTCAGTTTCTATTGGTTAGGTTATCATAAGAGAGGTAGGCCATCAGTTAATTGGAATTGTCTGGGGTTTACCTCTCTATTTGATGAAGCAGCTTAAGTTGATAATTTAATAATATCAATCAGGTAATTGCTCAACTACAAACAATGCTATTAGATTATATATATTGGATATAACTATCCATAGATAATAAATTCATTTAAGATTTTAGCAGAATATTGTTTGTTAAGAGCATCAAGCAGCGACTCTATTTACTCCTATTCTTTTATTGAATTGAAACTCCTTCTACAAATTGCCTTACCGACAACAGATTCTATTCTTGTAGTAAATATATCTATTAATTAGAAGGTAAGTATCCCATGATTTCTTTAGCAAACCTTGGTGTATTGGTTCATCTAGTTTTTTTACTAAGTCCATTATTTAATTGATTATATTTTATTTTTAGTTGGTATTGTGAAATCGATTACCGGCTTTCTTTCAAATTGGGGGATAAAAGTAGTAATATGGATGAAATTAGATTCAGTTTAGCTAATGAATTCGAATCAGGAAATTATTCAAAAATAATTGAAATTATTCAATCGAAAAACAACGCTGAATCGGAAAATCAAATTCTATTGATTCTAGCACTGTTCAAAAATAATCCAAAATTAGCTAGGTCAAAATTGCATGAAATCTTGGACAATTTTGGTCTTGGCGTCCTACGTAAAATTATACTTTCGTTGGATCTTCGTGAGCAAATAAGCGCAGATTTGATGAAAACAATTAATAGTCTATCTTATAATTATCCATATTTCAACATTAACCAAGTTTTGAATGAACCTATTGCTGTTTCAGACTTACCTGAACCAGCCATCACCTCACCTACTATACTTGGTGTCGTAGGGACTGCATGGAATCCAAAAACGATAGAAAATATGTCGTTTTTAAAAAAAGGTATATATCTATCGTATCTATTAGGAAAAAATCAAAATCATAAAGGAATAAGCAAATGTCATGAATACTTGGCAGAATTTGAAAAAAAACAAATGAAGCCGCCATCGAAAATATATTCTTACATGGTCTCGTTTTACCACAACATGGGTGATCCTCTGATGGCGTTACAGTATAAGCGTAAATATCAAGAAAGAAAAATAGATGAAAACCCTTCTATTCGGGAAATTGTTGAAAAAACATTAATATTATTACAAGATGTTTTTCAGGAGGAAGAATGTGATCAGAATTTGACCCCAGATAATATTGAATACTTATCGAGTCTCACAAAATTACAAGATGATTTTGAACCATTATCAAAACAGTTTTTCCTTGATACCATCCAAGAAATTACGCACAATGGAAATTACACCAACCAACCAATAGATTCTCACCAACTCAATATACTGCATAATTACCAGCCAGCAATTATTCTAAAGGAGGGGATCGAACCAGTTGACTGGGATCTTAAATTGAATATAAAAGAACAATGGATTCATGTGAGGAGAGATAAATTCAAGGTAACTTTTGGGAATAATCAACAAATTAAAATAATTCTAGCACTATTAAATGATTATCCTAGAGAGAAAACTTTTAACCAAATCAATGATATCCTCTACGATGAGCCAAATATTCTCACCAATGATCATTATCGTAGAATTAAAACAGATCTTAGAAAGACATTTGGTAAGGTATTATTTCCGAAGGGAGAACATGCTTCAAGGGGTCGGCTTAAGGCTATTTCATTAAACCCAAACGCAAAGATAATAGTTTACAAATAATGTGATTGCAAATTCTAAAATCAATAGTAGAATATCCAATAAACAATTATTTGAACTAATAAAATCTATTCAAATAAATGAAACTGTTGATTATTCATTTCAGCAAATTATTGATCACTATGATAACAACATCAAACAATTATGGGATGATGAAGCTAAAAAGATGTTTAACAAAGGGTCTGAATATAAGTGTAAGATTGTTGGCCAAAAGCTATCTTATGATAAAGACGAGGTCGACCCGTCAAAGAAAGTCCCTTTCAACAGTTATTTATCATGTGTCCATTTTGGTTTAATGCTAGCGTGTTTGCGTTTCAATTTAAACAAATCTACTGATCTATGGAATTATGCTCTTCGTTTTATCAAAAGTAATATTAATAAAGAAGTTTTGAATTACCCACCAGCTTCTGGTGTATTCAATTTTATAGGTTGTAATTATTTAGATGTTAGTGCAAAAAAATTAATAAACGAATACACCTGTGATAACAGATGTCAGGGGGATTCCAAATTTGGAAAAAAACCATTCGATTATGTAAATATATTTGTCAATTTGACTCCTTGTAAAAGAAAACCACAAGTTGATATTATTGATCTAGATCGGGATAGAAATATTCTTAATAATATTTATGAACGAATGGATGATGGCGACGAAGAAAAAAAATATGAACAAAATCCTGAAGTAGAATTTGAATCTGTTGATTATTCAATATACACTGAGCTTGATTATATTGACTCACGATTGCTAACTCAAAATGGACAAAAACAAATAAAATCTAGCATTATTTTACTGCCGAAGGCACTCCGATCCGTAATAAAAGATCTGGTAGCCCCCTCTAGGAAGGTCAAATCAGATAGTACTAGTTATGTGAAAAAGAAATATCGACTCACCCAACGATCAATTGACTTGATGGTAATGGAAGCTGTTAAAATCATTAAATCAAATTCGTAAAATCACACTCAAGAAATTAATTTACTCACACTTTTGCTCACACTTTCCCCAATGGGAAAGGTGACCTACTTTCCAAAGCACTTGCTCTAAAAACCTCACAAATACTCACAGGTATTTACCATTATATATGTAAGGCGACAGTAGATATGTCGCTAAAACAACAAAATCATAAATAATGGTAGAAAAATGAATAAAACAAATAAAAAAACTGAAGGATTCTTCAAAAGAAACAAAAAAGGATTGCTGTTTTCACTTGGCGGAGCTCTCGTCCTGGGTCCTTTAGCATTAGTTTCTGCACCAGTAATAGCAGCTGCGGCAGGTGCTGCCGGGCTACTTGGCACTACCGCAACAGCTGGAACAGTTATTAGCACACTAGCTGGAGCATCATTAACAAACGCTTCATTAGCCGCGATTGGTAATGGTGCGTTGGTTGTTGGTGGTGCTGGTATGGCTGGTGGAACGGCTGTAATTACTACTGCTGGCGCTGCAGCGGGTGCTACAGCAATTGCAGCAATTAGAAAAGGATCTAAAACGATCTACAATGCAGTAAAGAAAGAATCCAAATAAACTACCCGCTTTATTAGTCTGAATAAGACTTACTGACCGATAATACCAGCCTAAACTCTTACAATTTCCTCGCATAACCATATTATGAGGGATCTACGGACCCAATAACGTGAAATATTGGAGTACTAGATCTCTCATATACCCCTTTAATTAAAAATTTAAAAGGACTTATAAAATGATTCATAATGATTACGATCCTTTTAATCCATTTTCGAACTTTTTGTTCAACTTTCCAAATCCCACTTTTGTGGTCATGATGATATTCATGATATGGATAAAATATTTCCAGAAAAAAAATACAAAAACAAATGATGAAAGGAGGTGCAATAGAAAATAGGTGGCGAAAATCTACAACTAAATGTTAGTTGTAGTGCAGTATTTATACTGGAGTAAAAAACAAAAAAACAAAATAGGAGACATATTATGTCTGAGAATAGTCAATCACAAAATCAGAACGGGGCACCGGTAGAAAAAAAAGAATATGATGGTTCAAAAAGACCAATGTTGTTAGTTAAAAACTACAAAACCGGTCAAGCGATTGAGAATGCACAAGGTCGAATTGATAAGCGTTTCAGTTGGGTTAAAACCCGTGTTGAGGAAATCAAGACTGAGTACAATAATCCAAAAACTGATTTTCTCAAAAAGCAGGATTTGCTCCAAGAAAACAATAAACTTGCTATTGAGATTCCGATGCTGAAACAAAGCCAAATAGAGCTTAATGGAAAGCACTCTGAGCTTGAAAAGATAGCAAAGGATAGTATCAAGAATGAGTCTTTGACTATTATTGATTTTAGCTAGTTTGAATAATAACAAATGTTCCGGGGAGGAGAGATCCTTCCTGGAATATTCTTAGTGAAGAAAAATAGAAACAAATAAAAGAGATGATTGAGGTGTGTCAGTCATGAAATTGGACATTTGTAAACAATAGCGGGCTGCCTCATGGGGCGGTCCGCTTGTTTTTTGGGAAATTGGTATAAGAAAAGAGGAGGCCAACATGGAAAAACTACTAAGATATCGAGATGCTGCAGAACTGTTGAGTGCTTCCGAGAGAAGTGTTCGACGCTGGGTAGTTGAAAAAGATATTAAAACTGTAAGGATTGGTAGATGCATTAGAATTCCTGAATCAGAGATGAAGAAATTCATAGATGTGGAATATAATGTACAAAACCAGGTAAACAAATTCACAATGAAAGGAGGTTGATATGGCTTCTGTAAGAAAGGTTTTAGGAAGCCAGATTGAAACTTATGAAATCGACTTCCGGGATCCGTTTACAAACCAAAGAAAAATTCGTCGTTTCAAAGGTCCGAAATCTGCTGCAAAAGCTATCGCTCAAGAACTTGAATTGAAAAGATATAGAATAAAATATGGGATAGAGAGTCCCGTCAGAAATGTAGTCTTTTTAGAAGAATTTGTGGAGTATTATGAATCAAATTCAAAAAAATATAAAGATGAAAAATCTGTCATACGTGAAATGGCTACCCTGAAAACCTTCATGTCTTTTAAACAATTCAAACTGCGAAAGCTCAATACATTTCATACAGTGGATATTCAGAATTTTGTTGATTTCAGACTTAATTCAAAGAAAAGAAATGGTGAAAAGTTATCTCCGAACACGGTCTTGCTAGACATTAGGAATTTGAGGGTATTCTTTACTTATGCAGTCAAAAATCAATACATTGAAAGAAGCCCGATGATTGGTGTCAAAAGTCCGAAAGCTCGTCCAAAGGAAATTAGGTTTTTAACTGAATCAGAGATAAAAGGGTTATTGGATGCTATAGATAATAGTGATTTTAAAAACTTAATTATTTGCTATCTTAATACTGGAGCAAGAAGAGAAGAATTGCTTCCGCCCCTGTTCACATGGGAAAGCATTGATTTTGAGAATAATCAAATTAAGCTGAAAGGGAAAAAGGATAAAACCAGGTCTGTACCAATGAACACAAGTGTTGAGCATATTCTGAAAAAGCATAAAGAAATGAATTATGAATTTCCTTTCGCTTTCAAAACGGATTTTGTCTCACATAAGTTAGCTGATTATTATAAAATTGCTGGGATAAATAATGCTAATGTTCATGTGCTACGAAAGACCTTTGGATCTCTACTTCTACAAAAGAAACTAGCTGACATATTCATGATATCCAAATTACTTGGACACAGCAGTGTTCGGGTAACCGAATCACATTATGTTGATCTGCTTAAGGAAAATGTTGAGAAACCTGTCCAAGGGTTGACTGATGTAATCTTAATCGAATGAATAAAAAAGTAACCTGCGTGTAATGCGTGGGTTATTTTTTTTGCCTTGAAATATAATCTACCTTATCAATCCAATAAATTCCCCAAACTAATTTCCAATACGTCTATACACTGCTATCCCCTTGAGAACTAAAAAAAAGTATACAAAAATCTTACCAAAATCTTACCAAACATGTCATGAAATGGCCTGAATTGGCCATATTAGTGGTTTTTCAAGGCATCCAAAAACCAAAGAAAAACCCCTGCTAACATAACTATTAACAGGGGCTTATTATTGTGGGCCCTCAGGGACTTGAACCCCGGACCAATGGATTATGAGTACAATGGTCGCCCGTCGACAAAATAAAAAATGTTACCAAAAACTATACCATTTTTTTTCAAAATTTAAATTCAGCACGATAGGGGAGAGTGATATATTGTTTTTATTGTACTTATGAGAATGACTTGCAAATTGCTTATTGCATAGATTTAAAATGCTTATCATGTAAAACATGAAAACAATTGAATTAGCCATTGCGTCCAAGATCTATATAAATAATTATAATCAAATGGCTTACACGGAATTATTAGGAATTTACTGTGGATGAGAAGTCCATTGCTTTCACGACGAGAAAATAATAAAAGTGACGGAAAAGTGTACAAATTAGATTTAATCGAATGAGATCTGCTTTTTAACTGAATGTGATTCTGCATGATTATCTTTATGCTTTATATTTTACTGAAAGTCTGGCATTGATTTATCTGGGTTTATTCCACATAGTTTTGATGCTAAATGAACAATAGATAAACAATTGGAGCAATTACTAAAGAATGGAAGCACATTATATAGCTTTATTATTTTTTTTGTTTTGGGTAGCTATTTTAATTTATATAAAATCGTATATAGATAAAAAAGCCAATGAGGCATTAGGAATTTTCCCAAGTATAGATTCAGTTAATATTCTATTTAGAGAAAAAGGGGTATCGGGTAAATCTAGAAAATCGTTTAGTACAAAAATGAGTGGTGTTATAAATATTCTTGATATAATCGTAACTAATGATGAATTATGGATTAGGGGTCCAAAATATTTTGTTGAATCATTAATAGAAAGCGATCTTCTACATAAAGTGAATATTAAAGACATCGTAAATGTGGAATTTAATAAAAAAAACAAAGTAGTTCTTTCTTTTAAATCAAACAGCAACTCATTAACTGTACTTGATTTGAAGATGAAAAAAGCAAAGGTTTTTGTGGAGACATTTAACTTGAAAAATTAACAACGTTGAATGCATCAAATAGGGTGTTCATAAAACATGGTAGAATTTTTGAAAATCTTTTACTTAGATTTAACATGCGAAAACTAACTATATATCGTATTAGGTTTAGTCCATTGTTATAGATATGGATGACATAATAAGGGTAATTATCTAAATTTTCTAGTATTGAACAACATTATCCCCGCAGTAGATAATCCCAATATAGTTCCCGTTACCAATGAAAGCATTGTAAGGTAACCTTTATCAAGATATGATAATAATAACAATATTGCAATGGCATTTAAAATATATAAAATAATTTTCCTTTTTGAATTATTTTTTTCATAAGAGGTAGAGGACAATTTATATAATATTATTGACATACTAATTGAGTGCATCCAGCCAAGAGTGCAATAGAAGTATAATATTGACATAAAAAGGATAACAAATATCAAACTGTATATTATATTCTCTTTGTGTTTCTTAATTTTTGCTTTTATAAAACGCAATAACATATTTCCGAGGTCCTCAGTAATAATAAGTTGACAGTAGAGTACATCTTCAAAAACGATAGAAAATTATAAGTCCAATTTTTTGAGTTACCTTATAATCAGGTTGGCATAATATATATCTACAGTAATTAAGGCTCTCCAAATTTATCATAAAATCTTGCCACAATTCTATTGGCATTTGTCCTGTCCACTAGCCATGTAACACCAAAAATAATCACAATTCAATTATAATTCGGTATAAGAATGGTGTAGCGTGTCAAAGCCTTCCGGAATAAAAGAGATTAATCCTGTGAGAGACTTCTTGTTAAATTTAAAACAAAAAAGGAAGTCAAATGA
>Ga0233436_1003014_pt1 | contig 11411 bp, 10 predicted proteins | sample SI_122_August201_2_FD_182723 | JGI IMG/M metagenome (GOLD analysis project Ga0233436, IMG submission 182723) | Seawater microbial communities from Saanich Inlet, British Columbia, Canada - SI_122_August2016_150_MG | ecosystem: Environmental > Aquatic > Marine > Inlet | place: Canada: British... | reverse complement strand
GGGGTGATAAAAATGGCTTAGAATTTGCCGAACATGAGCGTATGGCAAAAGCACTGGGTACAGATATATATTTTGCACACTCGTATTCTTCTTGGGAAAGAGGTATTAACGAGAATATCAATGGATTGATTAGACAGTACTTCCCAAAGGGTACTGACTTTAATAAAATTAAAAATTCTCAAATTGAATTTGTAATGAACCGACTCAATACTAGGCCTCAAAAAACACGGGGTGAAAAACAACCTATTGAGTTGTTTTTAGGAGAAGCTGTTGATTTACTAACAGCTTAGAAATAATTGCACTTAATGTGCGAATTCAAGGATTGTTCGCACTGTGAAATACTTACAATTGGAAATTTATTATTTTTTCCACTATATACTCTAGCTCTGAAGTTTTTATACCATTAAAAAATGGCAAGCGCACTAATCTATCAGAAGAATTTTCACTGACTAAGCATATAGAGCTATTTTCGGATATTTTAATTCCCATTTTAGATAAATGCAACGGAAGATAATGGAACACGGCCTGAATACCATTATTTTTCAAATAAGAAATAAATCTATCCCTTATTTGAAGGTTAGGCATCAGCATGTAAAACATATGATAACCCTGCTGACAAAAACCTGGAATATATGGTAACTGTATATTATTTTTTACCGACCAATCTGTCAACTCAGAATAATAATAATTCCATACATTTTCTCTAGCTTTTTGAATATCTTTTGATTTTTTTATTTGCCCATACAAAAAAGCAGCCAGAATATCCGACATAACATAGCTTGAACCTTTATCAACCCATGAATATTTATCTACACTTCCACGAAAAAAGTTAGATCTATCAGTGCCCTTTTCAAGAATTATTTCTGCACGATTATTATATTTAGAATCATTTATAATTATTGCACCGCCCTCGCCACATGTATAGTTTTTTGTCTCATGAAAACTTTGAGTAGCCATATGACCGATAGTTCCAAGACTAGCGCCTTTATACTTACCATATAGTCCATGGGCATTGTCTTCTATAATGGTTAATCCATATTTTTCTGAAATTTTACTTATAGAGTCCATCTCACAAGCGACTCCAGCATAATGCACCACAACGATCGCTTTTGTTCTACAAGTAATCAAATTTTCTAGATTTGATTCATCAATATTTAAAGTGTCTTTCCTTATATCAGAAAATACTATATTTGCGCCATGCATATAGAAAGCAAGGGCTGAAGATACAAATGTAAATGAAGGGACAATTACTTCATCTCCAGGCATCAGGTTAAGCAAAATTGCTGATAACTCAAGAGAATGAGTACACGAAGTTGTTAATAATATATTTCCAGTACAATTTAATTGACACTTAAGTAAGGCTTCGACTTCTTTAGTATAGTGACCTCTGCCAGAAATCCACCCTCGAGAAATACAATCCTTAATTAAACTTATTTCATTTCCAATAATTAATGGTCGATTAAAAGGTATCACTGCACGTCCTTTAACTTTATTAAAGATCTAATGAATTGTATCAGTCAAGGCAAACATTGCTAAAGTTCAACTTGGTCAGCAATTCTGGCAGCATTAGCCATAGAAACAAGGCCAATGGTTGTGGCTGGAATAGATGGTAGAACACTGCTATCTATTACATGAATATAATTCCATCCTTTGGGGCGACCAAGTAAATCAGTATCATTCTCATGCTCTACCTTCTTCTTCATAGGCAGTGACCCCCCTACATGATAACTACCAGATTTAATACTACTTTTAACAAATGGAAATATCACAAAATACCTTGACTTTAACAAAATGTAAAAAAATTTCAAAACAGATATTGCAACTGCATAATACGCCCTTATGTTAATTTTCCGTCTAGAAACTAGCATAGACGGGGAGTCTTTAAGTGACTTCTTCAATGAAAGAGTGTAATTATCAGAACTATCAGAACTAATATTACATAAAGCAATTATAGTATGTGAAGCAATCCATCTTTTTATCAGTTGCACCACCCCCTTACAATCGTCATCTATTCCTAGCTTTTCATACAAAAATTCATTATGTGGCGATAATTGCACATGAATCCAATGATTTGATAGTGTATTTACTTTGTACTCCATAAATACCGATGGTTGTGTACTCACATTTGGCCAAATTCCAGGTATTTTTTTAAATCTAAATATTGGAACAACAAAACTTAATGTAGACAACAATTCAATTTTTTTATTATAAATTTTTTTGGACTGCATAATAATTCTTGTAGAGTTAACAGCGCCAGCACCAATAAAAACTCTATCAAATTCTATTTTTTTTTGTTTTTTATGTTTATCAATAATAGAAATATTTACTTTCTTGCTAACTTCATCAACAGAATTGACAATAACGCCTGGAACATACTTAACTAAATTTAACGCAATTAAATTATCTAAATCATTAGCGGCTTTGTAAATATACCCGTACACACACCCACTCATACAATATCCGCAATATTTACACCCGCTTTCTTTGTAAGGATTATAGCCTTTAACAAGTAATCTTGACTTTCCATAAATAAGCTTACTAGCATCTTTAATTGGAATTAGTTTTTTAAAATCATTCAATATATCTGTATGTGGGCCAATACTATTCTGTGCAATAACTTTATTCGAATACGTGGGAAATACTCTTGACAAGTCATCAGTAGTAGCAGAGTAAGGAACGTCAGACAGAATCATTTTATAATATTTTTCAAGGTGCGCATTATTTATAGGCCATGAACCAATATCATTGTCGTCTACCGGAAGAACGGAGCCCCCCCAACCAGCACTAAATCCTCCTTTTGCATAACTTAATGGCAAGGGAGGCCCATGGCACTCAATAGGAGCACTAATAACTGATGAGCCATAAAAGAAATCAGACCCAAATGCATATTTTCTCGGCAACGACCCACTACCATGAGATGCTGAATTATTATAAATAAATTTCATATCTTTTTTATTCCAATAACTAGGCTCTAAAGATGACATTTTTTTTACACACAATAGTCGCTCGCTATCAAGTTCATTCCCAAAGTCTAGTATAGTAGGCTTTATTCCGCGCTTTACTAACACCTTTGCTGCAGATATTGCAGTTAGTCCACTACCAACAATTGCTATTTTTAACATGCAGCTGGCTTATTGTTTTCTAATTCTCTAAGCGTGCTAGAAATATAATTAATGTCGACACCGCTTAAGCCGGGATAACAAGGTATAAACACTCCATTTTTATACAAGTAATCTGCATTAGGTGTATCCGAAGAGCACGAGTAAGATTCAAGTCCAGATATTTTTTCAAGGCTAGTCGTAGAAACATCAACCTTCATAGATTGCAATCTTTTTTGAACTACTTTAGGTTCGTCAAAATAAGAAATAAATTGCCAGTAATTATTATCCGCTCCTTTATTACCACGAGGATAATTTAAGCTTGGAACAATAGATTTTATTTTATTTACATTATCGATACGCACACTATCACTATATTCGATACTATCAATTATTTTAATTCCCAAACTAGCCTGAAAAGAAGTATATGATTCAAACCATAACTCTGGCATAGTAATTATAGGCTTCACGTCTTTTCCGCCCGTATGCTTCATCGTTGAATTAGGGGATAAAAATGTAAGTAGTCTAATTATTGGAAAAACAATAGTATGAAACACAAGTCTAGATGTGGCAACATTCCTAATAAGGTCGATAATTATCTTCTGCACTAAGTTCATCCTAGATGCACTATGGAGCTCAGCTTGGTATTTTTTCATCTTCTTAAATATTGAAGCACTATCCGATACAACAAGTCCGCCCCCATAAGTGTCTAAAGTCTTGATTGAAGAGGAGCTGTACACGCCAATATCCCCAAATGAACCCACTTTTTTCCCTTTAAACTTTCCATTAAGGCATTGTGAAAAATCTTCAATTATAAATAAATTATTTTTATTACATACAGAAATAATTTCAGGGATATTCGGGACCATCCCAAATAAATATGTGATAATTATCGCTTTAGTATTGCCGTTAATTGATGATTTAAGCTGGTCAATATCGAAACTCAATGTATCTAAATCTATATCAACAAACACTGGCTTTAACTTTAATTCCAAAACAACATCAAGAATTGCTTTAATACTGATTGGAGGCATTATGATTTCAGTTCCTGCAGGAAAATCCTCTATTCTAAGTGCATAATAAATTGCAGTTCTAGCAAATGGGAAACTAATTGAGAATTTACAGCCCATATATTTGGCAAATTTTTCTTCAAATACCCTAATTTTATTAGGATCATCTAACTTGAAAAATAACGACGATAAAAGTGAAATAACATCACTTTTTATTTTATGATATACGATTCCACGTGGAATAGATAGGCGCATTAGTTTAATAAAATATCTCTTATTTTTCTAAACTAAGTTTAGAAAATTTAGTAAAATTAAGATCTCTATTAGACACTATAGGGAAATCGATTGGCCAGTCAAAATCAAAACTGTCCCATCTGATTCCACTGTCAGAAATCTTAGAATAAGTGCTGGTTACCATATATTCAACTACGGCCTTTGAACTAAGAGTACAAAAACCATGTGCGAAACCTTTAGGGATGTACAAGGCCTTATAATTGTTTGACGACAATACAATTGAATAATATTTCCCATATGTTTTTGATTCATTACGAATATCCAAAACAACATCTAGTATCTTTCCATGTGTAACGCGTACAAGTTTCTCCTGATCGAATGGTGAAACTTGAAAATGCATCCCTCTAATTACATTTCTATTAGAAACAGAATAAAAACCCTCTTTAAAATTACAATTCAATCCATGCTGTAAAAAAACATCGGAATTAAAAAATTTTACAAACACCCCTCTTTCGTCTTTAAAAGTAGGTTCATTTATAACATACAAATCAATCAAAGGGGTGCTTTTGATTTTCATATTTTTTCCTTAGTATTTATCGCCCCAAAACCTCTGGCAACTTTTTAAAATTTAATTTCTTATATAGAACATCTAAGCGACCTTCACTTTTTTTCTGGTTTAATTTTATACTTTCCTTGATATACGTTTATTGGTTTTTTATAGTCTAATGTTTTATGGAATCTACTTATGTTTTTATTATAAAAAAAATCTACTTTTATCAGGTGTTAATTTTTTTTGAGGGTTGTATATGGACATTACATATCTCCTGTGGAAATTATATACCTTAATTGAGAAGCATGAAAAAAACAAGATAGTCTCCGCTCGTAAAATATCTGTGAAGAAGTATTATAATTAATTAAGGGGGTAAACAAATATGCAATAAGTTTATCAAAAATAGTGTCCTTGTAAAACTCAATCTTAACACTATCAACTTTAAACTTAAAATCCGTATAGAAAGATGGAACTTTTCTTGTATTTGGCTGATATTCATCTGGTGAAAAATAGTACATACTGTAAAGTCCAAAGAATCTGCAATGAGTCGGGTCTGAAAAACCATATACATTAGAAAAATGGGGAACTACTATTTCTATTTCTCCATCATCAGAAATTATCCGATTTAACTCTCTCATTAAGCCTATAAAATTCTCAATATGTTCAAGAACGTGATGTGTGTAAACTCTATTTACAGAGCCATCTGGTATCAGCTCTAGGGGCTCATTTATATCTGCAATAATATCTATACCGACATGGTTTACTATATCTAATGAATAATAACCATTTTTACTGGTCAATCCACTCCCTAAATTTATTGAAAGTGGGGTGCCATTACGCAAATCTTCTAAAATCTTATTATTTACTATTTTCATTTCGAATATTATAAGAATAAAAAGAACACAAACACTTTTCTAAGCGAGATTTTAGAAAATCTATATTTTTATCAGCTAATACCGGCTCATTATTAATATTTTTCAACATAAAATCAGACACGATTTCTACAACTCCGCTATAACTATCGCCACTAGGTAACTCAAAATCAACACCAAACGGCCTGTCATTAGAATCATCAGTCTCTCCTCCTAAGCCAATAGTTAAATTTCCAAATTCACCTGCTTCATATAAAAGAGTTGAGTTAAATCCAATATATATAGAGCGCGCATTATTAAATATTTTATATTTAGGACTCTTGTCTATGTGATTAAAAAATACCCTACATATACCAATATTTTCAAGAGGGTGTGGCCTATAATAAACGTCTACACTTAAATCGGCTAATAACTTTTGGAGGGTTAAAAAACATCTTAAATGGTAAAGATACTTGGCTCCATTCTCTGGAGATCCAACTAAATATACTCTATTATCAGCCTTGTTTGGACGCTTTATGTCACAAGGCAGACCAATAACACATGTATTCTCTATCGTTGACCCAATAATATATTTCATCTGACTTGAATTAAGTAAAAAATTATAATCCGAGTTTGAACCGACGGACGAATCTTTTTCTATAATTTCATAAATACCGTGCTGAATACAAATACAATTAACGCTATTAGATTTATAAAAAACAGAAGATAGTGTAACTCCCACTGGCTGAACATCTTCCCATAAGAAGATAATTTTATTTTTTCTTCCTTCTGTTAATAAATTATGAATATATTCTATAGTTTTAATATACACATCAAGGTAGCCGCCATGAAAAAAAAGTTCGAATGATTTTGTGATACACCCTACCCATACAAAAGATATATTATTATTTTTACAATAAAGAAATTCACTCAACCCTCCTAAAATCACTACATTTTCAAAACCTATAGCTTTAATTACCTCTATATACCTCGTACCATGAAAAATATATTTTTTTTCTATCTTTTGATTACAACACTTAACTATATTAAGATATAAATACAGTATTTTTTCAGAGAAAAATCTTCTAATAGGCGCGTTATGCAGGCCATAATTATAAGGTGTATCTCCCCTATTTTTTAAGTAAGTTGTATGTCCATCATATCGATAATAAACTTTCCTCAATATACTGTAAATATCAGTCATTACACAATGTCATTAAATATTCTTGCAACACGGCCTCCCCACAAAACTAAAGACTTTTTTTTCTCAATATATTTACGGCCATTGATTCCAAGTTTTTTTGATAAGTTCTCTGAATTAATTAGGGATTCAAGAGATGAGTACCAATCACTTTCAGTTAATACGCCATAACCAATTTCTGACTCTCGTAGTATGGTCTTATTTTCGCCAACAAGTGAGACAACAACTGGTATGCCGCATGAGGCATATAATAACATTTTATATGCACATTTTCCTTTTGCATAATCATCATTATCAATAGGCATAATACCCACATTAAATTTATTTATTAATCTTGCTTCTTTATTTTCAGTCCATTTAATAAATGTAATATATGGGGCGAGTCTTACAAGTTCATATGGAAACTTATCTGAAATAAAAACTATTCTAACATGCTTATATTTTTTAATTAAATTAACCAGGACTAGCTCTATTTTGAAAAAATATTTATATGAGCTAGAGGTTCCTGACCATCCTATTGTGAAAATACCTGTTTTATTATCGTATGCGTGATTACCAATCGGGGCGTACTTTATGGTATCTATTGGCGTAGGAATAACTTTAATATTATTATTATAATTAGACATAATATCTGCTAAATAATCATTACCTGCAAATACTATTTCGGCTTTTTTAGCAGAGATTTTAACCTGTCTCCTGGATAAACTAGAATTAAGAAATACTGCGTCATCAATATCATAGATCAACGGCTTAAAAATATTTTTTTCAAATGTCGGAGATCCAATAACTAATTGCCTACTAAGCCATACTAAATCAAATTTATTTGATTTTTGTACGCGAACAAATGTATTAACAACATTTAATATTTCATATAATACTGATTCAGCAATGTGATAAGGTGATTCCCTAATTCGCCTGTTATTTAACTCAATACCCACTATTTCTGACGAATACTTTCTTGGGAAATCATGTAAAATCAAGTTGGATTTACTTAAGATACTAGCATATTGCCTTACTCTCAACCTAGATGATGGAGTAAATGAGAAATCAGTAAGTGAAGCGATCCTGCCCATAATAAGTTACATTTTATAATAATCCACAAAGAAAATTAACTAATTATTCTCCATCTTTTATTCTTTTCATGGGAATAAATATTAGAATCAAAATTACTGGGAGGACTTGTAATTTAAATCTAATTGCTGCTCCAAGGTTTGGAGGAGATATTATGACATACAATAATGACCATGTTAATATGTACACTATAAGGAATCTTGTATATTGATTACGCCATAAGTAAGTAATATTTTTTGCAATATACTGATACGAAAAATAAAGTAATAAAGAATTCTCAATTGCTGAAACAAGAGTTAGGATATTTCTGACATCCCATATTGCAGGCCTGTAGAGTGCAGTAAAAAGATTAGGAATATAATACAACATATAATCACCCAAGCTATGTATCTCGGCTGGGTTTGTACTACTATTACCATAAGACATAGTCCGTGAAATATAGTTAACACTTTCAAAAAAGTTATCCCAAGTAACGTCTCTTGCGGTTAATACGACATTTATTGGATAGTATGCTAGCGCTGACACAGTAATTAATAATAAAATACCTATGAGAGTTTTTTTAATATTGGGCTGTATAAACAGACTTGAAAGATAGTAAAAAAATAGGGTTAACAGCATAATAATTGACCACCATTCCCTTATAAAAAAAACACCAGTAATTGAAATGCCTATCAAGAACCCATACATAGGATTATGTTTTTGCACAAAACCTATGAATCCAAAGATAAAAAATCCAACAAAAAAAAGGTTTAATGCGTCTTTACTAAGACTAGAGGACCACATGAGAATTGATGGTAATAAAAATAATACGTATATTAAATATTTATTACTAATCAGATTCCTGTCATCTTTAATAATTACTTCATAACTTTTATATAAAAAAATTAAACCCAAAAAAGATAAGAATGAAAAGAAAATTTTAATCGAATAATAACTATCAAACAATATAATAGAGAGATAATGTGTAAAATCAATAAGTCTTGAAGTTCCTGAATTCGCTCCCCATATTGCTACATTAAATGCAGATTCATAATCAATTCCCCTCCAAAAATAATTGTGTGAATCAAGCCCGTAGATCGCCTCATATGGGATCATTATAAAAAGTGTAAAAAATGCCTTCATGGCCCACAACTGTGCTCTCACTTTGCCCAGAAAGATTATTAATAAAATCCCAATGAAAATTGAGGTCAATATTGATATTAGTATATCACCATGAGGAGATAGATAAATCCCAGAATTATCGAATCTACCATATATATTTCGAGTTAGGGCGTCCAATTTGACAATAAACCAATATACTATAAATAATATAAAGGCATAAGTAATATAAATAGGTAATTTTGTATTATATTTTTTCATACTATCAAGAAGATAACGCCCTGGGAATGCAATCCTCCCATTTCTAACACTTGCTAAAAATAGAATCTCCGTTGTTTAAATAGTCTCCTTGGTGGAATCCCGCCAATAGAACTATGAGGTCGTTCGTTATTATATACCCACATCCACTGGGTTGCTAAATTTTGTGCATGTTCGATTGAATCAAAAATATGCTTGTTTAACCATTCGTTTCTTGCTGTCCTGTTAAATCTTTCTATGTAGGCATTCTGTGTCGGCTTGCCTGGTTGTATGTACATTAGCTCAATGCCTAGGCACTCGCGATTGTAATCATCAATCACATTAAATATTCTAATCTCCCTGTCAGTATTTAATGAGTCGGACATGAAGTCAATTGAAGTTTGGTTAATTGATAATAGCACGCTTAAAGCCTCTTGTACGATCATGACTTGTAAGCGTTCATCGGCATACATCCTTTTGAGGCGAGAGTTCTCTGCTTCAAGCTCTTTGAGTCTAGTAATCATTGATGTATCCATACCGCCGTATTTAGCATGCCACTTATAAAAAGTGGCGCTACTCATGCCGTGCTCTCTGCACAGCTCAGATACTGGAACACCTGAGCCTGCTTGACTAAGTATTCACCCCTCAAGGGAGTGCTGAACAGAGCGCATGATTTGTGAATCTGATTTACGTGTTGTCTTCATTTGAATCTCCTTATGTTTTTATTATAAGAAAATTCTACTTTTACTGAGTGTTAATTTTTGGGAGGATTGCACTTTCATTTTGTAATAGCTCAAGCACTAGTTTTGTTTTAAATGCTGAACTGTAGGTTGTTCGTTTTTTACTCATGTTTTTTACTCCGAATTGTTCGGTTAAGTTTAACTCGTTCGAAATAAGAAATTTTAGATTGTTGTCTTAAATTGTTGGGGTGTTATAGAATTTACTTTTAATTTTATACATTAAAATATTTGGATTAATCAAAATTATGTATACAATTTTTCTCATAAACCCCAAATGATTGAAACAAACATGCTGCAAGCCTTTAGTAAATTGATACGAAAGGTCTGGACGCTCATTCCTAATAGACGACTCTATAGTGCTTAAAAACCATCTACTTTGACAATCCAGAAGAGTAGATAGTGCCTCTTTATCATCATTTGGCGCACCATTAATCAAATAATTAAAATAATCAGTAAAATCTTTATTTTGATCCCACCTAGAAGAAATAGAATAATACTTAGTGCCATTTCTTCCAATTTTATGTTGATCATCAAGGTATTCAACTTGCTTAACTATAGGCCTGTCCCACCAATAACACTTTCCCTTGGTAAGTAGGCTAGCTAATATCATAATTTGCGGATAAAAACGGGCCGCATTTGGAAATTCTTTTACCCAAAATTTATATGACTTTAGTATTGTATTAGTTGTATTAACTTCAAATACCAGTCCTGGGAGGTGGCCAAACGACCATATTTCATTAAGATTAATTAATTGGGTGGCTTTCCTGCCTCTATATAAAGTAGTATTATTTATATAATACTGAGGTGCTACAAAAACTGGAGAAAATTTCTCTAGAAAATTAATCAAGTATATTAAATTTTCAATAATAATATCGTCTTCATCAGAACTCCATAACATGTACTTAGTAATGCAATTATTAATAAGTCTAACCGTGTTACCAGAAAAACCAATATTTAAATCGTTCTTCAAAACACTAATAGGCGTCTTCTCACATAAACTAATTAACTTGTCGAATGTGCCATCGGTTGAATTATTATCGATAATTAGAACATTCACATAATTATAAATATTATCCTCTATAATATTAGAAATACAGCGTATTGCTGCACTCCTTCTGTTGTAAGTTGGTATTCCTACCGTAAGAATAAATTTATCCCTCATGCCTCGACCTTCCTATTGTTATCGATGACCTGACTAATATTGATCTTTACCACCCCAAAACCTCTGACAACTTTTTAAAATTTCTTATATAAAACATCCTAAGAAGCCTTCTTCTTATTCTGGCTCAATTTTATACTTTCTTGGTACACGTCCATTGGT
>Ga0233436_1003013_pt1 | contig 11422 bp, 8 predicted proteins | sample SI_122_August201_2_FD_182723 | JGI IMG/M metagenome (GOLD analysis project Ga0233436, IMG submission 182723) | Seawater microbial communities from Saanich Inlet, British Columbia, Canada - SI_122_August2016_150_MG | ecosystem: Environmental > Aquatic > Marine > Inlet | place: Canada: British... | reverse complement strand
GGACCATATTCTGGTTTCAAAGATCATTGAGGTGCGGGAAGATACAAAACGGTTTGAAGTGGAATTGGAATTCACACCCCAAAATGTAGGCAAAAGGATTTATGCCCTCAGTCTGCCCAAGTTTGCGGGCGAGTTTATTCATACCAACAATGAAAAAGAATTTGAGATAAATGTGGTGCGCGACAGAACCCGTGTTCTGCATCTCAATGGTCGTCCATCGTGGGACTCCCGATACCTCCGCGAGGTTCTTGCTCACAACCCGAAGGTGGATCTGTTGTCGTTTTTTATTCTCAGAGACCTGGGGGATAATGTGGAGGCTCCGATTTCGGAGCTCAGTTTGATCCCTTTTCCCTCCAACCTTTTGTTTGATGATTATTTGAGTTCTTTTGACCTGATCATTTTCCAGAATTTCAAATACGATCCGTTTATTGACAAGAAGTACTTGGACAATATCCGAAAATACGTCAAGAACGGCGGCGCATTTTTGATGATTGGCGGCGAGCTTTCATTTCAGGGCGGGGGCTATTCGCGGACTCCGATTGAAGAAATCCTGCCAGTGAGTTTTAGGGATAATCCCCGGCCCCTGACGGGCAAGTTGTTTCACCCTGTCCTGAACAAAGAATTTTCCCAACACCCCATTCTGCGTCTGGAGAAAGACCTCAATCAGGATGCGTGGCAGTCGCTTCCTCAACTTCAGGGCATCAATATGGGATTGGTGCCGGACAAGAATGCGCATGTCCTGCTTCAGTATGCCAGGGAAAAAGAATCCGCAATTCCCGTTTTAGTTACCGGAAATTTCGGCAGTGGGCGAACTGCTCTGCTGGCTACTGATTCGGTGTGGAACTGGAATTTCAGGAATGTGGGCAGTGGCGGCAGTGGCAGATATTTCCAGAGATTCTGGGATAACGTCATCGACTGGCTGATCGCCGAACCGGAAACACGGCGACTGCAGTTGGAGTCTGATAAAGAGCGGTACCGGGAAGGCGAACAGGCCCTGATAAAATTCAAGTTACTGCAAAAGAATTACCAGCCAGCGATCAACGCAAAAGCGCAACTGACCCTGACACGACTCAAGACAAAACCCGGCGTGGAAACGGAATTGAAAACCGATGATCAGGGCGAAGGCATCTTCCCGTTTCTTCCTGGCAGGGAAGGATTTTATACTGCCAAGGTCCAGGTTGATTTGGAGGGCGAATCCTTGACGGAAGAGATCATGTTCTCCGTGTTAAAGGATACAGCGGAATTTGAAAAACCTTTGGTCAATGAAACCCTGCTGAAAAAGATATCCGAAGTCACCGGCGGCAGGTACCATCCTCTCACTGGCAGTGATGACTTTACCTCCTACCAGTTTGATAACCCTGATGTGCAGGTCAAAAGTCACAGCCGGTCATTTTCCCTTTGGGATAACTGGTGGGCCTATAGTCTGGTGCTGGGTTTTTTGGTAATGGACTGGTACCTGCGAAGAAAGTCCGGCCTGAGCTAACCGGCCACTAGGCGTGGGGCCGACTGGCAATAGCTTTCTCTGGCGGGAAAAAATTGTCTCCGCTCAATGCGCCATTCCCTCCTATCAAGAGACCTTTGCGTAAGTCGATAAAGCGGAGAGGCGAGATGCTTCGAGAGCCTCAGCATGACGACTGCAGGGGTTTTTGGGGTGTCATCCTGAGCTTGTCGAAGGATCTCGGGGTTATGCAAAGGTTACCCCTGTCAAGGGAGGTTAAGCATTTCCTATGGTTTGTGATTTTGTTCCTCATCAAATCCTAATGAGATTGTTGTAAAAGTGTAAAGAAAACAGAATTGTGAAACACTTGTTTATCCTGTAATATCAACCATGAGCGGGTTCTCTCGATACTCACCTTTTTGTAAAATCTGTTTTCAACATCCAAAATATGACTAAGACCGTAAAAAAAAGCGGAGTTAATATTCGCCAATGGGTGCGTGACCGCATTCTGTTTCTGGCTGTGGCCATCTTTGTAATCGGAGCCGGGGCTTATATCGGTGCCGAGCATGTGTTCGATTCGCATGGAATCTGGTTTCACCCGGTTCGCGAATTTGCTTTGCTGATTTCCCTGATCGGGGTGATCTCGCTGGGCTACGAAATTTTCTTAAGGGAACTGACTTTTAACGAATATAAGGAAGCACTGGAAGAAATCGTCAATCCCGATGCGGTTCGCTTAGGCATTCACGGCATCTATAAAAACCGTTCCGAGCTTGCTCAGGCCACCTCATTTGAAGACTTGTTTAAAAATGTTAAAGAAGAAGTTTTCATAGGTGGTTCTTCCTTATTGTCGATCTCGACCGCAAGCCGTGAATTGATCAAGGATAAGGTGTTAAGTGGAATCAAAATCCGCTTACTGCTCATTGACCCGAATTCTCCGGTGGTGGAGTTGATCACCAAACAAGGGGGAGGCAAACACACGTTTTTGAACGAAATAAAAACTTCTCTGCTTTTATTGCAGAAACTCCACGATGAAATTGAGCAGGAGAACCTGCCTGAAAATAAAGGGGAGCTGATCGTACACAGTTATGATTCCATTCCGTCACATTCTTTTATATCGATTGATCCCGAGCGTTCTTCAGGAGTGATTGTTGCCGACATTGGGCCTTATCTGGGCCGCAGTACCCCGAGGCCTAGTATGTTGGTAATCAAAAAGAAGAAAGGCATGTTCGATTACTGGAAAGAGATGAATGAGCTCATGTGGGAGGCCAGTAAACCGGTGGATATGGAAGCGGCGGACCCTACTTCTTCCAAGAGCAAAACACTGGTATTGGCTAGTGGAACTGAAACCGAATATTACGACACGGAACTGGAAGCCTGGAAAAAAGCCTCCATTTGCCAGATGGGAAGCGGTTGGCATGGTATCAAAGGGAGCCAGTGGGTGTGGGTCCGCGAAACCGTTTCGGTGGAAGAAGCCAAAACCGGGAGCCAGCATAAATTTCGCATCAAATTTGATCTTCCTATCAATAACGCTAACGCCATTCATCGTGCCGAAATTCTGTTGCGCTCGGACGACAATTGCCATATCACGGTGAACTCTGCCAGTCTCAGGCAGGAGTATGGCGGGGCGGAATATCCCGACCCGTTTTTGGTCGACATCGAGCAGTTTATCCATGATGGGGAAAACACCATCAGCTTCGAGTTGATCAGCTACGCCCAGCCCGATGCCAAAGACCCCGGCGAAAACCCCACCGGCCTCATCTACCGCCTGCACATCGAGTATTCCTGATATAGCCGAAAAGACTCTTTATTTGCCAGATAAATAATTACCCGCTGGCCCTACGCCCAGTGGCAGGCATTGTGACCTTTCCATGCTGGTTTTCGCTCCCCGTTACGACATTTCCCCTTTTCCCCTGTGCCGGTTAACTTGTTTTAGTTAAAGGCCTTGCGGATTTCTGTCTGGGCCGGATAATGCTGGTATCTATCGGTAAATCAGTTATTGACAGGGTAGGGCAGACTGCTATAATCCCGGTTTCAGCGGCTCATTGAGTCTGATGGCTCAGAGGGGTGCTAACATATTATGGTAAAACGAGGTTTTGCCCGGTGATCGTTCCGGCATTGAATTAAAAATGGCCGAATATTTCTACATTTCGTTGTTTGCGATTGTTGCCATTGTGGTGATAGGTGCCTTGTTGGCATTGTCTACCGTGCTGGGTCCGCGCCAGCCAAGCACACAAAAAATGCTTCCTTATGAGTGTGGCATTATCCCGACCGAAGAGGCCAAAGGCCGCTACCCGGTGCGGTTTGCGACCATCGCCATGCTTTTCATCATTTTTGATGTGGAAGTGGTATTCATGTATCCGTGGGCGGTGGCTCTGGGAGAACTGAAATTGTTCGGACTGGTGGAGATGGTCATTTTCATCATCATTCTGGCAATTGCATACGTCTATATTTGGGGACGCGGAGGTTTGGAATGGGACTAATAGAAGACGCCGCCGAAAGGGTTGGCGATGAGCTCAATAACCTTAAATTGAATGTCCAGGATTCCATCGAAGCGATGGACCATGAGTACGCCGGGTCCTTGTATGACACGGTATTGACCACTAAACTTGGCAAAGTTGTTGGCTGGGCGCAGAAGAACGCCTTATGGCCCGCGACTTTTGGCCTGGCCTGTTGTGCTATTGAAATGATGGCTATGGCCAACTCCCGCTGGGATGCGGCACGTTTCGGGGCGGAGGTTTTTCGCGCTTCTCCGCGTCAGGCAGACCTGATGATCGTGTCGGGCCGGGTCTCGCAGAAAATGGCGCCGATCCTTAAACAGATCTATGACCAGATGCCCGAACCCAAGTGGGTGATGTCCATGGGAGCTTGTGCTTCCTGCGGCGGGGTTTTCAATAATTATTCCATAGTCCAAGGGGTGGACCGCGTGGTGCCGGTGGATGTTTATGTTCCCGGATGTCCTCCTGGTCCTGAAGCTTTGCTTTATGGCTTGATCAAGCTTCAGGAAAAGATCATGGCGGAAGCGGGGACCGACAAGGCCAAAAAGAGGGTGGCATGACAGGGGAGGAAATCATCGCGACAGTGAAGGCTGGCCTTCCCGATACCATACAGGATACTGCTTTGCCTCAGGGCGATGCGGTGATTTTTGTGGCTCCCGACTGCTTGCAAAAAGTAGCGGCTTTTCTTAAAGACGACCCGTCCCTGAAGTTCGATTACCTGTCTGATGTGAGCGGAGTGGATTACCTCATTGAAGAACGGGAACCCCGCTTTGAAGCGGTATATCTGCTTTACTCCATTGACCATTCTCATTCCATTCGTATTCGTGTCGGCGTAGAAGAAGAGAACCCTTCGGTACCTACCGTGTCGGAACTCTGGAAGGGAGCGTTGTATCCTGAGCAGGAACTGTTCGATATGTTTGGTATCCACATTGAAGGACATCCTCGGATGGAACGACTGATCATGCCGAAAGACTGGGTGGGTCACCCGCTTAGAAAAGATTATCCGTTAACCACAGAGCCTGTTGCTTTCTCGCATAACCGGGATTTTAAAAGTGAATTGGTCAAATCAAAACCTCCAACTCGATAGGGTGACTTGTGAGCGTAACTGAACAAGGATTGCTGGAACGCGATAAAGACACCATGACCCTGAATATGGGGCCCCAGCACCCGAGCACCCACGGGGTCTTCAGGGTTATCCTTGAGATGGATGGCGAGGTGGTGAAAACCGCTGAACCGGAAATTGGCTACCTGCACACAGGCATCGAAAAAACTTCCGAAAATAAAAGATACGTTCACGTCATCCCGATGACCGACCGTTTGGACTATCTCAACCCGCCGGGCAACAACCTGGCCTTCTGCCTGGCAACGGAGAAACTGCTGGGCGTGGAGATTCCTGAACGGGCCCAGGCTCTTAGAGTCATCATGTGCGAACTGGCGCGGATCGCCAGCCATCTGGTCTGGTTGGGAACGCATGCTCTCGACATTGGTGCGATGACAGTTTTTCTGTATTGCTGGCGAGAGCGGGAGATGGTTCTCGATCTTAATGAAGAGATTTCGGGTGTGCGTATGATGACCAGTTATATTCGTGTCGGAGGCGTGGCGAAAGATGCGACCCGCCCCTGGCTGGATGGCATCCGCGATTTCATCGACTATTTTCCCGCCAAGGTGGATGAGTATGAATCGTTACTGACGAAGAATCCGATCTGGATGGATCGAACCCAAGGTATCGGCGTTTTCTCCAGAGAAGAGGCGATCAACTGGAGCTTAAGCGGTCCGGCACTCAGGGCTTCCGGGGTGAACTGGGATATTCGTAAATCCCGACCTTACAGTGGTTATGAAAAATACGGTTTCGAGGTTCCTGTTTACCAGGGCGGAGATATTTATGACCGTTACCGGGTGCGTGTTGAAGAAATGCGCCAGAGTCGGGAAATCATCAATCAGGCCATACAAAAACTGCCGACAGGGGATTATAAAACATCAGACAATAAAGTCTCTTTGCCTCCACGGGAAACTCTGCATACCAGCATGGAAGCGTTGATCCATCATTTTAAACTGGTGTCCGAGGGGGTCAGTGTCCCGAAAGGCGAAACCTATGTGCCCATCGAAGGGCCGAGAGGTGAGGTAGGATTTTATATAGTCAGCGATGGCACCAATGTCCCTTACCGGGTCAAGCTGAGGGCGCCTTCGTTCATGGCGATTCCTGGCATGTGCCAAATGATGACAGGTTGTTATATCGCCGATGTGGTAGGCATCATTGGCAGTATCGATATTGTAATGGGAGAAGTCGACCGCTAGGCACCGGCGAGCCGCCGGTGGCAATGGGCAGTGGCTTTGTCTGGCTAGCAACGATATTCTCCGTGGAATTTTTATAAGGAAAGACTGTTAATGTCCGGGTTTATATTTTCTGAAAAACAGGAAAAAGAAGTTGCGCGCATTATCGCCAAGTATCCTTTCAAGAAGTCGGCGATGTTGCCTTTGCTGACTCTGGTTCAGCGTGACGAGAGGGTGGTTTCTCCTGGTGCTATGGTGGCGATCAGTAAAAAACTGGATTGCTCACCGGCTTATGTGCAGTCGGTCATGTCTTTTTATACGATGTACCACACCGAGAAGGTGGGGAAGTATATGATCCTGTTCTGCATCAACATCAGTTGCCAGTTGAACGGTTGCGACAAACTGCTTGAGCACACGGCCAAAAAACTGGGTATCAAGGTAGGAGAAACGACAGGAGATGAAAAGTTCACCCTGCATCGGGAAGAGTGCCTGGCAGACTGCACGCGGGCGCCGATGATGCGGGTCAACGATACTTATTACGGGGATTTGACCGAGCAGCGCATTGACCAGATTCTCGATTCTTTGGATTGACCGATGACACAGATTCTTTTCAAAAATATAAATGCGAAAGACCTTCATACCCTGAAGGTCTATGAAGAACAGGGCGGTTACCAGTCCCTGAAGAAAGCTTTTGCCAAGAAACCGGAAGAACTTATTGAGATGGTCAAGGCTTCCGGCTTGCGGGGGCGTGGTGGTGCGGGTTTCCCGGCGGGATTAAAATGGAGTTTCCTCGCCAAGGATGTATTTCCCCGTTACCTCTGTTGCAACGCCGATGAGTCGGAGCCGGGGACCTGTAAAGACCGGGAACTCCTGCTTAAAAATCCGCATATGTTGATTGAGGGGATGATCCTCTGCTCCTATGCCTGCCAGATCGAAACCGGGTACATTTATATGCGCGGGGAATTCCATGACTTGAGTTTTATCATGGACAAGGCCCTGGAAGAAGCGCGGGCCAAAGGCTACTTGGGTAAAAATATTCTTGGAAACGGAATCAATTTAGATATTCATACCCATCTTGGCGCAGGAGCCTATATCTGTGGTGAGGAGTCGGCTCTGCTCAATTCCCTGGAAGGTGGGAGGGGGGAGCCGAGGATGAAACCGCCTTTTCCCGCTGTGGAAGGTTTGTACGCCAAGCCGACAGTTATCAATAATGTCGAAACCCTGTGTGTGGTTCCTTATATCATCAACGAAGGTGCGGAAAAATACGCCGCACTGGGAACCGAAAAGAGTAAGGGTACCAAGTTGGTCAGTGTTTCCGGGCATGTGCAAAAACCCGGAAACTATGAAGTGGTGTTGGGCACCCCGACCCGGGAAATCATTTATGACCTGGCCGGAGGAATCCGTGATGGCAACAAACTGAAAGCTTTTATACCCGGCGGCTCATCGGTTCCCATGCTTCCGGCGGACAAGGTGGACGTTGGTTATGATTACGAATCCCTGGCTGAAGCGGGCACCATGCTGGGTTCCGGCGCATTGATCGTTATTGATGATAGCGTCAATATTGTTGAAACGACGTTGCGGCTGATCAGTTTTTATATGCATGAGTCCTGTGGCAAGTGTACACCCTGCCGTGAAGGTACCCGGTGGCTCTACCAGATCGTTGAGCGGATCATGCAGAACAAGGGACAACTGGAATACATTGACAAGCTGGAAGATATTTGCGGCAACATGGCAATGAAAACGTTTTGTCCGCTTGCCGATGCCTGTGTCTCTCCTGTTGTGAGCAGCATCAAGCATTTTCGCTCCGACTATGAAGAATATTTTAAGAAAATACCGGTAAGTTCGGTTTGAGGCAATTATGTCCGACAATGAAGTAACATTAACGATTGATGGGAAATCGGTGACGGTTCCCAAAGGCACCAAGCTGGTGGATGCGGCGAAACGGGTCGATGTGGAGATTCCTGTTTTCTGCTATCACGAGAAGATCGGTGCTTTAGGCTGTTGCCGGATGTGTCTGGTTGAAGTCGAGAAGATGCCGAAGCTGATGACCGCCTGCACCATGGATGTGATGCCGGATATGGTGGTTAAAACCACTACCGAAAAAGTGGAAAAGGCGCAAAAGGGGGTTCTGGAATTCACTTTACTCAATCATCCCCTCGATTGCCCGGTTTGTGACAAGGGCGGCGAATGTCCTTTGCAGGACAATGTCTTCAGGCACGGTTCTCCGGATACCCGTATGGAGTTTCACCGGCATAACAATGCCAAGGCAACTGCGCTCAGTCCGGTCATCACCATCGATCGGGAACGTTGCATTGCCTGCCAGCGATGCACTGCTTATAGCGAACGGATTGAGCAGGACCGCGGGCTGGTCATGCTGAACCGTGGTTTCCATAACGAGGTAGGCACGTTTAACAACGAACCTTACGACAATCGTTTCTCCGGTAATGTCATTGATATTTGCCCGGTGGGCGCGTTGACCAACACGGACTTTCGTTTTAAGGCCCGCACGTGGGATTTGACCAACGCCGAAACGCTTTGTGCGCATTGCGGCTGTAACTGCAATATTACGATGGGCACCCGGCTCAATGAGCTCATGCGTGTTGAAGCGCGTCCCAACGATGCGGTGGACGATGGCTGGATTTGCGACAAGGCCCGTTGGGGTCACCAGTTTGTGCACAGCGAAAATAAAATCTCCATTGCCCGCGAAAACAGTGTGGGTGACGGAAAGCCTACTTCCTTTCCGGTGCTCCCGCATGATTGTACTAGCGAAGATGCGGCTGGCAAGGTTGCTGAGGCGTTTAAAAAAATCGCGGAAGAACACGGGCCTCAAAGTGTTGGTTTCATAGGGTCCCCTTATGCTACCAATGAAGAGAATTATCTTTATCAGAAACTGTTTCGCTTGGGATTAGGTTCAAACAATATAGACCACAAGGCTTATCAGGATACTCCCGGTCTTCCGGTCAGCCATTATGACGTTGAACAGATTGAAACCTCTAATGTGGTGTTGTTGATTGCCAGTGACCCGACGGAAGAATTACCCATTCTTGACCTTCGCATTAAAAAAGCCGTGACTCGCGGGGGAACCCGATTGGTGAGCTTGAACGATCAAACAATCGCTCTCGATAAATACTCAGCCCAGTCGGTGCAATACAAGGTGGGCTGTGAGGCTCTGGCGATCGATGCTTTGACCAACGGTCTGGCTCGGGAACTGGGAGAGTCGGCTCCGGCTTCGGACGCAAGCGGAATTTCTGCGGACGATATGAAGTCTTTGGTCGAGACAGTACGTAGCAGTATGAAAATTTGTGTGGTGTACAATCCATCCGCCCTTTCTGGAGAAGCCGTTTCCGGGGTCAAGCGTCTGCTGAAAATGATTTCCAAGGTCCCGACCATGGAATGCGGGGCCATACCTGCGGCTCCAATGACCAATGCGGTGGGCGCAATGGATATGGGACTGCTTCCCGATTTTTATCCGGGCGGAGTGCCGATGTCAGACGAAGGGGAAATAAAAAAACAATGGGGAGAAAATGCGCCGACTGCAACTGGGCTTTCCGCATTAGAGATGATCGCCCGCGCCGAAAAAGGAGAATTGAAAGCCCTGCTGGTGCACCGTTCTAATCCGGTCATGGATTTTCCTGGTGGAGCACAGGTGACGGAAGCTTTGAAGAAGCTGGATCTTCTGGTGGTGCATGACATGCTGGAAACGGAGACCGCTAAACTGGCGAACCTCGTACTGCCTTCAAATGGTCCGGGTTATGATGAAGGAACTACCACTAATATTGGCGGCCGGGTACAAGCCAGAAAAAAAGCGTTGCAAGCCGATCAGGCACCGGACTGGCAAATCATCAACCTGATGCTCAATGTGCTGGGTGATGAAACCGACTACGGAAAGGTTTCAGATATTACTGAAGAGATTGCCCGGAAAGTTTCGGGTTATCAGCAAATCAGCAAAAGATCGGTAGGCAAAACCGGGTGCAACCGGGAGTCTGTAGTTTCTGCCGATGAACAGGCTTCCGCTAAACCGGTTCAGGCGGGTACGAACGGAAGCCTCCGACTTCGTATTGCCACGTTTTTGTTTGCCGAGGACAAGGTTCTCGGTGCCTCCTCGAAACTGGCGCATCATTTCCAGTCTTCGACAGCGCATTTTAATGAGGAAGATGCTGGTCGACTTGATATTCAGGATGGCAACACGGTTCTGCTTTCGGCTGAAGATGTCAGGCTGGAAGCTACGGCAAAGGTTGACAACCGCTGTCAGCCCGGAGGTGTGGTGGTGCCCAGGGTATCGGACGGACTGGGAGTGAATGGCTTGGTCAGTGCGGATGGCAACTCGGCATGGGTGGAAGTCAGGAAAGTTTAAGGTCGAATTTTTTGTAGAACGGGTAATGTTTTTTGGAGTGATTACGGTTTGGATTGGATAATTGAAACGCTAACTGAAATATTCAATGAAACCTGGGACTTCATCGTCCTGTTTCTGAATGAAAACATTCCCCTGATTGTAGGGAGTGTGAAGGCCGTGGTTATTGCGGTGGCGGTTATGTCCGTGGTTCCCATACTGGTCTGGTTGGAGCGACGCTTGATGGGCCGATTTCAGGTTCGCCTTGGGCCGAACCGGGTCGGACCTTTCGGACTTGGTCAACCGCTGGCCGATACGGTGAAGTTGTTGTTCAAGGAATCCATTATTCAGAGTTCGGCGGACAAATTTTTATTTCACCTTGCGCCAGGTATTGTGGTATTTGCGGCGATTGTCGGGTTTGCAGTAATCCCTTTTGGGGCGCCCTTCGAGGTGTTCGGCCAGACCATTGAGTTGTGGGGCGCCAATGTGAACAGTGGTATTTTGTTCGTGTTCGCGATTTCAGGCATGGGCATTTATGGAATGGTTCTTGCCGGATTAGCATCGAATAACAAATATTCGTTGATGGGCGGTCTGCGTTCCTCTGCCCAGATGATCAGTTATGAATTGACGCTGGGACTTTCGGCGTTGAGCATAATTGTGCTTACCGGTTCCCTGAACCTGGTTGATATGGTCAAGGCCCAGGAAACGGTTCCTTTTATTCTTGTTCAGCCTTTGGCTTTTTTGCTGTTTTATATTGCCGGCGTTGCGGAGACCAACCGGGCTCCTTTTGACCTGCCGGAAGCGGAGCAGGAACTGGTAGCCGGTTTTCATACGGAATATACGGGCATGAAGTTTGCCATGTTCTTCATGGGTGAGTACATCAACATG
>Ga0233436_1003005_pt1 | contig 11459 bp, 8 predicted proteins | sample SI_122_August201_2_FD_182723 | JGI IMG/M metagenome (GOLD analysis project Ga0233436, IMG submission 182723) | Seawater microbial communities from Saanich Inlet, British Columbia, Canada - SI_122_August2016_150_MG | ecosystem: Environmental > Aquatic > Marine > Inlet | place: Canada: British... | reverse complement strand
GGTTGCAAAAAGACAATCTCACTGATTTAAATTAAAAGATATGTATATTAGAAAATTAACTGCTAAATTTTGTCATAAAAATCTTCAAATTTATACTTAATTTTTCCCCATACATGAAAAAGAGCCTCTTAAGGTTGACTTTTATTAAAAAATGATTAAAATATATATCATTAAATAATGTCAATAAAAAGCAATATTGAATTTGGAGACTTTCTTTGTCTTCTGTTTTGGAAGAATTATGAATAATAATTTGTATTATTCCCTTATGAAATGTATTAAATAACAAAAATGTATATGTTAATAAAAGAACTTAGTTGAAATCATATCCTAAATTTTAGATCTATTAATGAATTATTAGATATTATAGAAGATCAAAGAAATAATAATAGATTGAAAATAGAAAGAATTATAGAAAAAGAAAAATCTTTAAAAATATCAAGATCTCTTGTTGATATTTTTTCTAAAAATACTTTATATACTAGTAATGATGTTTTAGAAAGAATAAATTCTTGAGATTATGTGTTAGAATCTGATTTTGTTTTTTGATTAGATCAAAAAAATAATGATGAAAATTATGCAAATAATAGTGTTTCTGACTTAAAACAATTAATTGTAAAGTTTCAAGAAAGAATAGAATTGCTATGACTATCAAAATTGTTTGAAAAAAGTAATAATATAATAGATGAGTTAATTTTGTTTTTTGAAGAATGACAAGAAATTTTTAAATGAAAAATTTTAAAGGAAAAATTCAGTTCTTTGATGAAATTAAAGCCAGTATTAAATACTATATATAATGTAAAAAGTAGTAATAGTAGTTTATCTTTTGTTCCTGAAGATATTATTAAATATATATATTCTTATGAAAATGATTTGTTAGATTTTTTTTGATATGATAATATAGAAGATTTTATACAAAAAGAAGTAAATAATCAAGATTTAGATTTATTTAGGTTTTTACTTTATTTATTAGATAATTATGATTTGTCAAAAACCAACATAACTTTTTGAAAAGTATTTAGTAAAGAAAATTTAGATTTAATAATCGAAATAGAAAATGAAATTTTAAAACTTGATATAGGTGATGTAAAACTTGAAAATGATCAAGAATTAGAAATATTGTATGACAAGTTAAAAAAGTCATCTATGTCACAAAATAAAAATGAAGATGTTGATGACTTGAATCAAGATTTTTATAATTTAATGAAAAATATAGAATGAACAAAAGATCAAATAAATTTTATTAATTATATAAGTAATACTAAAAATGATATAGAGTTATTAATAAAAGTAATTATATATTATTTTAATGAAAAAAATCTAGATTTTAAGAAAATAGATTTCAGTAAAGCGCCTAATGTTCAAAAAATAATTAACCATATAGATTTATTAGCATTTGAAGAAGAAGACGAATATATTAGGAAAATAGAAAAATATAAAGATGATTTGGATCCACAATTGTTATTATTATTAAAACCAAAAACAAGGACAGTTGTAATTAGTTTTAATAAGTTGAAAAAAATAATTGAATTATTAGAAAAAAATAAATCAAATCAAACTTTGATTGATTTTGTAATAGAAACAACTTTTAGTTTATGATTTGATATTAAACTAAAATGAAAAAAAGCAAAATTTCTTAATGTGTTATGAAAAAAGTGAATAAAAGTTGAATGATATAATACCTTTGTAGAATTAAATAAAAAAATAAAACAAGAATGAGAAAAAGAACTAAAATATTGTTATGTTTTAAGATTTGATAAAAATATAAAAGAATATTATATTGATATAGTAATAGAGAATTTAGCTTTATTTAGTGATTGGCTTAAATTTTATTCAAATAATGATTATGATTTAAACGACTTTTATAAAACATTTTGATATAATAGCTATTTTATTGATTTTTATAAATCAAAATATTCAAATGTTATTTTAAAATATAATAAATTGATATCAGAAGATCAAATAAAAATAGATAAATCAAAAAATAATAAAGATCAGTCTTGAAAATTTTTATGAGTAAAAAAATTATATGATGAAATAAAAGAAAAATCAGAAGACTCACCAAGAGAAGCTGAAGAAAAAATTAATGAACTAAAATATTATATACAATGATTAGTAAATGAATCAATATCAAGAAAAATGGTCAGCTCTATTTTAAAAAAATGAAGAAAAGAAAATAATAATATTGTATTAAATAAATGAAATAATATATGACTAGAAAATAAATCTTTTATATTTACCCAATATAGTAAAGATAATGTGAAAATTGAGGAACAAATCATATACCAAGCTACAAAACAAAAATGAATTAATATAGAAACTTTATTAAATTGATTAAATATAGATAAGTTAAAAGAAAAAAATATTTATAATATATTAAATGAAAGTTGAATAGAATTATGATTTCTAGAGATGAATATAATACCTTGAAATGATAATAATAGAAGTAAAAATAATAAAAATTGAGAATCTTGAGATTTAAAAACACAGTGATATGATATTTATAGAAAATTTGAAACAATTATAGAAGAATTGGAAATAATGCGACTTATTTGAAATATAATAAGTGTTTCAGAATCAAAATCATTTTATAATATTATTGTATTAGAAATTGATTGAGAACATAAAACTATCTTTATTTCAAATAATTATTGAGAAGCTACATATATATTAGAAGGTAATATCACAAATGAAGATTTAAAAGAAAATAATTGAAATATTAAGAAAATAGCCGAGAATAATAATGTAGTTTATGATATAGTTAAATTCGTTTCAGATTCTAAAACTTCAGTTAGTTCATGGAAAAATAGAATTTTGAAATCTTTATGATTAATTAAAAACCATAGTAATCAAAAACAAGTAATAAAAGATGATAAATTATTATTAGAAATATTATCAAAAAAAGATTTATTAGAGATAATTGATAGTTTAGATTTAAAAAACTTTGATCATGTATGGAAAGAGTTTGCAGATGAATATAATAACTGACAAATTGATAAGGAATTAATGATAGATGATAATTATTTAACTATTATAAAAAGATTGTGATGAAATAACTATATTTCAAATTACAAGAACTATAGTTTATGTATAAAAGATTATATTATAGCTTTGGTTACAAAAAATCTTGATAAAATATGTGATATTGAGTTAAACTTAAAAGACAATCATGAGCCCACAATGAATAAAACTAAGGTTCTAGAATTTATTTCAAAAATTAAAAACTGAGAACTAGTTTTAAAAGATAGAAGTGAATTAAAATCAAATTCAGAAATATCTGATTTATTAAAAAATGAAAATATTACTATTCCCTATTGAATAAAAACTTCTGGTTCATTTATAATTATGTTATGAGGAAATCCTTTTTATAGTCAGTCTATAGAATATATATATGCTTTAGTACAGTGAAATAAAGAATTGATTGATGATTATGAAAAAAAAGCTTATTTTGAAAGAAAAAGGAATTTTGGAATTTATTAAAAAATATAAAAATTGACAAAATTAAATAAATGAATAAAAAGAGAGTAATTACAAATTAATAAAAAATCATGAGAATAATATTTTTACAAAATAATTGGCAAAGACTGAACTGGTTGAAAATAACAAGTTTAGATTTTTGGATGCTGTAAAAATAATTTAATATTAATCTAAAAAAAACTGTTATTTTAACTTATGTCAAGTAAAATAACAGTTTTTTTGTGTTTTAAAAACAAAAAAAGGAGAAAAAATAATTGATAATAAAAAAAATATGAAAACAATAGAATTATGATCTCATCTTAAATGAGATTTTGCAATAATAGAAAAAGCATGAGTAATAAATGCTTATTTTTGAAATGTTAGTGAATTAGAAAATTTAGGAGAATTAGAAGCTTTACAAAAAAATACTAAAGAAAAAGTAGTTTTTATATCTCCTTTTTCTTTAGCTACTACAGAATGTAGTTATGATACAAATACTGTTTGAGAAAAAATACTTGCTATGTCTGTACAAAATCAAATAAGTATATCTAAAGAAGAAATACTTGAAATAATAAATGAACAAGAATTAAGTATTTGAAAAGTAATACCAAGTATTAGTGATGATGATTTTGAAAAAGAAGTAATAAAAGTAAAAGAAAAAATAAATTCTTGAGAAGTAAATCAAATGATATTATCTAGAAAATTTGAAACAAATATAAAGTCAGATTTAAATACTCTATTACTTATGTACTCAAAAATACTAGAAATTAAGTGACCTTATATGAATTTTATTTTTAATACATTAAATCAAACTTTTATATGATCTAGTCCTGAAAAACATTTATCTATAGAAGATAAAAATATTTCCATGAATCCTATAGCATGAACTCTTCAAAAATGAGAATTTGAAACATTTTGAGATAGATTGATAGAATTTTTATCTGATAATAAAGAGATAGAAGAGCTTGCTATGGTTATAGATGAGGAGTTAAAGATGATTTCAAATATGAGTGATTCAGGTTATATTGAATATCCTTTATTAAAAGAGTCAGGAGCTGTAATACATACAGAGGCAAATTTAAATGGTAAAATAAAAGAAAATACATCAATTTTGGATGCTTTTAAATCAAGTATGTATGCTCCAACTCTTGTTTGATGACCAATAGAATCTGCTTTTAAACAAATAAAAGCATTTGAAAATGATTCTAGATGATATTATGGTTGAGCTTTTGGTATATATGAAAAAGATTTTTTAGATACATGTATTGTTATAAGAACTGCATTTATAGATAAACTAAATAATATATTATCAGTGAGAGCTTGAGCATGAGTTGTTAGGGAATCTAATCCTGTAAAAGAAGTGAAAGAGACTATTTTTAAAGCTAATTGATTTTTATGAATATTTAGTAAGGATAATTTGTCTAAGCAGTATTTGCAATCTTTGTGAGATAGAGATAAAAATGTGATTCAAGAAAAATTTAAACTTAGAAAACAAGATTTTAGTGATTTTTATTTTAATTCTAATATTGATAAAAATTTTGAAGTAGAGCATATAAAAACAAAAAGATTTTTATTATTAAATTTTTGAGATAATTTTGTGAATTTGTCAGCTTTTATGATAAATAAAATGTGATGAAAAACTGAGCTTGTTGATCATAAAGATTTTTCTAAAGATATGATAGGTGCTTATGATTATGTTATGATTTGACCTGGTTATTGAGATATAAATAATAAAGATGATAAAAGAATTTCAAGTTTATTAGATATAACAAAATATTTATTATCAACTGATAAAAAGATTTTATGAATTTGTTTATGACATCAGGCTATTTGTAAGCTTAATTGATATGAAATAAAAAGACAGGAAGAAATAACTCAGTGAACACAAAAAGAAGTAATATTGAATTGATCTACCAAAACTCTTTGATTTTATAACTCTTATTCCCCTGTTTTTAAATGATTGAATATTAATAATATAGATTTGTTTGAGAATAATAGAGTTTTATCATACAATACTGATAATATTTCATCAATACAGGCTCATCCTGAATCTATTATGAGTGTTGATTGATTTGATGTATTAAGAAATATGATTTTGAGAATTATATAGACATATTAACATATTATAATATGTTAATATGTTACAAATAAACATGTACATGTTTTAAAAAAACTGTACAGATTAGTAATTAATCTGTACAGTTTTTTATTTTCTTTCTTTTCTAATTAATTTTGAATAATCAACATTATTTCAATATTTTTCTGATAGTTCATTTATTTTATAGTATTCCCTTGCTTGTTTTAGTGATAATTTTGTATCTAGATATCATTTCTCATAGGCTACTTTATCAGAATTGGATGGTAGTAGTATTCTCATATCTAAAAAGCTTATTTTTTCATCTCTGAGAGTGTTTATGTGCTTTAATATACTAGTTGTACATGTGTTATGAAAAGTATTATAAAACTCTGGTTCTTTTTTTAGTCTGTTTGTTTTTTCAATTATGGATACAAATAGTTTTTTTATTTTTTCTTTAGATGTATTTACTGGATATATTCTAACTATATCTTTTCTGATGTTTGCTCTTAGTTTTACTAGATCATTTTCATCTCACCAAACATAAAAGAGTTCAAACTGATTTAGTAGTCACATTAAAGGACTAAAACTCTCCCCTTTTTCTTTTCTGATTTCAGCTGAAAAACTTAGATAATCTCAATTATTAAATTCAAAAGATAACATAGTGTGAGCTGGTCAATCATAATCAGAGAAAGGTTCTACTATGTAATAAACTTTTTCTAGTTTTGATAAATCATATTCTTTGTCATAATATCATTTTACCCGCTCACTTTCAGATATATGTTTGAAATTCCTTATATTTTTAATAAGAATTTTATCTCAATTAATAACGGCTTCAGGTAATTTTAAATCTGTTTCTATCCAATTTTTATCAGTTCCTGGCGTTTGGAAACTAGCAAAAACAATTAATCATATAATAATGGTTAATAGTGTGAGTGAAAAGTATTTGAAGAAATTTTTAATGTAGTAGGCTGTTTTAGATTTCATAAGTTTTTAATTAAATAATATTTATTAATGTTCAAATAGGTCTATAACTTTTTTAAATAATATATCTGGATGATAAATGAATTCAACTCATATGCTTAGTAATTATTTTTTCTTAAATATTTTTTCTATAAAAACATCAATTTTATCTAATTTAATAAACAAAATCAATGAAATAAGTGTAATAATTGCTAACATAAGTGAGAAAAACAATTTTTCTATTCATATGTATCAAGTAATAAACATCATAATAAATGATATACTAGATAATATAAAAAATAATTTATAAAAAAATTTTCAAAAAGAAAAATCTATATTATATTTTCATTTTTTAACAAAGAAATGTATTAAGTATACAAAGAATAAAAGACATAAATAAATAGTAATAAGATTTCAAGTAGCATTATCTTTTCAGTATATATAAACTTCAGATATTCATCAACATAAGAAGAATACTCAAAATAAAGTTGTAATTGCTAAAATAAATATTATTATAATTTTAACAATAATTGATATTATTCCTGTTTTTTTATTTTTTATTTCTTTTTTATTTTTCATAATTATTTTTAATTAAAAATTATTTTTCATATAATCACATGTTAAAAGTAGAAAAAGGTTGTGATATCCAAGGGAAAAATCTAAAATTAGATTTTTTTTTGTATTTTTAGTAATTATTTTTTATATTCATATATTTCTTCAAGTATCCAGTTAGATCATTTTTCTTCTAGTATATAAATATTGAAAGATAATTTATTAGGTATTTTTTGCATAATCATAACTTTTAAGTATCAATATCCATAATATTTTGATTTTTCTTTACAATTAATATTAATAGGTTCTCAACTAAAAAATGCATCATATTTTTTAATTATTTTTTCACATTTTTTAATTGTATCAACTTTTAAATTATCATCTAAAAAATCAAGTCAATAATATTTTAAAGTTTCTCTTTTTCAATCATTAATATCTTCTTGAGTTATTTTTCATGAATCAATAGATATTATTTTATTAAAACTTTTTAAGTTTTTTCATTTATAGGTTATTTTAACTTTTTTATTAGCTAATAATTTATAATCAATTAGTTCTTTAAATGATTCATTATTAGAGTCTTCTCCATTATTATTAAATAATAATTTTTGTTTGTTAGTATTTTTATTAATAAAAACAAGTCATCAAGTGTTAGCTAAGTATCATTTAAATACATAAAAAATTCAACTATTTCAATATTTTATTTTATTTATTTCATCAAAATATATATTTAGTTCATTTTCATATATTTTATTATTTTTTGAATCAAATAAAAGTTTTTTAGATCTCTCATATCATGAATTTTTTATTAAATAAAAATTGTTATCTAGTTTTTTCACAGAAATACTTTTTGTATATCTTTCTTTTAAACATTGTTTTTGTTCATCATTAGATAGAGAATCCCATATATTTTGTTTCCACCCTTTTTCACGAGATGTATAATTTTGAAATTTATCAAATACTATTTTACATGCTTCGTCCCATATAAAAGGATTTTTCTTAGATTTATGTTCCCAAGTATAAATATTTTTTGATGAGTGGATTAATTTTGTATTATTTATCGTTTGTTCTAGATGAAATCAGTTTCATAAATCATATTTTTCTGTCTTAATTTTATCTTTTATTTTTTTATCTTTAATAGAATATAATTTATATTTAATACTAATATCTAAATAATTTATTAATACTTTGGATTTAGTTGTATTTGATTTATTTTTTAATTTTTCTATTTTTTTATTTATTTTTATTAATTGCTCTTTATTGAGTTTTATTAAAAGGTTATCAATTAATTTTATGTATTTTTTACCATTTTTTATTTTTTTTAAACTATTTTTATGTAAGATAATATCTTTTATTTTTGGTTTACTTGGAATATATGCGTCTTTTATTTTATTTTCAATTTTAAAAATAAAATTGTTAGCTTTTATTGTACATTCTTTATTAGTTGTTCCTTTTAAATATATATCATCATCTATTAATAAAAGTTCTTTTCATTCAAAAACTAAAATTGTTGATAATCCATTTTTTTTGATAGGAAAAGACCGTACTTTTGCATATTCAGCTCAACGTAATTTTTTTGAATTATAATAAAATAATAAATTTCAATCTACACAAAACATATCATATTTTACTGTATCTTTATCTATATCTATTTTAAAAAATTCTTTATTTAAAAAGTCTTCTGTGACTTCATTTTTAAGATTTTTTCATTGATAATTAAATTTTTTATTTCAGTCTTTTCATTTATATATATTTAGTATTTTATCTCAGATAATTACAGAATCAAAGTTATATTTATATTCAGTATTGTTAAATCAATTAGTAATATTAAAATAACTGTATAATAAAATAAATATTATTAATTTTATAATGGTTGTTATTTTTTTCATAGTATTAAAATTAGTGATTAAAATTTTTAAATTAATTTTCAAATATGTTAATGATTTTTGTAAAATCTTCAATTGATTTATTATATATATTACAGGTTTTATTTGTAAAGAAGTTATTATTTTCATAATAACTTCTATCTTTATATTTTTTAGACATGATTATAAAACCATTCTCAATATATAAGTTATAAAAGTTCATTGTATTTTTTTTAAAAAAATTTAAAATTGTTTTTTTAGAAAATAAGTAAATTACTTCTTCTTTATCTTTTCAATAAAATCACAACTCATATTTTTCATTAAATTCATTATTAGTTATTAATCTTGGAGTAAAATTAATTAATTGATATTTATTTTTTTCTGTTAATATAAATCTGGGTATATATTTATTTGATTTATAAATGAAATAAATATATTTACGTTCATGTCTATCTGAAAAGACTAAAGTATTAAAAATAACGATTTCTCAGAATTGATTATTTACTTTAAAAATATTGTAGACTTGATTATTTTTAATACAATCTAAGTTATATTTAGTTAATAAAAGTTTTTTTTCGTTTTTATTAACTAAAGTATTTAATATTGTATAGTTATTTTTATTTGTATAATGATCTAAAAAATCAAAATCTTCTTTTTGATTTTTTATTGTATTATCATTATAAATTTTATCAATCATTATAAAGAATATTCATAATATAAGTAATAAAAAGAATCAAAAATTATCTTGATTATATTCCTGTATAAGAAAGGATATTATAATTAGAGATATTCAAATAGTTGTATACATAAATTATAGTTATATAATTAAAGTCTAAATCATCATCAGTATACAGCTCATACTAATCATATAATTAAGCTAATTATTCCCAATATAATAAATAAGATTTTTAGTATTCACTTATTATTTATTAAAAATATTTTGTAATAATTAATAAGTATTATAATAGTAGAAATAAAACCAAGTCTAATCATTGTTCATTCATAATGCATTCTAATAGAATTAGTTGAATTTAAAAAAGATTTAAATTCAATAATAGAGTAAATAGTTAGAATTATATATATTAAGTAACTAGTATATTTAGTTTTATTTTGTAATTTTATTAAATTATATATGCTTATAATAAAAATAAGGAAAATATTTAATAATATATATTTTTTTTCAGTATTATTATTCCACAAAAGTCAATACATTGAATTAAGTCAAACAAAAAGCAAAACAAGAGAAATAAATAATTTATGTTTTAATAATAAATTTTTAATATTAACAATAGGAATATAATTATTTATAATTTTTATAATTAAGTAAAATATAAAAATAAGTAAGCTATAGTTTAGTAAATGTAGAGAATATGATTTGATATAATAATGTATTTTTGGTTTATCATATATTTTTATATTCCAATAAAATTTTCTTATATAAGGCCAGTATCTTTTTACCTTATTTGTATAAGGTCTAGTTCATGTAAAAAAATCAGATATATTATCATCAATTCAACTTTGAAAAACAACAGTAAGGTTGTTCTCTTTTCAATAATACTCAAGATAATCATGTTTTATTCATAAAAAATCATATTCTTTATTTTTTAAGTAAGTAATTTCATCTTTCCACCGACTATGTAGTTTTTTAATTCAAATATTATTGAGTTTCCTAGATTTTGTTAATATTAGATATACATAAAACTCATTATTTTCTCATATTGAATAAGTTACAAAAGGTTTGTCTTCTAATAAATCTATATATATATCTAATTTATTATTCTGTTCAATTTTTTTTATAAAATTTTTATCAATACTAGTATCTATTTTATTATTTATTAGTATTTCATTATTAGTTCATTCATTTGGTATTCTCATATCTTGAGAATTAATGAAGTATAAAAAAATAACTGAAATGATTAATAATTGTATTATTTTAATTGTTTTCATATAATCACATGTTAAAAGTAGAAAAAGGTACAGCTCTATTTGGTTCTATCATAAAATTACATTCTCTTTTGATATTTGTAGTATCAAAATTGTAAAAATCAGAAAATTCCATGATAACTATTCTGAATACATTTTGGTACATTACTTCTTTTGGGCTTATAAAATCAGGCCAACAACAGAAAAGTTTTGATTTAATTTTGTCTTTTAGTATATTTTCACTCATAGCAGTATCTAGAGATATAGTCTCAATTACATTTTCTACAAATTTTTTATCTTGTTCAAACGCGACTGTTCCCCTAGTATCTGTAATAAATGATTTAGGTATTTTTCAAGTAACAGGTTTAATAATAGGATTTCAATCAACTATATTTTTCATAGCATATCAGATAGATATTTTATGTGGATCACAAGCTCAATACCATTAAGTTAAGGCTTAATGATATTTTTTAATGCCAAAATATTATCTAAAAATAAGAAAATGTCAAATTTAAAGCACAGTTAAAAATCTATTATAGCTTAAATAATAGTAAAATAACATTAATTTTTAATTTACAAGCCTAAAAACAATTTTTCTTTTTTCGTTTTTGAAAATGTAATGATTTACTAGT
>Ga0233436_1003004_pt1 | contig 11466 bp, 14 predicted proteins | sample SI_122_August201_2_FD_182723 | JGI IMG/M metagenome (GOLD analysis project Ga0233436, IMG submission 182723) | Seawater microbial communities from Saanich Inlet, British Columbia, Canada - SI_122_August2016_150_MG | ecosystem: Environmental > Aquatic > Marine > Inlet | place: Canada: British... | reverse complement strand
TGAATGGAAAACGGGAATTTTAATTGTCGTTACAGGAAAAAAATAATTGTCGTTGATCAGATGGATTCAAATTTGATCCCATTGAGGTTGCGCCCTGCCCTGACAATACAGGTTATTATCGTTTGCTGGATGGGGCTCACAGATGGAGCGCTTTCAAATCAACGGGTGTGGAAGAGATAAAAGCCATCATAAAGAATCTGGATGGAAATGACCCCCTGCTGTATGCTGCAACAAAAGCCATTGGACCAAAACAATTAATGGAAGATGAGGCAAGGGATACTGCAAAGGGATACATCTGGATTTTTTATTGCAATCTCATGTGGTCACCAATAAAGGTGTTTTTAAAGAATCCGGGGAATGCGCCTCTCAAATCATTTCAGTACTTTTAATACAGTATTGTTTAAGCAATACAACATCAAGACCTAAGGGGAATTTTGTCAACATGGGCCAATTGGCAGTTATGGGTGTGGTTGTCCGTACTGAAAGAAGATCCGTTGTCAAAGAGTGGCTGGACCTAAGTCAAGTGTATGGCTTGGAATATTTAAAGAGGAAGCCCGGAAATGAAACAAATTATTCAATGTTTGTTAATATTTGTTCTGGTGAATGGAATGTCATGGAATATAGGACTGGCAGCAGAAAAACTGCCAGATTATTGGCCAACCAGCAGCTGGAAGACTGCATCACCTGAAAGTCAGGGTGTGGACTCTGAATTGTTAGTCAAAATGCTGGACACAATTTGGAAAAATGATATTAACATTGATAGTGTGCTGGTTATCCGCAATGGGTATATCCTGCTGGACGTATACAATTATCCGTTTGATTCGAGCACAAGACACAATATCTATTCATGCACCAAAAGCATTTCTTCTGCCCTTATCGGCATCGCTATCGATAAAGGATACATCAAGAACATAAACCAGCCTATAATAAATTTTTTTCCAAAATATGCGACTGAAAATCTCAATGATGACAAAAAAGCCATAACTCTTAAACACTTGCTTACAATGACATCTGGTCTATACTGCCGTGACTCCTACCTGTATCGGTGGAGCGGTCTCATGCAGATGAGATTTAGCAAAGACTGGGTAAAATTTATGATTGATCTTCCCATGGCAGAAGAACCGGGCACCCGTTTTGAATATTGCAATGGCGTTTCCTTCCTTTTATCGGCCATTTTACAGGAACAAACCCATGAGAATGCACTTTCATTTGCAGAAAAAAATCTTTTTGGCCCAATGGGCATTACCAATGTGCGCTGGCCCTCAAATCCCCAGGGGATAACCTTAGGATATAGCCAACTTCAAATGCTGCCAAGGGATATGGCAAAATTTGGATTTCTCTACTTGAACAACGGAGTGTGGGATGGTCAGCAGATCATATCATCCCAATGGATAAAAGAGTCAACCAGTAAACACATTGATGCCACATTGGCACCTGGTTACGGTTATCAGTGGTGGATAGTCAATCCCGATATCTATACTGCAATTGGTCATCAGGGGCAGTTTATAATGGTTGTGCCCAAGAAAAATCTGGTGGCTGTGTTTACGAGCAGCCTGGCCGAAGAAGATTTTTACACACCATTGGGACTATTGACAGCCTATATCGTTCCAGCCGTGAAATCATCGACCTCCTTAGTGGAAAATCCAGACAAAGCAAATGAAATTAAATCCTATTCCAATCTACTGCAGACAACAAATCATTTTAATCGAAGGAAAATGAATAAAAAAACCAGAGAAACCTCTCAGGAGTTAAAATTTGAGACCTACGTAAACAATGAATATGGATTTTCGATAAAATATGATGCAGATCTTTTGGATATGGATAGCCAACCAGTTTCGCCGTTTATTTTCAGAAGAAGAGGACTAAAGGGGCTCCCGGTTTTGGCTGCTTTAGTGGATGACATTCCGCAGGGAATGGCATTGGAAAATACTGCAGATTATATGATTAATCTATACAAAAGCACTCTCAAAATAACTGATTATAAAATCAAAAAGCAAACCCGCTCAAGGCTTTTGGACGGAACCCAAGTCAATTACTTTGAACTCACCTGGAAATATCAAGCACTTGAATTATTAACTGCAGGTGTTTTTACTTATAAAAACAATAAGATTATCGGTGCTGTAGCTGGAAGTACACAAGAAACACCAATTGATTATCTGGCCGGAATGGTAAAATCTTTAAAATTTAAGAAATAAAAGCAAAAAAATATTCAAACAGATCCCCGAATCCTATTGCACGCTTTATTAAAAATTTGCAGAAAATTACCAAGAATGGACTTAAAACTGCTCTTTCAAGGTTGAAACAATATCAGGGACAAAAACTGGGTAAAATTAGGCTATGGAAAGTTTTGAGGCAAATAATGGATACAACTAACTCAGCCAGATACGAAGGGTGTAGCAGACAAAATTCATCAAACCAAAATCTTATGTTATCGAAATCAAACCCAACAATCAAAATGTACACGTCCGGTTCTTAGGGGGCTTGGGGGGCTTGGAGCTGGAAATCTTTCTTCCAGCAAAAACGAGAAGAATATGCGAAAAAGGCTGAGGTAATGGCTAAAGTTAGCCATATGATGGTTGACGTGATGAATGATGAAACCAGATGGAAAACAAAATGTTTCAACGTGATCAGAGTGGATTCATCTTGTGAAATTTTTCGTATATTAAATGCATAAATGGAAGCCTACCGTCTTTAACAAAATTCAGTAAAGCATGCAGGGATACAATTTCTGGCGATTTAAGATTATTAAAGTTATCTTTTTTTAAAGGAAATTCAAAAAAAGGAAGGTTTAAGTGCCAAGAAACTGGCAAAATGAGTCTTTGGGTAGAATTAAATATAGACCATAGACAACCAAATACATTTTCCGTGATAGTTGATAGATTTATTGAGCTACACAGAATAGATCTATCTTATGTTGAATATATTGAAACAATTGATAATGTATATGAATTTAAAGACTATAACCTTTCTGAAAAATTTAGAAAATATCATAAAGAAAAATCAAACCTGAGATTAGTAAGAAAAGAGAAAAATCTTGGACGTTCGCATCAAGCAAGAATTAAGCGGCAAAAAAAAGATTTAGTTAAAGAGTAAAGTTAGAGGGTTTTGCTCCAGAATAGGAATTTATTTTTTAAAGAGCATATTGACCCCCTCTTTTCAAAAGAGTATGATTAAATCATACTTTTACGGAGGATCATATATGCAACAAGGAAAAGCCGAAAGAATTACAATCACTTTACCGCGGGATATGCTGGCTTCTATCAAAAAAGAGGTTAGCTCAGGTTCCTATGGTTCAACAAGTGAACTAATAAGGGAAGCCATGAGAATGTGGCAAAAAAGAGAAGAAGAGTACAAAGCAAGAATTTCTTTAATCCGTGAACGTCTGGCACATTCAAAGCAAAGCGGTGAACCAGTACCATTTAATACAGCCTTTAAAACCATCGAGGAGATACACCAGCAACGGGTAAAGAAAGAAGTCCAATGAAAACATATAAAGTCTATTTGATGCCGGATGCAATCAAAGACCTTGAACATATCTATGAATATATTTGTACGCAAAGTGGATTTCCTGAAAGAGCGTGGGTATACATTGAAAAGCTTAAACTCAAATGTCAAAAGTTAGAAACGTCACCGGAAAGAGGTCAGCAACGTGATGATTTAATGAAAGATTTAAGAATTTACCCACTCAATAAAAAAACTGTTGTAGCTTTTGTTATTGATGAATATCAACAGACTGTTATGATTCTGAATATATTCCATGGGGGTAGAGATTATAAAATTATTATGTCTGTCCCAAGAGCATAATATTAGGCAAGGAATGGATGAATAAAGAAATATCCAAAAGAAAATGGGAAGATAATTTTATGTTTTTTAAGATCATCTTTAAGGAGCTTTTTGGTTTTAAGGCTGAAACACAAGAAGAGCTTGATTAATACGACGATGACCCAGGCATAAAGGAGAATCTTGTCTTGAACGAAACAAGTCTCCCGATGCATGGAATTGGAGAAGATAACTTTTTTCTGAATAATTTTAAAAACTCACACCATCCCAACTTTAAAAATGCTACGGACTAGGCCGCAGATTTTCAAGTTCACTGCGGCATACAAGAACCACGCCTGCGTTTATTTTTAAGCAATTTTGAAGTACCCCTTGACAATATATTGCCAAACCTTTATTTTGCGTTAAGGGCTAATTTGAAATAAAAAAATTATTAATTCAAAAATTGAAATAAAAACATGAACAGAGACTTACAAGGCCGCTATATTACTATCTCGACAGTTGGAGAAAAGGCTCAAGCCTTTATTCCTGCTACACTACCGCCGACACCACCTATAGAATGGTCATCTGAACTTAGGGAGAAATTTGACCAGGCTCTGCTGGCTCTCGGTCGTCTTGACAGTGTCTCTGTTTTGCTTCCTGATACATCGCTTTTCCTTTATATGTATGTTCGCAAGGAAGCGGTGCTCTCGTCCATGATTGAAGGTACTCAGTCATCTCTTTCTGACCTGCTGCTGTTTGAATTTAAGCATCAACCCGGAGTTCCTTTGGATGATGTTCAGGAAGTTAGCAACTATGTGGCTGCCCTTCATCATGGTCTTAAACGACTTGGAGAGGACTTTCCTCTTTCTCTGAGACTTCTTAAAGAAATTCATAGTGTTCTGCTATCGAAAGGTCGTGGTAAAGATTGTGATCCCGGCGAGTTTCGGAGAAGCCAGAACTGGATTGGTGGAAGCCGTCCCGGTAATGCGGCTTTTGTACCACCACCCCCTGAATATGTTCAGGAATGTATGGGAAACCTGGAGCTGTTTTTGCATGATCAACCGAACAAAACTCCCGCATTGATCAAAGCTGCATTAGCCCACGTCCAATTCGAAACCATCCACCCGTTCCTTGATGGCAATGGTCGTCTCGGGCGTCTGATAATCACGCTGCTGTTATGTTCTGAAAAACTCCTTAAAAAACCGATGCTGTACCTCAGTCTTTATTTCAAAACACACCGCCAACGCTATTATGAACTTCTCAACCAAGTCAGGCTGACCGGTGATTGGGAAACTTGGCTCGATTTCTTTGCCGATGCTGTTATTCATACAGCAACAAGAGCTGTTGAAACATCTCAACAATTGATGAGATTGTCCTTTGAAGACGGGCTGCGCATTAACGGACTAAAACGCATATCCGGTTCGGCCCATCTCATTCATAAGGCAATGCTGGAGCGCCCAATAGGTTCACCAAACTCGATCCAGGAAAAAACGCAACTTTCACCAGCCACAGTCAATGCATGCCTTCGCGAACTTGAAAAGCTTGGTATCGTAAAAGAGATTACCGGACAGAAGCGTAACCGTCTATATTCATATGTGGAGTACATACAGATCATGAATGAAGGGACCGAGTTGCCCCAATAATCGTATTTGGATCTGATCTGCAAATTCCAGGGACAATATAATCCCAATAAAAAAAATGAACCGGCATTTCACCGGTGATTTTGGTGTTAAAATTTCTTGACACTCTCTACCAGATAAGTTAAATTTAATCCAGTAAGTCCAATTTATTAGACATAATGGTTGAAATCTTATGAAAAATTTGGTTCAGTTTCCCGCAGAATTTGATTACAATTTGCTGTTGCATGCTTTAAGGGATTATAAAAAGCCAAGAGACAAGATCAGGGGTCTCCTTAAGGATAAGGATATCATTAGGGTTAAAAAGGGCCTTTATGTGTTAGGCAATGAATATAATAAACCTTACAACAAGTTTGTCTTGGCGAACCTGATCTATGGGCCGTCTTACATCACCGCTCAAACCGCGATGGCTTTTTGGAACATGATACCGGAACGTGTTGAATTAACGATCAGCATGACAATGAAACGAAAAAAACAGTTTGAAACTCCGGTTGGTGAATTTTCTTATTTGTATTGTCCCAAAAAGGCATTCAATATTGGGGTTCAGCTTGAAGATACAGGAGGTCAAAAAAGTTTTCTCATTGCCTCCCCTGAAAAGGCCTTGTGCGACATGACAGCTATGCAAACTCATATTTCGACGAAAAGGGAAATGAAGGAATTTCTCGAATTAATGCGATTGGATGACAGCGTTAGCAAAAACTTTGATTTATCTTTATTAGAAGAAATCAAGACCGGATATCGAAGGCAACGAATCAAACTGCTGCTCAATTGTTTAAAGGAAGATTATGTTTGATGAAAAAATTGATCAAATGCTGAACAGGTATGAATTAAATACAGTTCATGATCATGAGAATGCACTTAAGGAAATTATACAGGAAATCGTTTTGCTTGGTTTATGGCGGTCAAAATTTTATGAAAAGGCTGTTTTTTACGGTGGGAGCGCATTGCGAATTTTGCATAAGCTGGATCGCTTTTCTGAAGACTTGGATTTTTCATTAATTCAGCCGGAAAAAACTTTCGATATTAAAATATATCTTGGTGCAGTAAAATCGGAACTGGAACTATGGGGTTTTAAGGTTTCTGCAAAAGAAAAAAACAAGAAAAGTAAAAGCACGATCGATTCCGCTTTCATTAAAGCAAATACATTGGTCCATTTATTAAAAATTGATTCAAATTTAAAGACCCATAAAAATGCTGTGATGAAGATAAAATTTGAAATTGATCAGGATCCGGCAACCGGTTTTTCCAGTGACCTTAAATATCATCTCCACCCAATTCCGTTTACCATTAAAACCATGACCTTACCCAGTTTGTTTGCAGGCAAAATGCATGCTCTGCTATGCCGAACAATAAGAACCAATATCAAAGGCCGGGACTGGTATGATTTAATATGGTTTGTGAAAAATAATATTCCATGTGACTTGCATTATCTTAAAAATAAAATGTTGCAAACAGGCCATATTGATTTTTCAGAGGCATTGACCAAAGAGAAACTTGTTGAAATGATATCTAAAAAAAGTAAAGAGATTGATTTTTCCATGGCAAAAAACGACGTTGAACCATTTTTAAAAAATTCAAGGCAAAAAGATGAATTGAGTCTTTGGTCCGATGATTTTTTTAATGGTTATTTAATTCATGAAATCGGTGTCCAAATTGATCATTAATAAAAACGATCCTTCCCAAAAAATAGTAACTTTTCAACAAATCAAATGAACCAGGCAAGCTGGTTATTTGTATGTTATAATACTTGAAACTTTGGGAAATTTTCGATCAGTATTTATCAGAGGCCTTTGTAAACATCTTTTCGATGACCAATTTTTACAATCAGAATGACCACTCTATCATCATGGATCTCGTATATAATTCGATAGTCACCCGTTCGAATCTTATGAAAAGAATTATTGCCTTTCATCTTGGTGGTATTGGGCTCTGGCAAATTTTGGCCAAGTTCTTCTATCTTCTTCTTAATCCGCACCAAATCTTTTTTAGGAAACCGCTTCAGGCTTTTCAAAACAGTGGGCCGAAATTCAATAGAATATACCATAAATTAAAGCCCCAATTGTTTCCAGACTTCTTCTGCAGGAATGTTATCCTCCGCTTCAGCAAGTGCCAGTTTGGCATCTTCAATATCAATATGGTCTTCAATTTGCTGAAGCAATTCAAGTTCATCTATAGAAACCAGAGCAGCAACATCTTGTCCTCTGCGGGTCAAAACAATAGGTTCATTTCCGTAAGCAACTTTATTAACGATATCGGTAAAATTTTTTCTTGCATCTGCTGTGGAAATTTTCGTGGTCATTTAGCACCTCCATTTTCTGTACTTAATATACAATATGTACAACAGGTACTTATTTCTGTCAACCCTACTATAAAAAAAAAATTGTATTTTAACCATGAAATGGGGCTTTTAAGGGTATATGACCGAATAATTCCGTGTTGTAATTTTCAAACAATCCAAATGAAGACGTTGCGACAAGATGTCGCTTTTAATAATGTTGGGCTCGGCCAAACCTGCCGTATTACCGGCAGTTTTCTAACCCGGCATGCATCACCAGTAATAACCTGAAGGTCAGAAACTGGTTTCGTGTGAAGCCCGGATGACAATGAAGCCCTTAGCCTATGGCCAGGAGAGAGAATCGTGAGAGGATCTCAACTCTGGGAGCATCAACCTGGATGGGAGATAGGAACGATGGTATGCGTAACACATGTGAACTGTTAATAAACGTCGTTATTTGGAGCAGGCCAAAGATGCTGACAGGCCTGGGTCAAACGGCAAGAGGTATGGTTGAAGTGCTCGTGTTTCACTTCACGTAATCTACGATCCCTCCGGCGGACAGACAGACGCTAACCCATTGTGTGTTGAAAGTGGAACTTGGTAATCCCGTATTTTTCCTTCTTCGGAAGGAAAGCTGTCTGCAAGGCTGGCCTATGGGGATGCGGGTAGAGGAAAGCTGGAAAAAGCGAATGCTGATCGGTAATGGATCAGATACGGGTTCAAGATTTGCCAGACCATGAAAATGTGCAGACTTCCGGCATGGTGTTGAATCACGTGAAACGATTTGAACGGAATAACCGTACTGGTGTGGATGATAGTAGCAGCAATGTTACTGACGGCCGTGCGGGCTTGAGAAAGCACCCGTATACAACCGCGTACCGTGAAGGCAGTTTAATTTAAAACTACCGGGTGTCGCAAGATGCCTTACCAATGCTTGAGCCGGATGAGGTGAAAGTCTCATGTCCGGTTCTTAGGGGGCTTGGGGCTGGTAACAGCCCCCGGCTACCTGGCGATAAACCGCTTATTTGGGACGTTGACTCATCAGACTTTAAAGCCATTCCCAGAGGTTCAAGATTACCAGACGATTTCTGATAAATGTGCAAGAGGATTTGCTGGTAATGTTGACACTTTTATATCTTGGTACAATTCAGGGCAACTGTTGAAAAATCTGCATTCAAAATTTAGTTTGTCGGATCAGGATTATAAAATATTCAAGGAGCTACTTCGCTAACCATTAAAACTATTGTGTCCACAAAATAGATAAACAATTCGAAACAAAAAAATACATTTACATATTTTGTAAAATATATTAAAATGCATTTTGCTGTTTAATAGATATATATAATATAAAAGAAAATTGAGTTTCCTATTCGATGCTATGTTAAACTATTTTAGAAACAAACAGGCAAGACTGATTCAGGCTGCGCCTGAAAAATTTATCCGGGAACAATACTTAAAGAAAATATTGTCTCCCAACAGGCTTGTCGGAATTATTGGTCAAAGGGGTGTTGGTAAAACAACATTGCTTTTACAATATCTTAAAACAAATTTTAGTATGAGCGAGTTCTTATACGTAAGTGCGGATGACATATATATAGCAGATACAACTCTTTATGATCTGGCGGATGAATTTTCAATCATAGGGGGGAAGGTTATTGTATTTGATGAAATACACAAATATAAAAACTGGGCCCAGGAATTAAAAAATATTTATGATTCATTTCCTGAGATGGTGATCCGGTTCAGTGGATCATCCATGCTGAATATTCTATATGAAAAATATGATTTGAGTAGAAGGTGCGTAACAATTCATATGGAAACATTAAGTTTTCATGAATTTCTTGAACTCAGTGGAAAAAAGATACTTGCACGATATTCCCTGGATGAAATCATTAAGGCTGGTTCACAAATCAGTCTTGACCTTGCACTTTCCAATACCAATCTATACAGCAATTTTCTTGATTATTTAAAATATGGGGCTTATCCGTTTTTTATTGAGGACAGAAATGAATTCAAAACCAAGCTTTTTAATGCGTTACAGAAGATCATCAACGAGGATATTCCTTCATGCAATAAGATGGAGTATGGTCATGTTTCCGTGTTTAAAAGACTTATAGCAAAGCTTATTGAATCTGGAGTCCCATATAAGGTGAATATTGCAAAATTATCCAGAACATTAGGAATTACGCCCCCCACCCTGAATACGTATCTGGATATTCTGAATGACACAAAAATTTTTCATTCTATTAAAAAATATTCAACTAAGATCTCAAGGAAGCCTGAGAAATTACTTTTTAATAATACTAATATTCTCTATACATTCGCTGAAGAGTTTGGTGTTGATGCCAATATCGGAACAGTGCGTGAAACTTTTTTTGCCGGTTGTTTTTCCCAAATTTATTATTCAGATATTGGAGACTTCAGGGTTCAGGATATGATATTTGAAATCGGTGGAAAGAATAAGACATTTAACCAGATTCATGATGTAAAGAATAGTTATCTTGTTATTGATACAAACTATACCACGGACACCCGGAAAATACCGATCTGGTTATTTGGATTAATTGATTATTAGTGAATATCGACTCAAAAAAGGTTATTCAGAGATTTCAGGTGATTAATAACCCAAATGATTTTACTGGCACAGCAGCTGGGGTGGAAAAAATGGATGCCATCTGCATGATGTTGATCGTTATTGGAGAATCATTAAAGAATCTTGATAAAATTTCAGAGCAAAAATTGTTAACACAATACCCGAATGTTGACTGGAAAAAGGCAAAGGGAATGAGGGATATTATTACATACAACTATTCAGATATCGATGCGGAAACAGTATTTTTTACATGTAAAAGAAAAATCCCTGACCTTCTTATGGAGACCCAAAAAATCTTAAAAGATTTAAAATCCTAATCTCTATATCTATTTAATCAAATTATTGAATTTCGTATTACAACAATCCAAATGCTACCCGACGCGAGCCGGTGATTTAGGGTGTTCAACCATTGTCTTTATCGGAAGGAATAATATCAAAGGTTTCCCATTGAGAGAGATAAATCCAAACTGTTCATAGTATTCTTTGGTATGATTATCTTTTGCTTCGACAAAAAGTCCAATTATGCCAACGTTCTCTGAAATAAGAATGACTTTTTCAACTGCACTCCCTATTAAATAATTTCCATAGCCTTTGTGCTGGTATTCTTTTGATACAGCAAGTCTCGCCAGTTTTAAAGCAGGAACTTGATCTGGATATTTTTTAGCGATAATAGGTGGTAAATAATCCGTTTCAACTTCACAAATCGACAGGGTGTAAAATCCAAGGATTTCTTTCGAGTTTTCATCATTAATCAACACAAAGGTGCGGGACATACCTTTAGTAATATGCTGTCTGGCAGTCTTTTGCAGAAATATATTTAATTGAGTGTTTCCACAGTCAAACTGCTTTCTGTCATGCGACTTATCCAAAAGCTCGATCTTTATCATTTCAAATCCTGCTTATACTGTTTCATTGCTTGAGCTAGTTTGGGATTCGCCTTTGGAGGATTTTCAATCAATTCAAACAAATGCCGAGCTGATTGTATATTTAACCTGATTTTATTTTCTTGTTCAATAATGGCCTGGGCTTTTTCAAGCGCCGCATGTACTATAAATTGATTTAATGTAGATCCCGTGATTTCCGATGCCTCGGTTAATGTGTTATAGACATTAGGTGATATCCGCGCTGAGACACGAGCGGTTTTAGTTTCAGCTTTCATTTTTGAGTCCTCTCCTAATCATTTGTATTTTATGGTTTGCTTT
>Ga0233436_1003001_pt1 | contig 11477 bp, 23 predicted proteins | sample SI_122_August201_2_FD_182723 | JGI IMG/M metagenome (GOLD analysis project Ga0233436, IMG submission 182723) | Seawater microbial communities from Saanich Inlet, British Columbia, Canada - SI_122_August2016_150_MG | ecosystem: Environmental > Aquatic > Marine > Inlet | place: Canada: British... | reverse complement strand
ACTTTTACCACCAACTTCAAGAAGGTCGGGTGGTTTGAAGCAGCAACTTTTTCTGAAGATCAGATTGCTTGGGTGTGCTTGCACCCAAAGTTCGGTGAGTGGGAAAGTACCCTAAAGTGGGTGAAAGCAGAGCGACTTTCTGCTTGACAGCAGACGATCACCCGGTTACATTAAGAGGGAGAGAGGGGAGCACCCCTCACAACGATGAAGCGAGAACATCAAAAAAAATGCTTGACAAGCCGCGCCCTCTCGGTTATAATAAGAGGGACACAAACAAGGAGTGTGGAGTAACACATAGTTTGCTATAAGCGCCGTTAGCTCAATTGGTTAGAGCAAGAGTCTTAAAGGTTTTTATTCCTAAGTGCCTCGGCATAAGGATGAAAGCGATTGGGATGCCAAAGTGTCATCGACGGCATTTTGGTAGAAGGTGTCAAACTCGGGGAAACCTTAACAGGTAATGCTGATGGCAATCCCGAGCCAAGCCTCCTTTTTGGAGGAAGGTGTAGAGACTTGTAGGCACCCCCGTAAAGGGAAGGGAAAGTCCAGACCACAAACAGGAAACTGGCAACGAAAGTTGTAGTGGTAAGCATAAACTCTCGGTTGAAGGTTCAAGTCCTTCACGGCGTACCAAATCCAAAAGCAACTATGTGTTACTTCTCACTCTCTCTTTTACAACTTATTTAGTTACACAAGAAGAAATAACCGTTTAGGCTACTACTTACTTATGAACGCATAAGGAGTTAGTAATGCCCAAGATCTGTAAAAAATGTAATAACGAGTTTCCATTCCACGTTGTGGTGGAAGGAAAGAAAAGGAACCTGAAAACCAGAAAGTTTTGTTTGGATTGTTCGCCTTTTGGCAAGCGCAACACACGAGACCTTACAAAAGAAAAAGACTATTCAATTTCCTATTGTAAAGATTGTGATGAAAGCAAGCCGATTGCTGACTTCTACATCAAGACCGATGGTCGCCCCTACTCTTACTGTAAGAAGTGTTGGAGTAGAAGGCGAGTAGCTTATAACCGTAACAACAAGAAAGACGCAATAGCCTATCTCGGAGGTTCCTGTCAGGTCTGCGGCTACAACAAATGTGACGCAGCATTAGAGTTCCACCACAAAGATCCTACCAAAAAAGACTTTTCTATCTCAAAGCATAAAGGAGTTGGGATCGATAAGATAAAGCCCGAACTTGACAAGTGCGCCCTACTGTGCGCCAATTGCCACAGAGAGACGCACCAAGGACTCCACGATTTATCTCAAAAAAACCCTTGACAGCAACCACCACACCGGTTACATTACAAGGGTAAGAGGGAGACAGCATCCCTACCACTCAGGTGTCGCTTCTACCTTAAAAGGAGCATCAATCTAACAAAAGGCAACAACATGACTACTACTCCACTAAACAGCACCTTCCTCAAGGAAGCATCCTACGACACCGGCAGCCGCACCCTCACCGTCGTGTTCGCCAATGGTCGCACCTATTCTTATCAGAATGTTGACCAGACTATCTTCCAGGGGCTAATCACCGCTGAGAGTTCCAGCCGCTTCTTCACCAGCAACATTCGTGACAGCTTTACCACGACTGGCTGAAAAAGTCCTTGACAGCCGCCGCCCCCCGGTTATAATAGGGGGCAACATGGCTCCATGGTGAAAGGGATTATCATTTCGAGTTTCTACCTCGACGTTCCACGTTCGAATCGTGGTGGGGCTACCACTTAGCCGACTCTGGGCTTAATCAGAGAACAAACAAAAGGAAATAGAAAGAAATGCGTAACATTATGATTCTCGCCGCCGCCATCATGGTCGGCTGCGGAGACAAGGAAGAGGACACCGGCAGCGACACTGCCGAGGCTCAGGACACCGACGATGGTGGAGAGCCAGAGGACACTGGTGGGGAAGACACCGCTGTCGCAGAGTAAGTAAGAAGCCGCTGGCACACCGGTTATAGTGTGCCAACCATAATGGGGCTTAGTGTAACGGTTTCAGCACGAGAGGTTTTGGTCCTCTTAGTCAGGGTTCGATTCCCTGAGCCCCTACCAATTAGCACTTGACACCGTCGTCCCCTCCGGTTATAATAGAGGGGAGCCAACAAGCCACGCCACCTTAGCTCAGTTGGTAGAGCATCGGTTTTGTAACCCGAAGGTCGTCAGTTCGACTCTGACAGGTGGCCCCACACAACAAACGACGGAGAGAAAATGAAGCGACACTACGAGCGCGCCGTCTTTGCTGACGGCTTTACCGTGAGCATTCAGGCAAACAGTGGGGCTTACTCTAACCCCCGCAGCGACCACGCACACAAGTATGATGCGGTAGAGCTTGGCTTTCCAAATCGCCCTTGCCCTTTCATTATGGAATACGCTGAAGACCCAGACGACCTGACCGGAACTGTCTACGCTTATGTCCCAGCTTCCGTTGTTCGTAAGATGATTGAGGCACATGGCGGGATCGTTAGTGGTGAATGCCCGCCGCTGGTGTCCTAACCTTTCTTACAGAAACCACTTGACAGCCCGCGATCGTCGGGTTACATTATAAGAGTAAGGAGAGGGAAGAATGCTTTATTGCATCCACATAATCGTTGAGCAATTCGTACACATTTCACGCGGTACTGCCGAGTCTTATCTCACAACTCGCGTTATTCAGGATGATGACTTTGAGATTATGTCTTTTGGTTCTCGCGAAGAAGCAGAGGATTTTCTCAAAGAAGGGATCTACGACGAAATTTGGGGCTATGACGTGAAGGGGTATGAGATCCGAGAGTTTATTCCGTTTGGTGAAAGATAAAACCACTTGACACCCGCGCCTCTCCGGGTTACATTACAAGAGTAAGGAGAGGGAAGAATGATTGTCTATGTTGTTATGGAAACTTCTTGGGAGGAAGGCTCAAGCATTCGGGCTATTTTTGCTTCCGAGAAACAAGCACAAAATTACATTTCTAACAAAAAGAACACTCCCCCTCCGCATTCAGCCTTTTGGCTGGAGATCGAGAGCCACTTGGTAGAGAACGAAGAATGATTGTCTATGTTGTCTTTGAGCGCGAACGACACGAAGGGAGCAGGATTGCTGCTGTCTTTGATTCAGAAGAAAAGGCAGAAGATTACATTCACAACCATTATCCAGATGACGACTCTGTTTTCTGGCTTGAATGGGATTCTTACAGAGTTCAGTAAAAAATCACTTGACAGCCCGCGATCGTCGGGTTAGACTATAAAAATAAGGAGAGTGTAGAATGACCGAGTTTCATAAAAATCTAATCAATGATGTAATCGCACGAATTGCCACAGAAATGGCGAGAGAGCAACACGACTTGTATGAGCTACAGGATTATCTTGGGAGTTTTGATTGTGATAATGAAGGGCTTACCTATCCTGATGGAGATTCTGTTTCTTTGGGAATTCTTCGGGGTGATAATTAGCTTGTTATACTTGACAGCCTGCGATCGTCGGGTTATAATAGAGAGGTAAGGGGAATCAGAGAGCATAAGATTGTGGGAGTGTGGTGGAATAGGTAGACACGATGTCCTCAAAAGGCGTTGCCAGTAATGGCATCCCGGTTCGATCCCGGGCACTCCTACCATCTACTTCTTATGCTTTCTGATTCTCTTTCTAACAGCGTTATCGCTAACGCCAAGTTGTCTGCCAACAGCAGAATAACTCGTTCTTTCAACCATTACTATAAGTTCGTCAACAGAAGGCCATTCTGTTTTTGTGGGCTGACTAAAGGTGCCCTGACAACTCTTACAGCGTTGCGCTCGGCGGCTAATAGCCACTCCACAATCAACACAGAAGGTTTGTTTTTTTACTCTTGGCTTTGGGGTTGGTGCCTTTTTTCTTGGCTTTCTTGCCTTGTTCCTGCCTGCGTAAGTGCTTGTTTGGCTATGGCAGTTGGGACACAAGAGGCGAAGATTCTCTAATCTATGATCGTTGTTGACTCCGTTAATGTGATCTAAATGAAGAGATAAGGACTGACCCTGCCAATCGGCAATGCCACAACTATCACACTCATAGGTAAGTGAACCATTAGCAAGTAATCTCTTCTTGATTTGGTTACGATTCAAATAATCTGAATCAACAACTAAGATTTCTTCAAGAGTTTTCTTTCTACTCCAATCGTGGGTTCGGTTCTTTAAATGCCCTTGTCCTGTAAAGTGAGAAGTGTCAAGACCCAAAGCCTTGACCCGGCGTTTAAATAGGGCATAGTTCCCTCCAGTAGCATTTAGACCGAGAGCAAGAAGGCAAGCCCTGACAGAATAGTTATTTTTCACAGCATCTATAAACTCTTGTTGAGAGTAAGAGGTTCTATCAAACATAATGGTAAACTCCTTTTTATGACGAACTATAGTAAGTAGTTACTGGTTCGGAAAAAGCCTCAAAAAAACACTTGACAAACAGCGATCCCCGTGATAGATTATAGACACTGATAATTTGGGTCTGTAGCTCAGTTGGTAGAGCACTTGACTTTTAATCAAACGCGCCTCGGTTCGAATCCGAGTGGACCCACCATTTTAAACAAGCAGGGGGATTAGCTCAGTTGGGAGAGCAATAGCTTTGCAAGCTATAGGTCGTCGGTTCGATCCCGACATCCTCCACCACAACCCGCTGGCACACCGGTTAAAGTGTGCCACACATGCTCACCACCAACATAGGGTCCGAGTTGTTTGAATGTAGCTCTATCGGCTGCTGGTTGCGATCAGTAGTGTTAACTTCAGCAAACAAACAACACTCACCCGTGAGCGGGTCATGCTAATGATGTTGGATATGCAGGTCCGTACATGCCCTACAAGCTCTTTCCCTTAAGAGACGGGACGGATAACCACTCTGGTCAAGTGTCTGTAGTGACTGCCGCTGGCACACCGGTTAAAGTGTGCCACCTTTTGCTCCCTTCGTCTATCGGTTAGGACGCTGGCTTTTCACGCCAGAAAGACGAGTTCGACTCTCGTAGGGAGTACCATTTTGTTAATTCAGGAGACAGAAATGAATGCAGTAACAGACGATAACTTTGACGCATTACTATCAGGCAACAACACTTGTATGGTTATGTTTGGTGCCTCTTGGTGCGGACCCTGTACTCGACTTAAGCCGCTGATCGAACAGATTGCTGGTGATAATGTTGCCTACTTTGATGTAGAGGGGGCTCAGACCCCGCGCAAGTTTAACCTCCGTGGTGTTCCGACACTAATTGTGTTCCAGAACGGCGAGGAAGTTACAAGAGCACACACTCTAACTCCCCAGATTAGGCAGTTATTGGGGAGCTAATAAAATAAGACGATATAGCTCAGTTGGTAGAGCAAAACGCTGTTAACGTTTAGGTCCTTGGTTCGATCCCAAGTGTCGTCGCCACTTTACATCGAGAACAACGCGCGGGGTGTGCGGCTTGCTTTGGGAGCAAGAAGTGCCGGGTTCAACTCCCGGGTTCTCGACCACCTTTGAGAGCACTAAGACTCTTCAGGTATATATATCTGAAGAGATCACAGAGCAAAACAGGTCAGAAGTAATTTACTTTTCTGGTTGGGGTTCATACATATTATCAAGGCTTACCCAGCCTGTGCCGGTTTCGGGTGCGAACCCCGATGTTCTCAATTTTTAAGCAGAGACAGATGATTATTTTTTCTTTTATTCTCACAGCAATGGCTTTCGATCAACCCAAGCCTCACGAATGCGTAATCGATCGATGCGAAGATGAATTGTGTGTAGTTGATACACCAGAAGGTTATGTTCAGATCCCCAAGAAGAGGCACTACAAGGAAGGAACACCAGTTGTGTGCCCTTTGTGGCTTATCGACCCGACCTGATTTGCCTATCTTTTCTGGAGACATTCCGTTACAAAGATCATAGCCTGCGAGCCTTGACGGGCTGCTCCCACCGCGTTACATTACAGAGGTAAGAGGAGATAGTCAATGAAAGTCGGTGATCTTGTGAGTTTTGATGGAGGCACGGACCGCACCGACCTCGCCAGAAGGCTTGGGATTATCGTGGGCTTTGATGAAGACGACGATCCTATCATTATTTGGTCTGATAAGAGGTTCAATGGCCAAGCAGAGCCCAACTTTCGCTCACACATTGTTGTGCTTTCTGAGGCTTGATAGACTATTTACTCCCTTTAAAGGAGGAGACACAAATGGAACCCAGGGATCTAATGGCTGAACTTGGCGTAGTAGCCACGATAGTCAGCATCTTTTTCGTCATCACAATCTTTATGTGCTGATAACCGCGCCGCCGCCTAACTACTTATGTTATGTGGCGTTCTGTTGTTCTAACCTTACTACTACAATCACAACCAAGTTGGTTACAAATTGGTGACGCTCAATCGCGGTGTAGTCTCCAAGGTTGTCTTGTCGAGGTAACAACAACAAAGCCTGCGCCACAACATAGCGAGAACATAACAAAAGAACAGACATCGGTTTTCTACGAAGAAGACCGATTTTTTCTACATTATGATCTCCGCAAAAGGATTAGGGATTTCTTACAGGAACACCCAAGTCAAACAAGGTTTGTTATCACAGGTTGGACTGATGGCTGCGGTGAGCACGACTACAACAAACTCCTCTCAAAGAAGAGAGCAAACGAGGTTGCCCGTTACATAATCCAACTTAGAAAGGGCGCTCTTGTAGAGTTGCGCTGGGTTGGAGAAGCAACTGGAAAACACACGATTAGAGCCCGCAGGGTTGACGTGGCGGTGCTTAAAAAAACACAACAAACAATCACACCCCCCAAGATTATTTATGATTATTACCTAATTGACGGCTCTGGGTCTCTGTCCGGTCCTAAATGGAATAAATGGATCGGAGCCATAAGTTACTGGAAACCAAGAGGGGCAAAAGTCTTCGTAGCCACAGCAAACTACCTGCCTCATAAGACAAGATTAGATAGGATTAGCCCATCAGGAGGTACAGAGGTGTGGCTTGCGGTGTGGGTTCTTCTTGATAAGATCCCTCCTGGGAAAACCTTACTCATAATCAGCGACTTTCGATCATCTGTCCCCCTCACAGCCCGAGAGCGTGAAAGGATCAACCAGAAAGCATCACAAAAAAAGGTCAGAATCAGATACATTAAGCCGTGACCACTGAGACATTCCGTGACTTGCGCTCTGGCGATCCCCTCGTTACATTACAGGGGTAAGAGGGGAGCAGAGATGGAGCAAATTTCGTTTGTTATTCCTTTTGGCGACACCAGCGACCCCGAACAGGTCGCCGCACGGATCGCCAAAGATCTCCAATTTCTCTCTTGGTTTGTGAAACAAGAAGAAAAGAATAATGACGACGATGGCGTCGCAGCAACAACTTTTACTTTGTCCGGTTGGACAACTGAGTGGTAAAATGAGAGTAACAGAACTGAAGGTCGGAGAACTTTACAAGATTCGGTCTGACCGCTCAACGCACGTTATTATTCGCAGCGGGTATGTTGATGTTCATTTGGGACACGGCGCATTCAAGGCAGATGGAAAGGTTCGCCCTATGGATCATCTTGTCTATCTTGGAAAAGATCGCAGCAATAATCGCTTGGTCAATTATCGTGGTAAGAAGTTGAAGGCTTATCCCAACATTTGGCAGCACATCGTGCCCCTCGACGAAGACACTCCGTGACAGGACAACAGGCGATCCCCGTGCTACATTACAAGAGTGAGACGACCACGCAGGTCGCGAGAACACATAAAAAAGAAGGTTATGATGAAAGTAGGTGATTTTATCCAGTCCTCTGCGTTCCTTGATCAGAACGGAATCATTCTGGAAACTGATGTTGTCTCAAACCAGCCTGATAATGAAACTTGGTTTCTTGTCCATTGGTTTACGGTGATGCCCGGTCTCTCAATGAAGAAGGGTCGCCGTGAATGGCTGAGATGTTGGGAGATCGAAGCTCGTGACATTTCGTGACTTGACGATCTGCGATCAACGGCATACATTACAAGAGTAACAGGGAGACAGAATGGCCAACGGCTATGCCCTTTTCAAGAGCCTTCATCCTGCCGGCACTCTTTACCGCTACAAAGATCCTTTCCCCGACGACGGCTGGAAGTTCGGCAAAGTCTATCTTCTGACAAAGTGGGAAGTTCCCGAGGGCATTGACAAAAAGTCCCCTCTTATCAATGCTTTCTTTCTTGTTGATGGAAAGGAACGCTGTGTTGATGTTTCTTTCTTTAGGTATTTGGAGCAAGTAGAATGAAAGTGGGTGATCTGGTACATTGGAAGCAGCGCCCTGAAGAAATTGGGATCATCATAGACATTGGAGGAGAGCAAATCGAGGTAGTTGATCTCAACGGCGATTTTTTGGGACAATCTGACTGGTGGGAGCGCCCGGACTGGAAACTTGTTTCAGAAAGTGCTTGACAGACCGCGATCGTCCGGTTACATTACAAGAGAAGGAGAGATTGAATGGAAGACCTGACCGACCAGCAGTTCTATGAGCGCCTTGGAGAGATCAAGGGCACGCCCACATGCTCGCAGTGGGCAGAGGGCTTTGCAGACTCCATCCGAGAGCAGATCGGCAAGGGGCGCACACTGTCTGATCGCCAGAAGATCGTCTGCCTGAAGATTCTCAAGGAAAATAGCCAGGAAGCCCAGCAGTCTTTGGCTAATTGGGAAAAAGAATACGAAACCAAGTTTAAGTCTCTTGGGTACAAGATTTCCAGCTACTATCAAGCACAGGGAGGCGGTTACTATGGTAATGTTGTTACTCCTGTCCTGGCTGGCAAAGTACCAGAGCGCCGCGCGTTCCTCAAGATGATCAACAATAAGTATGCCAAGAAGGTAATTGCCGAGATTGAGCGCAAGCCCCGTTTCAGCACAGATGATCACATCATTCCAAACTCTAAGTTTCTCACCGGTTACAGCGCAACAAACAGGATGATCTGTAACCGCTCCGGGTCATTGCCCTACAAGGAGATCCGTGAATCATTCAAGGCTCGCGGAGGAGTGATCCTTGGAGTAGACGACAAGATCGTCTCTGCTGCAAAGGGCTCCAAGCGTTACATTGTGCTACCTTTTGGCTCGATGAAGACTTACTTTGTGGAAGAACGCTACCTGAAGATCAAGCCAAAGGTCAAGAAGGCAAAGGTGAAGAAATGACAAAGTGGGTTATTTATTGGGACGACGACCCAAGTGACGTTGCTGGAACTTTCTATAACAGGGGCGATGCTCTTGCTTACATTTGGGGAATGACTACCAAGTGGAACAACTTTCGGGTTGAAAAGTTGCCCAACAATGTTACTCATTTTATCTGTTCTGATCCAAGAATGGAAGATGAGCCTTTTCTTTCTTTGAGGAAAGCGTGAGAGTTACTCCTGTTCCGCCTGTTGTTCTTATACCAAAGAAGACCGACAAGGTGCAAAACGACCCTGAACGTCGCAAGATCAAGAAAAAAATGCTTGACGGCTGACGATCGCTGGGTTATGTTATTGGAAAGGGGTCGCGCCGCGCTCCTTGCGAGAGCCCATAAAAAAATAAAGGACATCCTACTATGAAGTACACTGCTATTGTCATCTTTCTTGGCGATGATCCTTCTGTTTGCGGAAGTTTCAGTCATTCTTTCGTTTTCACGGGGTCACATGATCGTGGTGTCGCTTTTGAGGAAGCAAGTGCAAAGATCGCAGAACATTGGCTCGCAGTGATCGCGATCGTCCCCGGTGATCATCCCGTCTATCACCCCGATGTGGAGTAGTGACATTCCGTGACTTGATCTTTTGGTGAGATCGGTTACATTATAGGGGTAACAAGGAGAGAAAACATGTCACGCTGTCGCCATTGCTATCAGACCGGACACAACCAGCGCACCTGCCCCAAAAAGACCGAGCAGATGTCGATGCGCGCCGCCCGCGCTATTGCCGCCCGACGCCCTGATTCATACTGGGTCAAAGAGTATCAGGCGCGTATTGCCCCCAAGGGCAAGAAGGTATCCCAACAGACTTGTGGTTACTGCCAAGAAATGGGGCACACCCGCCGCAAGTGTGAGGTGATCCAAAAGGACATGCAGTGGTTCGTAGAGCACCACAATGAGCATGTTCGCGTCGCACACGACTACCTTATGTCTTCGCCTGTCGGAATTGGGTCTCTTTTCCGTGCGACAAGTAGGAATTACGACTACAACATCAGCGACTATGTTGTCAAAAACACCCTGAATGTTGTTACTGGCTTTACGATTCTTCAGGAATTTCATACCAATGGGGTCAACATTTATGCCACATTGACCGACCCTTCCAGTGGTGTAGAAAGCCAGATTGCGCTCCGCAATTGGGTCAAAGATCCAGCCTACAAGGGCGCAACTTGGAACAAGAACGAACTTGTCTCTGCCGATTGTGGTATCTTGCCTTCTGACTGGTTTTCTGAAAACTGTATCACTCTTGCCTCCGCAAAGAGCCACGAACTTTTCAAGCGAGTTGGAAGGAAGCAGGAAGATCATCGGGATTGGACTTTTACACGAATCGAGTCGTGGAGTAGAGCAGCAAATGTTCCCTCCCCTTCGCCCAATTACGACTACCAAGCCGAGGCGCAACAAAAGTTGGCTCAATACTCTGCCGTCGATAATCGTGCCAAGATGTTCGCGGACTTCAAAAGTGGGCAGTAAGATCCGCTCTGCCTTGCTCGCCCCCCTGTATGTAGCAGGGTGGGCGCTCGTCGCAGGTGCCGTTGTGGTGCGCTCTTTCATCAAGCGCGACAAACCGAGACAAAAAAAGAGTGGCGAAGATCCACCACCGGGTTACATTACAGAGGTAAGAGGGAGACACGATGGGCGCAAAATTCACGATTGTCCTCGACACGGATGACCCGCAGGGTCTTCGCGATGCTTTGGAGATCGCCACCATTCTGAACAAGAACCACCGCGCGCGCGTTGGCAATCCTTCCGTTAAGGCAAAGATCGGAAAGATCGCACTTATCAAGTTGGTGCGTGATGTGGTTAAGAAGGCTGAGAGTGGAAAGATGGACTCTTCCCTTCCCGACTCCAAACGTTTCGTTGACGCAAGATGGGAACTTTTGCTTCAGAACTCCAAGGGGTAACATATGCCACGTATCACAGTTGGGTCACTTGTAAAACATCGCATTAATGGTGCGGTTGGTCTTGTGATCAAACACACCATGTGGGATGCGGACTGGGGTGCTTTTCACGTCAAGTTCAATAAGCCCGCAGTTTTCGGCACCGCTACTTGTGAGTTCCTTGTCGATCGTGCTGACCGCTGGGTGCTCGTCTCAGGCTGTGACAACCAGTGACAAGAAACCGCTTGCAGGATCTCCGCAACCGGTTACATTACAGAGATAAGAGGGAGAAACCTTGAAGCCTTCTGAACTGAACACCATTCTTGATCAGCACCGACTTTGGATCGAAAGCGATCGAAAGCAGGGCACGCGCGCTTACCTTCGGGGCGCTGACCTTCAGGGCGCTAACCTTCAGGGCGCTAACCTTCAGAACGCTGACCTTCGGGTCGCTTACCTTCAGAACGCTGACCTTCGGGGCGCTAACCTTCAGGGCGCTAACCTTTGGGGCGCTAACCTTC
>Ga0233436_1002996_pt1 | contig 11485 bp, 12 predicted proteins | sample SI_122_August201_2_FD_182723 | JGI IMG/M metagenome (GOLD analysis project Ga0233436, IMG submission 182723) | Seawater microbial communities from Saanich Inlet, British Columbia, Canada - SI_122_August2016_150_MG | ecosystem: Environmental > Aquatic > Marine > Inlet | place: Canada: British... | reverse complement strand
TCTATCTGTTCTTACTCAGCTGGATTCATTTCAGCTTCTTGAGCAGCTAACATAGCTTCATAAGCTGCTATTACTTCTGGTGTGTGTACCGCATTGCAGATAGCAATGGTTTCAGCAGGTTCACCTGTTGTGTCATCACCTGGTGCGATTACGTGTCTGTGGAAGTTCTTACCACCAACCATTACACCGTTATCTTCTACCCAAGTAGCTTCACGACACTGTACCATCTTGTGTTCACCAACTACTTCTACTTTATCTACTACTGTTTTCTTTACTAAAGCCATTTTGACTCTCCTTAAACGTGTTGAGCTGAGTAGCCTCTATGTTTCCACCCAGTTTTTATTGAAGTGTGTAGGTTAGCTTTATCTAACCCATACCTGCGACAGAAGTCTGCCATATTCTTGTACTACATACTTTCCGTATCTATCACCTGATATGTCTTTGGTTCGCCTCCCTCGTGTTACTACTGTTTTACTTAAAGCCATTTTGACTCTCCTGTTGTTATTACCGCTAGGTAATGTCTTGTTATAAATGTCCGTTCCTAAATCCATTAGGAATAATTAAGTTTGATATGTCATAGACACTCTGAACCACCCTGTCGTTAAATCACTATGGTACACCCAAACGTAAGCCCCACCACTTCTCTTTAGTAGTGCGCCATTCATCATATAATATGTGTTACTGTCCCCTGAATCGTAAATACTACCTGCAATTAAGACACCAATTTGATTGTTAAGGGGGTAAGGGAATCCACTTATTGATGCACCACCTGAGCCTACCGCTGAAATAGATATTTCAGGAGTTGTAATATGTACTGTTCTACCTATTTTTGTATATGTACAAGTGTGTGCATTGCCCGAAGAAATTGTAGCATCACTCGTACTACCATCAAGAGAGAGAGTCCAAGTACCCTCCTCATAGTCATCTAAGACCTCTGATGTCATATTACCAGAGCCATCACTTGTAGCTGAGAAGTCAATACCTTTTCCTGATGTTCCTATTACTAGGTTGCCAGTTGATAATCTTGCATCTCCTGATGCCTTTAGCTGTAATGTTGCCTCGGGAGCAGTTCCATCTATCTGAAATATATCAGCAACAAAACCATAAGAGTCATTTGAAGATTGTACGCTCCAGTTGTTAGCATTCACTTTCATCTTAAATACAGCATCAACGGTACCAGTGTCTTGTTGGAATATGTCAGATGTTACTGTTCCCTTGACGATTAAGTCAGATGTTAATATTACATTCTCACTAGCATCAATAGTAATAGCTGTACTCGTAGCGTTATCATCAATACCTGTTGAGGTGAAGCCTGCAATAGTACCAGTCATAGTACCACCAGCTAGAGGTAACTTAGTACCTAACTGTGTTTGGATGTTTGAAGTAACACCGTCAACGTAGTTTAACTCTGCTGTTGTAGCTGTAACACCATCTAGTAAGTTAATCTCTGTGGCTGTTGAAGTAACCCCATCTAAGATGTTTAACTCAGCTGTGGTTGATGTAACTCCGTCAATAATATTAAGTTCAGCAGTAGTGGCTGTAACTCCATCTAAGATGTTTAACTCAGCAGGTGTTGCTGTAACAATAGTACCGTCAATCTCTAAGTCTGTTAAGTCAGGTGAGATTTGCGCTCCACCGTCTAATAGGTTATCAATAGTATCTAGGTTGGTATTTAACTTAGTACCCCAAGTGTCTTCGCTCGCACCGATTTCAGGTTTAGTTAAACCATAGGTGGTTGTAGTAGTATCTGCCATATTATTATTCCTTTAAAATTTACCTTTCCACACTCTCAAACGGTCAAATTCACCACTGAGTAGCATTTTTTTAACGACATCTTTTCGTGCTTCGATGTCATCCCATCTTACGCCCAACTTGTCACACACTTGCTTTAGTAGGTGAATAGGTATTGAACCTGCTAATCTATTCTCTCCGTCCTGTCCTAAACCACGTTTTTTAATCTCAGCAACACGGTCTAAGTAAGGTTGGTTTGAATAGAGACTCTCAACATGAATCTTCTGTTTTTTCTCGTCAATATGTACCTTCTCACCTATCTTCATTTTTTAACCTTTGTTGCTTTCTTTGTTACTTTCTTTTCAGCAATAACTTTAAGTCTAAAGTCACGACCTGCTTCTTTATCTAGTTTCTTAACAATATCGACCTCTGTCTTTGATGCGGTCACAATATCGCCTTGATAATTAGTTTTTCCATTAAGGAAAATGTTGTTTGTTAGTATTTCTACTTTCATAATAATAACCTATGTTATTAAAAAGGGTGGCATAACCACCCCTTTTATTACATCATCTAGCTAGTTGAACAATCTACAACCATACCTGACGCTTTCTCGTTCTTACAAACAAGAGTCAACTCAGTAAGCACTTGGCGCTTAGTTGAGTCACCTGTCTTAGCAAGAGCAGTGTTCTTAGTAGGACGTAAAGCCGCACATGACCACATATCATTTTGCATGATGAATACGTCACGACCTGCGTTTTCACGAGTAGGTGTGAACTCTACAGTACCCCAAGGAGTAACGTAAACGTCTAGTGACTTAACAACTTTCTCGTCACCTGCTTGTACAGTTGAACGCTGATTGTTGTTACCTGTAAAACCTAATGCAATATTCATTTGGTATGCTGAAAGGTAAACTGAGTCAGGACGACCACCATTCTCCCAAATAGACTGCATCGCTGAATCGAAGTCTGTTTGAGTAAATGCTGTTTGAGTACCGTTTGTACGAGCATCAGTACCGTCACCTGTAGGGTCAGCGCCACTTGTACCAGTATTAGTGATGTTAGATGTCATCCAAGCTGGAGCGCCTGCTAATTCACGAGCAGCAGTAGCTGAACCTACAACACGAGCGTTATTAGCAAATAATGCCTTCTCAATATCTAGTTTTTGCTCTTTAGCAATCTTTAGAGTTTGGTAAGCCATTTCAGCAGAACGACCTGCTTTGTCTAAACCTTCATCAGTATCAGGAACTGTTACAGCATTCTTAAAGATTTGCGTGTAGTTACCAAGACGTGATGTGGCTGTCATTGCACTAGCAGTAGTGTCGTCACCTTCAATGTGTGCGTTAGAAGCTGAAGCTCTTAATGAATCAGTCTGCCACTCATGGTAAGTGTTAGATGCTGAAACTTTCTTTAGTGATGAATAGAATGGTGTCTCTTCAGGGGAAATGTTGTAGATTACGTTTTCCAAGTCCTCACGGATACCATTTGCGTCATAGCTATCAAATGTATTTGATGGTTGTGCCATGTTATTACTCCTTTATTAGGTATTTAAAATTAAACCAAGTGCATCATCGATGCTACCTGATTTCTGTAGTTTTGCCTTTTGGCGTTTACGAACTTTCGTAGCAGAGTCATTAACTTTCTTAGCACCCGCTTTAACGATAGGTCTAGCCTTCTTGGTCTTAGCAACCGCCTTAGCCTTGCCTGACATTATATCACGGTATTTCATAGCATCATGTAGCACTTGAATAGCTCTATGGTCCATCACTTGCCCGATTTCTTCAGGTGTGTAGCCATATTGCTCACGTCCTACTTCTACTAGTCTCTCCTTGATTTTGCTAGCTTTATTAGAGTCGGCAAATTCAGGGATTTTATCTTGTAGTGTTTGCATCTCTTGCTTTAGATAAGCCTGTTTAGCTTGCTTCTGCGCCTGTGAGTTGTTATTAGTCACGTGCTGAAGTTGAGCCATCTGATTATCATAAGCACCCTTTCTCTCATCGTAGTTCATCTTCTCTTCCATGTACCCGATAGGGTCACTTTCAAAAAGCTCTCTCGATGGTGGAGTTGGGGCTTGTGTAACACCACCAGATTGTATCTGCTGAAATAGTTGCTGTATCTGCTGTCGTTCGTTATTCAAAGCATTCATTACCTGTTCAGCTTCTTTTCTTCGCTGTGCAGCTTCTTGCATGCCCTTTTGGACGTATTTTTGTCCGCTATAGCCTTGCTTTAGTTCATCAAGCGTTACTTCTACTTCTTTACCGTCAACCTTGACAGTAACATTAGAAGGCGCTTCTTGAACGGCATCCTCTACCTGGTCGTATTCGTCCGACTCCTCAACCTCTTCTTCCGATTCAGTATCATAGTCTTCTTCAGTGTCTGTGATTTCGTCAATATCAGACTCAGCAGTTTCCTCTACTTCCGTAGCATCCTCTGTTATCTGAGCTTCTTCTTCCGTTGTCTCAATTACTTCTTCTGTTGGAGCAATAATGCTCTCAATGGCAGATTCAATACTGCCATCATTTGTAGTCTCAGTCGTTTCCACGGTGCTGTTCCCCTTATTTACGTTTACGCTCACTAATCTTATGGTCGTCAATGACGCTTTCCATGTAACTAGTGATGCTATCAATCGCACGAACAATGTCATGCGCATCATCTCGCTCTTCCGTTGTGGAATGAGCATTCATGAAGACCAATACTTGCCTCTCCATCACTTCTGAAATAACGTCCTTAAAGGTATCGTCATTCATCAATGTCTTTATTCTAGCAGATTTTTCCTTAATATTCATATAGTTATATTAAAATCTTCCACCTGTAACTGCCTGTGTAGGCTGTTGTTGTGGGTATCTAGGTGTGTTCTGTCTCTGTTTAATTTGCTCAATGTCAACCCTTGTTCCGTAATCCCCATAAATCTTAGCAGCATCCACTAATAAATCTTGGTCCATTTGGTCTCTCTTGCGGTCATCTTCTGCCATTGCCTTCTGTGCTTCAATCTCTAGCTTCATCATATCAGTTTGAGATTTGGCTTCTGCTTTAATTTGCTCCGCTTGTACAATCGCTTGTGCTTCAGGGGATGATTGTGGCTCACCTTGTTGCTGTTGTGCTTGGGCTACTAGTTGTTGTTCTTGCTCAGGTGTCATAGGATTAAAGTATCTGTCTACGTTTCTCACACCTGAAAGAACTAACATATCAGCCAATGTATTGCGCATACCTGTCATAGTAACAAGACCGTTAGTTGGTCCGTAAGTACTCCATACTTGCATTTGTGTTTGGAAAGCATTGTTAAGTGCCACTTGCTTTTGCTCTTCTTGACCTGTGCCTAAGCCTACATTTACTGTCACATCCATTGATGTATTCCACGAACGAGGGTCAATCGGTACATATTGTCCGTTTAGACGCATCATAGTCTCTTCACAGCTGTTTTCTACAAGAAGGTTAAGCATCAACTTAAATAGACGCTTCATGCCACCCTCAGCAAGATTTCGAGCAATTACTTCAACCTGACCTGCGCCTTGTTGAGCAGTAAGTTGTGCTGCGGTTGCTGTAGTGTTCTGTAATGCGTTAGGGTCTAAGCCCATAGAGGCTTTAGTAACACCTGTCTTAACTTGAATCTCGTCATCTAAGTATTGCATCGCAACAAGAGTCTGACCTGCAACGAAAGGAATAGCATTAGCTTGAATTGCGCCTTGTGTCTTAACACGTCTAATAGAGCCAATCTCGTTATTCATTACATCGTCCATGTTCACTTGCCCTTCAACTACATCAATAGATGGGTTGTTTACAAGTGATACGTTATCCATCATGCCTCTTAACATAGCAGTAGATGAGTCTTGGTCGTTCATGATTAAGTCAGCAATAGAGCGTCCGAAGAATGTATGAGGCTCAGGGTCGATTTCAAATACCGCAAAAGGAACATCACCCCATGGCTCAAAGTCTAGTAATTCTTGATTACCACCACCTAGAATGAATCGGTGCATGGTCGCTTGACCTGTTCCGTAAGCATCAATCTTCATGTAAGCCTCTGTAACCTCTACTAATTTCATAGACGGGTCTTGTGATTGTTCTTCGTCATCTTCTGAATAACCACTACGCTCAAACTTCTCTGAATCTGAGAATGTGTCATCTACTGAGTTGCCTGATAATTCAGACACAACATCGAAGTCATATCCCATGCCCACCAAGTCACCAACACGCATTTCTGTTTTGTGGGCGACTACATAAGCATCTTCTACGCTTCTAGCATTTCTATCTACAAAGAACTCTTCAGGTGGCACTGATTCAATCATCATTTTGCCTGATTCTTTGGTACGACTAATCTTTAGCTCATACTTTGGCATTTCAATTTCCATACCAAATTCATCTAATGACATTTCTAACTCAGTAGATTGCTCAATAACCGTCACATTGTCCTCATTTACGATAACAGACATTTCTTCTTCAGTTAGGTTTGAGTATGTGTGAATTGTTGCTTCGGTACTATCTTCCCAATATGCTTTTAATACGCCCGTTTTCTTGACTAGAGCGTCATGGATTGCATCATTAAGCAAAGTATAACCGTTAAGCTCGTTAAAGCGGTAATGAGCATATTTGGTAGCTTGGTCAGCACCTGCAACCTCTGCTTGAGTTGATGGCACATATTCAACAGGATTGTCTGATGATAGGAACACTCTCATAAGGCTAGGCTTGATAGCACGAACTGTATCACGTACTTTAGTCGCCACAATCTTAGAGCGTCCTTCTTCTTCACCAATATCAGTCTCGCCATCAAAATAACGCTGTGCTTTGATACGGCTTTCTGTAATTTCACTTTCTACGAAGTCAACAGCTTCACTAACAGCATCACTAACAATACCTTGGATGTCGTCTTCGCTCATTTGCTTTAATTCTGCCATGTTTATTCCTATTGTCCGAATAAGTTAATTAGACCTTCACCAATATCACCGCCTTGGTCAGCTGTCTCTATTGCTACGCCTCTTTGAACGCCTCGTGATAATCCGCTCCCAAGTTGCATAATCTTATCTTGTAGTTTAGCCATCCATGACTCATCTAGCAAGGCTTTTCTAACAAAATCAGGGTCTTCAGATAATAACAAATCTACTAAGTCACCTCTTTGCTTTTCACTCATTTTAGGTCTCATACTAGCAACCAACTTAGATGCAAGCCCCATCATTGCTGTAGGGTCTCCCTGAGTTGCTCTAGTAGTTAAGCCTAGTATATCAGAAGCCTTCTCTTGAGGTGCTGTTGGTGAGCCATACATTACTCTACGTTTTGTTTGTTGCGCTTGACCTGCAATGTTCACTTTTTGTAATAAGTCATCAATCTTCTCATCAGGGAATATGACCCTAAGTAACTCATTGAAATGCTCACCTTCTTTAGAGGCTTTCTCAAAGAACGTAGGCATCTTTCTAACCTTGTCTCTAAGGGCGTTCATTGCACCTGCTCTAAACGCTTTTAATGTAGCCGCATTCTGAACAGAAGGAGTTGTTCCAATTAACCTCTCCATATCTACTGATAGCTCATCAACATTCTTATTTAAAGAGCCACGACCCATCTTAAATGCGTCTCTTGACTTTCTGATAGTTGAAGCGTTTTGTCTTACCGCTTTAAGTGATGGCGCAAAGTCATCTAATAGAGTTCTAAGTTTTGACTCTAGTGCGCCTAATGGCTCACCTAATGCGCCTTTACCTGTCTTGAACGCACCACTTGTTGATTCTGCTAGACCTCTACGAACAATCTCAGCATCTTCAAGTGTAGGCATTCTAACAATCTTAACCTCGCCATTCTTTCCTATCGTGTAGAAAGGAACTAAGCTACCTTTTGCTTGATAAATCTCACCTAGCGCTTCTTTAGCATTAGGGAATCTCTTAACAGCGTCCGCTAATGTGTCTACAATTTCAGGTGATAGTTGTTGAGCGTCATCGAATACACCTTTATATAGTTTTCTTTCTTGAAGTTTAGCTACGTCATCTGACGCTGTGTAAGCTCTATATACATTGCCATCAACATCAGGTGTTAAACCCTTTTGCATTCTTTCTAAAGCAGTGTCTTTTGTTTCTTTCGAGCGTCTTGAAATTGTCTCACTAATCTTAGCGCCTGGCGCACCCATCTCTGCTCTGAGCGCTCTTACTACCGCCTCAAGAGTTTGGTTCTCAGCAATAATTTCCCCGTCCGTAATCTTTTGTAGAATCTCATCATGAGAGAAGCCTGTAGATTCAACTAGTCTTTGTAATTCTTTACCTACTACTGTAGACGCTTGGTCTCCGAACATTTGACGTGATTTGTCCATAACCTTACTAACAAGCGAGCCACCCACATCCATAGCAACACCTGCGCCACCTGAGAACAATGCACCTGTAGCAGCACCAAAAGGTACTCTTTGCAGGTCTTCTATTGCGCCCTCTTCACCTGTTCCATATCCTGCCACTGCGCCTTCTGCCATACCACGTTTTATAAATGGCATTGCTTTTTTCATTAAACCTGCTGTTTTAACCGTTGTTGCAGGTCCTGTGCCAGGCACGGGCAACAGGTATGCTGCGGCTGTTGGAGCGATAGCACCAAGTAATTCCATAGTGATAGCCTCACCAGGAGAATCCTTTTGATAAGCACTTACCTTTGCCCTAACCTCGTCTCTGATTTCTTCATAGCTTCTACTTCCTGGAGGAATAGCTCTAATAAAACCCTCTAGCTCATCACCAAAACCCAAAGTAGCACCCTCTAATCCTGCTCTCCATCTCTGTGTTGGAGCTTCAGGTTTGGGCATTGAGGGGCTAGCCATTGCACTGTTTAATGCTTGTTGTTGTTCAGGTGTTAAAGCCATTACTTGCTCCCTTTAAATAGCATCTTGTCTGCGAAAGGCATGGCGTTCCATTGCTCTTCCGTGACTTGTCCTTTTGCCTCTTGTGGTAATGAATTATAGCTAGGTGCTTTGCCTAGTGCTTGAATATAGCCTCTCATATCGTCTGACAATAAAGGTTGGTCTCCTAGCATAGACATCTGCTTGTGGTATGTAGGTAGGTCAATTTGTTGTGACATAAACGCTCTACCAATGTTAGCTCTCTCAATAGCCCTCTTAGAGTTATCAACTAATGCTTGTTGAGCGATGTTTCTAGCTTTAATGTCTGATGAAATAGGACCTGCCGCTTGGATTAATAATTCAATATCCTTGTCTGACATTGGACCTTCACCTGCTGTTCTTTGTCCTTTAGCTACACCAACCATTTGAGATTTATAAGCATCTGCTGCAGCAGAGAAGCCTGTAGGAATAAACCCTCTTGCTAAGTTAGGAACACTATTTAGTGTCTCATTCTTACCTAGCTCCATAAGCGTAGTAACTTTAGCCATTGCGTTCTGTGCGCCAACACCTGCGTCAATATGTCCTTGTGCGCCTTTCATAGCGTACTTTTGGAACTCAAAGTCTGACTTGTCACTCATGTTGATATTAACACCACCACCACCGATAACACCTGCTTCTTTCATCTTAGCAAACGCTTCAGGGTCTTTTTGCCATAGCGCCATCTTTTCGGCTAATGTTGAAGGTTTATTGCTACCTAACATACTAACTGCCGTCTTAGAATCAATAATTCCTTGTCTAAGCATCTCTGCGAGCTTCGGATTGGTTTTAGATAAATACTCGGCTGTTTTATTAGCCTTGCCTTTGCCCTGCAACATCTTTATCTTGTTTTCCATAGACTGAGCAATATTTGCATCAGGACTAAGACGCATAGAGTTAAGTGCGATAGTCATCCTAGCGCGAGTCTCTTCATCATTCCAAGCATCTTTAAGACCTGAAAGGAATCCACCCTCTTGTTGTGGCTGTTGCATCGTTTGTTGATTTCCAACATGAGGTTGACCACCAATCATTGCTTGTGGGTCAATCATGGTTTGTGGGTTGGCTTGCGCCTGTTTGCCGAACATACCTAACAAATTCTTATTCTTATCGTCTGAAAAGTAATTACCTGCTAAACCACCTAATAATCCTGCTACTAAAGGACTCATATATTTCTCCTTATCTTAATGCGCTGTAATTAACAGCATAGTATCCATTATCCATTTTAACAACAGCTTTAGGGAATAACTCCTTAACCTCTTGTGCAATAACACCGATAGTATGATTCATGTCAGCGCCTAATTCTTTAGCGCCTTCTTTCCAATCCCACTTATAAATGTTTAGCCCTGATTTAAGTGTACCCATCTTAGTGATGTTCTTCTTTAATCTCTTATCTGATGCTTTTGCCATACCAGCCAATGTCATATAATCGAATAGACCAGGACTCTTAGACTGAGTGGTACTAGTTGGTGTTCCTGTAGCGCCTAGTGCTTGAGTAACATAGCCTAGACCTTGAGCAGGATGACCTGTGTAACCACCATATTGACCTTTAGCAGCATCAATTAGAGCTTGCATCATAGCCTGTTGCTGTGTTCCTTGCTGTGCCAAGTTGCCTTGTACAGTTTGACCCATGCCGAATCCTAAATTAGCTAAGTTTCCTAGTTGCTGTGAAGCGCCTAATCTATTCTGTGAGCCTTGTAAGCCTGCCATCTGATTTAACTGCTGTGCTTGCATGAGGTTCTGAATATCTTGCATGCCTGCTTGTTGGTTAGCTAGTTGGGCTTGACGTACATTACCGATATCAAATTGTGAAGCCTGTTGGTTCAGCTGACCTGCTCTCAATCTATTACCAATATCAAATTGTGAAGCTTGTTGGTTTGCAAGCTGTTGCTGTCTGACGTTGCCAATATCAAACTGAGAAGCTCTTTGATTAGCAAGACCTGCTTGCATACGACTAGCAATGTCTTGTTGTGCTGCTTGCTGTGCTTGTTGGAAGTTCGCTTGTCTAAGACCTGTAGCAGATTTAGCCATTTGCTCAGTAATATTTCTACCCATCTCACCCATAGCAATACCATGACGTGAACCGCCAAACGCACCTGCTGATGAAGCTTGTGAGCCTAAGCCTGTTAATGCTTTTTCACCACCACGTAGAATATCACCCTCTGTTGATTTAATTACAGCATCAGTATATGGATTCATGTAAGGGTCGAAATTAGTACCTGACAGTTGTCCTGCTTGTACTTGAGCGCTTTGATTAACTCCGCCTATAGTACCACTTTGACCAGGGTCTCCGATTCTTGTACTTTGATTAACACCACCGATAGTAGCACTAGTGCCTGGTACACTTACCTGTTGAGGTCTATAACCCATCTCTTGCTGTGCGCCTTGCATAGCACTTGTGATACCTTGTGCCGATTGAGTGTTGATATTAGGCTGTTGTGCTGTAGGTCCTGTATTAGCAGGAGTATATGGAGCAGGTTGTGGAGTAGGTTGTGCTACATTGCCACCACCTTTTCCGCCTTGAGTGGGTTGAGTAGTATCTGTGTGTCTATTATTTATAAGAAAACGGTCTGGGTCTAAATTAGGATTAGTATTCTCTATACCTGTATATTTACCTTGGTCATTCCATGTAAATCTCTCACCTGGATTAAGCGCCACAGCAGGTGTAGCGCCTCTAAACCCTCCAGGAGGTTGTTGCATACCACCACTACCTGGTGCGCCACCAGTAGATGTTAGACCTCCTACTGGACGATAATTAACAGGTTGTGCTGTTGGTGCGCCTGCAATATCGTTAGGACCAAATGTTCTTGCTGTTGGTGCGCCTGCTGAACCTGCCATTATACTTTCTCCTTAATCATTACTTCTTGGTTGTTCCAAAGTCTTGGTGTTAGTGTAACAGCAACATTACCTACTAAACTAATAGCTGATTTTACTA
>Ga0233436_1002994_pt1 | contig 11488 bp, 8 predicted proteins | sample SI_122_August201_2_FD_182723 | JGI IMG/M metagenome (GOLD analysis project Ga0233436, IMG submission 182723) | Seawater microbial communities from Saanich Inlet, British Columbia, Canada - SI_122_August2016_150_MG | ecosystem: Environmental > Aquatic > Marine > Inlet | place: Canada: British... | reverse complement strand
CTTTGCCAGCGCCATGTATCTTCACACATCTCATCTAACTCACACTCCGCTTTCCAGCCCAACTTTTTTTCTGCGTAAGTAGGGTCTGCATAGCAAGTCGCTATATCGCCTGGACGCCTATTTACGATTTGATAAGGTACACCCCTACCCGAGGCTTTTTCAAAAGCCTTAACCATGTCAAGCACTGAGTAACCATTACCTGTACCTAAATTAACTGTTAAAACTTGCGGCTTATCCTCTAACGCTTGCAAAGCCTTAACATGTCCTTTGGCTAAATCCACTACGTGAATATAATCACGAACACCTGTTCCATCAGGCGTATCGTAATCACCACCAAACACACTTAGATTTGCTAATTTACCAACAGCTACTTGTGAAATATACGGAATTAAATTATTAGGAATATCATTAGGATCTTCGCCTATTATTCCACTCTTATGCGCACCTACAGGGTTAAAGTATCTAAGTAGTGCAATGTGCCAACTATCATCCGCAACAAATACATCTTGTAAAAATTCCTCAATCATTAACTTTGAGCGACCATACGGGTTCGTTACCGATAATGGGAAATCTTCCTTGATAGGTACAGTGTGTGGATCACCATATACCGTGGCAGAAGAACTAAATACAAACGTTTTACAATCAAACTCACGCATTACATCAGCTAGAATAAAAGTACCACCTACATTGGTATCATAATACTCAATAGGCTTTTCTACCGATTCACCCACGGCTTTCAATCCTGCAAAATGAATGACACCATCAATTGAATATTGCTCAAAGACTTGTTTGAGTGCGGCTTTATCACGCACATCCACCTTATGAAAAGGGATGTTACAATCAACAAGACTCTCTACACGCTTTAAAGACTCTAATGAAGAGTTGCATAGATTATCAACCACAACAACTTCATAGCCAGCTTTAATTAATTCAATGCAAGTATGGGAGCCAATATAACCAACTCCACCTGTTACCAATATCCTCATAATAATCACTTTTATATATATTTAAACTTAAAATCAGCAATTCAACGACAAATAATCGTACAAGTTACTCTTAAATATTAATACTTAACTAATATGGATTATATGGTTGTTATAACAACAGCGGGGCTTTTCAACCAAAAATAATGCACTTAAAAGTAAGTATGCAATACTATTACATACGGCCTTATTGTTATAAAGCCATGTACTTAACTACGGGCATATAAACAAAATTGTCTGGCAAGATTAACAAAATAGCACACAATTACTTAAGAAAAATACTGGAGACAATAGAAAAATATAAAAGCTTTTAGTGATAACTTCTTAACCATCTATAAGCAGCTTTCAAAAAAATTTTTGGTAGTAATCTAACCGGTGCTTTTATTAAAATATTTATCATATATTCTAAAGTGGTTATATAGCCTATTTTTTTTATCTCATTTAAAAAAGTTACTTCACTTTTTACATAACTAGATCCACCCCTCCTTTGAAGCAAATCACTGCCTGCTCTTACATTTAAAAGAGTATCTTGAATATTATATAATTTTGCACCGTTCATTATCATTCGAACCCATAAATAATAATCTTCCATCCATAGCATATGTTTATACCCGCCGGATTTTTCCACTATTGATTTTTTATACATAGTTACTGCATGATTTAATGGGGACCTGAATTTAGAATATTTAACAATATCGTGATGTAGCTCGGGTAGCTTTCTATGTGATACTATTTGATTTTCGTCATTATCAAACTCACTTATAAATGCACTACAAGCATCAACATCATTTTCATCAAAAACCTTTAATTGACTTTCAAATCGATTATAAGCTGATATATCATCGGTATCCATTCTAGCGATTAACTCATAGTTACAATGATTCATTCCAATATTTAATGCATTACCAAGACCTACATTTTTATCTAAAGGTATAGTCTTAAACAATTCTCCAATTTTATCTTGCCACTCATGAATAACTGAATACAACTCATTAGTTAAAGGGCCATCCAGAACTAAAATAATTTCATTAGGCTTGACGGTTTGCTCATCCCAAATACTTTTCATAGCTCTATTGAAATATTGAGGTTTTTCTTTGTAATAAATTGAGATAAGCACCGAAAACATAATAATTCTCATTAAGTAGTCTAAAAAATATATAAATTAATAATATTGGAGTAGTGAATTATACGGAATACCGCCATGCCTTCCACCTTCAGTAACAATGTAGGATAAAAATATTAAAAAAAGCAAAAATATAAAACCTAAATTAACAAATGATGATATGGGAACCATGTGCCAAGAACCTCTATTTAAAATATAATGTGACGGCAAAATTAAAAAATATAAATACAATCCAATAGAAAACAATCTTTTCAATAAAAAGAAATCAAAAAAGATGATATAAAATGAAAGATAAATACTGATTAATGCAATGAAAAACTTATACACAATGGTAGAATTTTTTCTATTAGAAAACAATAGTAAATAAAAAATACCTGTAAATATATAAAGCGTTATTCCACGAGATTTTATCCCATCATTGGAATAAAACTCTGGGTTAAATAAAAACCTATCAACTGCATCGCCAGGCAAATAACTAATTAAATAAACAATAAAAGAAAAAACAGATTCCGTAGATAAGAAATTATTTATGAATAAAGCTAATACCGGTAGAATAATATTAAATTTAATTAAATTAAATTTAATAGATATAAAAACTAATAATGTGGCAATCAATATTAATGCAAAGCTAAAATGTACGCTAGTTGATAACAATCCACCTATGAAAATTAATTTGAGAGATCGTTTCCATGGCAAATCTTCATATTTACAAAGTAAACTTAAGAAGTATAAATATACAACAAAAGCTAATGCTTGTCTAACTTGATCATTTGCCCAAAAAACAAAACCAGAAGTAATTAAGAAATAAAGGAAATACTTTTTATTCTTACTATCTTTAAATATTGTAAATAGAAGAGAATATGTAAAAAAATTATATATAAAAACTAAAAGAAAACCCTTGCTATCAAAATAAATATCTATTTCACTAACAATATAAAAAAATGGCTCTCTTAATCTAGAAACAGAATCATCAATATTGGTTTGATTCAAAATAATTAAACCTTGATAATCATTTCCAATATCCCATCTAAACCCCCATAGTATTAGGAATAAAATATAAAATAAAATAAAGGCTAAATAAACATAACTTTTCTTACTTATAATGAACGTAGATAACGCAGATAGAAAAAATAAAATATACACAAGCATTTAACCAATCCCGCCTTGTTTAAATTTCACTGCATATAATGCTTTCAAGTTTTTCTGAATATTTTTTTATACTGTGATTTTTCAAGTAAGTTTTTTTTGAATTATTCATCATAACATAAGTTTTATTTCTGTCGGACAATACAGAAATAAAATTATTGACTAAAGCGTCAATATTATTGTTTAAATCAAATAGAATTGAATTCTCTTTATTTAAAGTTCCAGCATTACCAGGGATATTTGTTGCTACGATAAGCCTTCCTAAATACAATGACTCTCTAATGATAGTTGACAACCCCTCCTCTTTTGAAAAAGAAAGAACTATGTGCGCTTGACATAGATAGTCAGAATATTTTTTTTGGAACCCGGTAAAAATTATATAATCATCTAATTTGTTTTTTGAAACAAAATTTTCTATTGTTTCTTTATAATTATCATCAACAAACGGCCCAACAATAAATAACTTTAAATTTAAATGATATTTTTCTTTCAAAATTTGACAGAACTGGATAGCTAGAAGTTGATTTTTCCTCTCTTGAATTGAGCCAATAATTACAAAATTGATAATTATATTATTGTTAAAAAAATCAATATTTAAGGGCATTTCAGTACATTGATTGAACTTTTTCTCTTTAATCGTTGGTCGTAACAATATAGATTTATCTTGATTATTTTTGTATGTATTATTGAAATCATCCATTTGACCAGGGGATTCAAATAATACATAATCAAGAATATCTATTTTAGAAAATTCTAATTTATTATTTTTTATATCGCCTGTTTGGAATATCATCAACTTTGCATCAGGATATATATATTTAAAAGATAAAATTTGTTTTAATGATGCATCTCCTATAAAGAAAATAACTTCAGGCTTATTAAGAATGTATTGATAAATTAATAATGAAAACCAACTATAAGATACTATACCTATATTTATTAAGGACTCAAATAACCCAATAATTGGTGGACGTACTAGAGTAAAGACACTCACTTTATAAGTTTTTTTTAAAGCTATTATCAGGTCTATCATTGACCCATTTGCTCCATTTTTTCTATTGACCGCATTAGTAACAACGAAAAAAGTTCTTTTAGTAGGCAAGTTTTTCACTAACACTTTCTATATCCTCAATTAAGTTATTTTTTTCTTCTGTATTATGGAAACCATAGAGACTCTCATGTATTTGCAATATTTGAAATTTTGAATCATTAATATTTCCACTAAAGTTGATATCTAAACCTAGTGCATTGGCATAAATAATATGCGTACCTAGAAAATTAGTTTCTATATAGTCCGAATATATCAAAAGTGACTTCAACCTTTCCAAAAATTTTGGATCATATGCCTGACCACATGATATATATATATTACCATCGACTTTATCAACCCTATCATAATCTAAATAATAAAGTAATACGATTGTAGTAAACTCTACATCAGGCACTGGGTTGACAATGCAATATGAATTTTTTTTTTCAGAATGTCCTGGTATAAATAAACGTATAGGTTTGTTAGCAGAAAGCCTTAAATTTAAAATATTATTTTTAGTTATTTTGCATATATTAGCATTAACTATATATGGATCAATATATTTCACATTTTTATTTAGATTTTCTTTGAGAAACAACTCTCTTCGTTTTGATATGGTGAATATAGTTTTTATTATTTTCGCTTTTTCACCTTGAGGGATGACATTTCCCCAATAGTAACCATGTTCAAAAAAAAACTCTTTATCATATGCTTTTTGATATATTTTATCAATTCCATATAATGAATTGTCTAGCGTGCATGTTCGTATTAATGAAAGTTTATTGAGATCTGCCTCTGTTATTAATGATATTCTCTTCTTTTTAAATATATTAAAAGTAAATAAATAGTATCCATTCTTAATTAATTTCCTTATACAGGGATATTCTAAAATAATTCTTTTAATTAATATCATTTTTTTATTACTTCACGTAGTTTATTATAAATTCTCTGATTAGTATTATTTGGATAATATGTTGTTAGATTTTTATATTGATTTTCAGATTTTTTAATTAAAAAATTCTTATCAAGTAATGCATTTAAATTAACAAGTGCGTCTTGGATTCCGTAATACATTAGGTAGTGGGTAAGTCTTTTTTTATGACAAAAGTGTGTCAGAGACCCTTTATCTTTAAGGTTATAACAATCCCTATATTTTGTTATATCAAATACGGGAACCTGTCTAGAAGTTAACAACAACCCAGCTGTTGAAAAGTACGTCAGGCAAAATATAAACTTTTTATTATAGTTTATTAAAGAACCGCAATATATTTCAACATTATCACAACCCTTAATTTCACTTAAAAAACTCTTTCGAACACTGCTCCTTCTGGGGTGCATTTTGACAAAAACATTGTAATTATGAGTTTTTAAAAACTGAAGAGCGGCCTTAAATGTTTCTAAAGCTTTTTCATTGCTGCAACCATACCTTTCATACCCATCCCTTAGAAGAATAATAACATTTTTAGAAGACTTTGAAAAAGATGTTATTTTTTTGTAATTCAGAGATAATATAGGTGCGCCACTTGCAAAAAAATACTCACTATATTCAATTTTTGATCTAGTGCTTAAATTTGTATTTTCAAGCCATAAATCACATTTAACTCTTCTTTGCTTTACTTTTAGTTTTGCTCCACTAGGTAATCTTTGAATACCAAAAGCATGTGGGAATACTACTATTTTAGCCAGAGAATTGTGCTTTATTAAACTATTCAATAATACTGTATCTTTTAAATTATAATCTCTAAATATCAAATCATAACTCTTATCAATAAACTTAAATATAGATAAAAATTTAATTATTATATTAACTACCCAATTTAATATAATATATACAAAAAATATATTTTCTTTTGAAAATGAAAGTAATTTAAATGATATGTTTTCAAATTTTTTAATAAATAAATGAATTTTATTATCAAATTTAAAAACGTTAAAATTACTCTTATCTAAATTATAATTCTTTATAATTTTTTCTATTTTAGAGTTACTTTTTTCAATATTATGTAAATAAATATCTACTGTATCATTAGCTAAGATTGAATCAGTCAAAAAAGGGGCTATCCAATCAAGCTCACCTTTGGATTCATGTATAAAAATGAATATTTTCATTCCATGCTCCAAAAAATATACGTTTTTGATTTAAACATGTCTCGTCATTTCACTGAATTTCTTATTTTTTTCAATTAATTCATTATATGTACCACTGTGTGTAATTGAACCATTTTCTAAAAAAAATATTTCATCACACTCCTTAACAGTTTTAAGTCTGTGAGCAATAATAATTATAGTTTTATGTCCAGTGTAGTCATGAACCGCATCCATGATAATTTTTTCTGTAATCCCATCCAGTGCACTTGTGGCCTCATCAAAAATTAATACATTTGCATTATGGTATAACGCTCTAGCAATACCAATCCTTTGGCGCTGCCCCCCAGAAAGTTGCACCCCTCTTTCTCCAACTTTTGTATTGATGCCAGCTTCCAACGATTCGATAACTTTAGTTAAGTGAGCTAATTTTAAAGCGGTAAGCAATTGTTTTTGATTAATCTTATCTTTTGGTATCCCGTATGCAACGTTCTCTGCAATGGTACTATCTGAAAGAAAAACAGATTGTGCAACATAACCTATATTTCTTTGCCATGATCTTAAATTATTTAAATTTATTTTTTCATTGTCAATAATTAAATTTCCACTATCTGGTGATATTAAACCCAAAATCATATCAATAAGTGTCGATTTACCTGAGCCTGAAGAGCCAACAACCCCAACAACACTATTAACTTTTATTTTTAATGAGATATCATGTAAAACATTTTTATTGTTACCGGGATAGCTAAAGTCTACGTTCTTAAGAACGATTGAATCTTGTAAATTTTTATTAACATGATTTTCTGAAATAAAAAATTCAGTATTACTTTTTGATTTAATTAAGTCCTGTCGAATTGAATTAAATGCTGCCAAGTTTCCTTTTATTTGTGTAACCCCAACATATATTTGTTGAAAAGCTGGAAGCAATTTAAGACTAGTTAATGCATAAAATATCAATATTGGCAATATATTTTTAATATCATTACTTTGATACTGAACAAAGTAAATAACTAGTAAAATCATACTGCCATATGCAATAAGCTCCATTATGTATCGTGGAGCATGCGAAAGAGATGTATTGATACTTTGGGCGCCAGAGTATACTTTTCCAGTCTTGGAAAAACGCTTGATATATTCTTCACTTAGGCCAAGTAACAATGTATCTTTAATTCCGCCAAATCCTTCATTTAAGAGTTGGTAACGCTCCCCTAATACTCTAGAAACTTTTTTTCCATTTACACTTAATCTTTTTCTAACTACTTTATACATTATTAAATAAGCTAATGAAAATATAGTTATACCAACTATTGCAACTTTATAGTTATATACAATAATAGTAACAGAGATAACAATAGTGAGCACTACTTTGGCATTTACACTCATCATTGGCTGAAGTATTAACCTTGTAACCCGTTCAGCCTCATTTGCAATTTGTTTAGTCAGTTGTGCACTGCTATTAGCCGTATGAAACAGCCAGCCCTCTTTCATATAACGTCGATACAAGCGATCTGCTAGTTCCATACCAGTTTCGTTGGAAAAAATTGCAAGCCTCCATAGTGTCAATATTGATAGCATAGATGAAACTACAAGAAGGCCAAGTACTAAAAATCCTAAAATTAACACAAAAGTATTTTCTGATTTAACTCCTGAATATATGTACACCTCAGCAAGTAAACTATTTTCATTGTGAAGGATATTTAAATTTCCAATTAACTCAATGAATGGTATTACAGAAGTTATTGCACCCAATTCAAAGAAGGCTGAAAAAATTACTAAAATCTGAAGTATGTAGAATTTTTTTCTCTGGTTTGGAGATAGTAATAAAAATAACTCTTTAACTGACCCCCAGATATTCATTTTTTTCGTTTTATTCATTTTATTGGTATTCTTACTATGATTTTTTAAATTTAAGTCTTAAATCTAATTACAATGGTTGAATAAAATCACCCCAATTAACAGGAGACCCTCTTGAAATTGGACGATTTACTTTCAATCCTAAAATTTCTTCCATATATTTTGGCGCTAAACCGTATCCAGGTCTAATGCTTTTGACATGCTCTATAGTAATTACTTCACCTTCTTTAATGTCTTTAACAAAATACAATGAGCGTCGAAATTTGACATTACCCTGTTCGCTCGATTTTCTGCCATAATCAACTTTCCCAAGTGCTTGCCATGCAGTTTTAACCCCTGTGCACAACTGCTTTAACTCTTCCGATTCAAGTGAAAAAGAATCATCAGGGCCTCCGCCGTTTCGATCTAAAGTTACATGTTTTTCAATAATAGATGCACCTAGCGCCACACTAGTAATGGCTGTCGTATTATCAATTGTATGGTCTGATAATCCTGTAACAAGTTTAAATCTTTTCTGCATATCAACAAGCGTTCTTAAATTGTAATCTCCTGCTGGTGCCGGATAGCCACTCACACAATGAAGTATTACCAACTCTTTACATCCACCCTCTCGTGCAGCTTCAATTGCCTCTTGAATTTCCTCATAATTTGCCATGCCTGTTGAGATAATCATAGGCTTTCCAGTTTGAGCCACATATTTAATTAAAGGAAGGTCTACCGCCTCAAAGGAAGCGATTTTATATGCCGGGGTGTTTAGATCCTCTAATAGGTCAACGGCCGTATTATCAAATGGAGAGCTGAATATCGTAATACCAACTTTTTTTGCATAATCAAATAAGGGCTGATGCCACTCCCATGGCATAAATGCCCCCTTGTATAGCTCGTACAAGCTTTGACCATCCCATAAACCGCCTTCAATCATAAATTCTGGTGTGTTCATATCCATGGTGATCGTATCTGGGTGATAGGTTTGCAATTTAACTGCATCTGCTCCAGATGCTTTAGCCATATCAATAATTTTATACGCATTGTTAATATCACCATTATGATTAGCTGACATTTCGGCAATGACATATGGTGAACAATCTGTACCTATCTTTCTATTATTAATTTTGATAAATTCACCCACTAAACCCCCTCCAGTGCTTTTATTTTTTCCATACACATAATATGTTGATGACTTACTTTCTTTGTATTAACAAGGTTAAAGTCGCATTTTTTATAAAAATTAATTGCCTTTTCATTATCTAAATATACCTCTAATTTAATTTTTTTAACACCTAGCTCAATAAATGCATATTGACTTGCAGCTGACTCTAGCAGCCTACCAGCACCTTTTAGCTGTAAAAAAGGATTGGTGTAAATACCAAACTCTACCGAATTATACAAATTTATTTCTGAAAAATTAATTGATCCAATAATGTTGTTTTTCTGCTTAACCAAAAAATAACGTCGATCCATTTTGCTTTCTAGGCTTTTAATAAACTTAAAATGAGTCGTTTTTGGAATGCTATCTTGATTATGCATCCATTTGCTTATTTCTGGATGATTACGCATACTAAGTGCTGACATTTTATCGACTTTGTTTAAATTAGTATAATTGCACAGCTCAACTTCGCCAAACTCCTTAAGAATTATCTTATAGTCAGTCATCTTGTTAAAGACCTTGTAGCCACCCATACCGTCACATATTTCTGAAGCTGCATTGCCAACATTATTCATCCATTCGGTTGAACTTTCTAACAGATAAGCGATTTCTTTAATTTCCTTCGCTAACTTTACAATATCATTGTAAGTCAATATTTCCGCTGAAAACAGTTGATTTTTAGCGATGACAATTTGAATGGTTGGCAAGCCCAAACAACAGCGCTCCCAAGTGGTAGCTCCAGCTGCGCCAATTGCCATATCAGAATTTGTCATAATTTCAGCCATATTATCTACATTAACTTTAACTTCTGCCTTATAAGGCAGCTCACTAACCTTGGACTTAACGCTCGCAATATGGGGAGCAGAACCTCCCATTACAATAGTAATGTTCGTATCGTCTGGCAAGTTGCATATCTTTAACTCATCTAGAATACTCTTGGTAACATTATCAATATCAACGCCGCCCATATTAATAAGTAATTGCTTAAATTCTGGTTTGATGCGGCGCTCTAAGCTATACGGTCTCCATTCAGCAAATTCAGGCCTAAGTAGCGCATATTTCGAGCCTAATAATAACTGGCAACCTTTAGGGGTAAATGTTGAATAATCCTCTTGTTGACGGCCAAATGTTTGGTCAAGCAAAATATCGCACTGGTGTTTACGATCTGCCAAATCATCAATCACCATTAGTTTTTCATAATAAGGTTTAAGTCTCTTTTGCCACTGTTCATCCAGGGCGTAATGATCAACAATCAGCCAATCGAGTTTTTTCACTTTGAGTATATCAACACAATCATCGGCATCTTGTCGTTGGGTCACACCTAGCCAGTGAGAGTGTGCTAAGCTAGTATCAACATTAGCCTCTCCAAACAGCTCTAACTCATGAACAACAAACCCATTTAAACGAATCTTATCTGTTAAGTTTCCTTTGTGATTTCGACAAATAAACTCAACATTTGCTCCATTTTCTTTTAGCACTTGAGCTAGAGTCAAGCAGCGCATCACATGCCCTGTGCCCATCTGCAAAGAAGCATCAACGCGAAAAATAACTCTCATGACAATAGGCCTGTTTCTTGTAAAACCCTGTGCATAGCCTCTGCCCTTATCCAGTCCTCCGTAGTATCAATATCCTGCACTAAATATCTTGGCAGAATATAAGGACTCGCTGCTTCAGAAAAAATCGGCAACTCATCTTTAAAGGCTTGTGCTTTACCCCAATAAAACTGCCCTGCATCATGATAGGCTTCTTCTAAATCTTGAGATCTAACGTTAAAATTATCAGGATAAAACATACTCACTTTATCATCTTGAGTAATTCTTATTGATCTTTGAATTGGAAAGGAAAAGCTTGTCACGCTAAAACAATAATCAGCCTTTGATTCTAGCAGCTGTTGAAAGGCCTTGGATATTGTCTGAGACTGAATAAATGGTGCTGTTGCATATAAGCAACATACATTATCAATAGTATTATTATGACCCTCTAGCCATTCAATCGTGTGCTTAATAACGGGAATAGTGCCAGCATAATCATTAGACAGCTTAGCTGGCCTGATAAATGGAACTTTAGCACCATACGTTCTTGCAACCTCTGCAATTTCATTGTCATCTGTAGAAACA
>Ga0233436_1002968_pt1 | contig 11563 bp, 12 predicted proteins | sample SI_122_August201_2_FD_182723 | JGI IMG/M metagenome (GOLD analysis project Ga0233436, IMG submission 182723) | Seawater microbial communities from Saanich Inlet, British Columbia, Canada - SI_122_August2016_150_MG | ecosystem: Environmental > Aquatic > Marine > Inlet | place: Canada: British... | reverse complement strand
AGCTAGGCATCACCATGCTCTTAACCGGTCAACGTTGCTTTAGGCACTAGGATCAGAAATAAATGACGCAATCAAATACAAAACAGGGCGGATGTGCAGTCGTAGGCATAGTCATGGGTAGCTCCTCCGACTATGAGACCATGAAGGCCGCCGAGGACATTTTCAAGGATGCAGGGGTGCCATACGAAATACAGGTTGTAAGTGCGCATCGCACGCCCGATCTCCTGTTTGAGTATGGCAAAGGTGCCTCCGACAGAGGCCTGCGAGTGATCATCGCTGGCGCTGGCGGAGCCGCGCATCTGCCAGGCATGCTCTCAGCACTGACAGTGGTGCCAGTCCTTGGCGTGCCCGTTCTATCCAGCGCTCTGCACGGCGTAGACTCTCTGCTCTCCATCGTGCAGATGCCCAAGGGCATCCCGACTGCGACCTTTGCCATCGGCAAGGCCGGCGCTGCCAACGCCGGCCTATTTGCCTTGCAGATACTGGCGCTCAGTCCTGGTTACGAGCACCTCAGCCCATATCTTGCAAACGATCGCGCCAAGCGCAAGCAAGAGGCGCTCGATGGCAACAAGGTATTTAAACTTGAGCAATAAAAAAACCATCGGCATACTCGGAGCCGGTCAACTGGGTCTCATGCTGGCTACCAGCCTCAAATCCTTTGGCAGCGATGTGAGAGTGATCGCTTATGATCCAGACCCAAATGCCTGCGGTCACCGCGAAGCCGACGAGAGCATAATAAGCTCCTATACCGACCAAAAGGCCCTGGCCGAGCTAGCCGCCAGATGCGACTATGTCACTTATGAGTTTGAGCATCTGCCTGCCGAGTCTTTTGTCGGCCTGGCCGAGGCTGGCAAATTGAGACCAGGACTCAAGGCCCTGGAGACCTCGCAGCATAGAGCCAGAGAAAAAGACTTTATCAAATCCTGCGGCCTGCCACTGGCACCATATATGATATTGGACGGCAAAACAGAGATCAATCTGAAAGATCATGCCGAGTCCTTTGGCTATCCGCTCATGGCCAAGACCCTGACCGGCGGCTATGATGGCAAAGGGCAGTGGCTATTGCGCTCACAAGATGACCTCGGTGATTTTTTGGCCACCTGCCATGCCGGCACTCCGCTTGTACTCGAAAGACTGGTGGATCTCGAGGCAGAAGCCTCGGTGATAATCGCCCGCAATGCCCAGGGCGAAATCAAGACTCTGCCGGTCTTTGAAAACAAGCATCGCAACTCGATTTTGGATACGACGATAGTACCGGCCATGGTATCGCCAGAACATGCCGAGATCATGCGCGACTGTGCCATCACTCTAGCTCATAGTTTGGATCTCTGCGGCATTTTGGCAGTAGAATTTTTTATCGGCACTCTCGATCCACAAAAAGGCCCACAAGTACTCGTCAATGAGTATGCGCCCAGACCCCACAACTCAGGGCACGTCACTCGCAGGGCGACGAGCGAGAGCCAGTTTGACCTTTTGAGCCGCGTCCTACTTGATCTGCCCTTTGTGGAGATTACCTCCAATCCAGGCCATTTCATCATGCAAAACCTGCTTGGCGATTTTTGGTATCGCGATGATCGCTTGCTCGAACCGGATTGGGCCAAGCTTTCTACAGCCACGTTTGCCAACGGCGAATCGATCCAGGAGCTATTTGTCTACGGCAAGGGAGAGCCTCGCAAAAAGCGCAAGATGGGCCATGTGATCGTGCATGCTGAAAGTAGAGAAGCAGCCCAGGCAGCTTGCAAAACGCTCGGGATTTAGATCTTGAAATACGATCCTGTATCCGCACGCTTGACCGTATCAAAGATCGCGCGTTTTAGGCCCATCTCGAGCAGCCTGTTGAAGGGGATACTATTGACGATATCATTGCGCACACCAAGCCCCGAATCTAAATAACGTATCAATTCGTCGCCTTCGGGAGCGTCGCCGATAACGAGAAAAGTAATGATGATCTCGCTATTTTGCTTGAGGATATTTGAGGTCTCGGCAATGAGAGTATCTACGGCGCCACCTTCGTTAGGCATGCCGTCGGTCAGGACGACTATCAATAAGGGCTTGTGCTCGTGGTCCGGTTCTTTTAGATGACGCGCAATAACGTATTTGAGCGGGGCATAGATATTGGTCTGTCCCGTCGGCACCGTGGTGTCAAATATATCTTGCACGTCTTTTGGCGTGGCATCGTCCTTGACCTCGAATGACTCTGCAAAGGGCACCACAGTGATACCACCAGCGAGCTTTTTGGTATCACAAAACTGCGCAAAGTCGGTCATCTCCTGACGGCACCACGAAAACCTCGATATATCAAAGTCTCCGATACCCAATCCACCATTCATCGAGCCTGAGCGGTCGATCATCAGCACCACTTGATACGGACTGAGAGTGCGCAAAAATTGCTCGCGATCCAAATCTTGACGATTGTCTTCTAGCGGCTTGCCAGCTTTGAGCTTCAGCCTGACTTCTTCTTCGCGAGAGACCTCGGTCATTCTCTGACGCACTGCTTCCATACGGATAGGTATGTCGACTTGATAGCGCTGCTTTTTTCTTTCAATCACCATGGTCAATTTGGTCTCGCTGCCCTTGACCGATATCACTCGATCGCCTTCGAGGACATTGGCGTACTGCGCTGGAGTGCCCATTTTTACTTTGGTGACATAAGAGGGCAGATCATAATCGTCGAGTGACAGTCCAGCAGCCATGCACATCAAAGCCATCTGGCTGATCTGGCCTACCAGGCGAGTTGCTTTTTGCACCACAGGTGTCTGTGTTTTTTGCGCAGCTGCAGGCAAACACAAGCTGCCGCACAAAATCAAACATAAAACCAGACTTAGAGATCGATTTAGTGCCACGAATACTCGGTGATATTGCCGTCTTGATAGGTGATGCGGCCACCGCGAGGCTGATCGCCAGCCCAACGTACTCTGGACAGTGAATTGGAGCCATTGCTCACTCTCATCACCTTGCCATTTTTGTATTTGCCATAGCTTGCGGTTTTGCGATGTTTGATCTTGGTACTGGAGATGCGAGCAGCTACTGCTGGCTTTTGGCTGGCACCTGCATCGCCGGTAATGGCACCGCCTGCTTGCTGTTGCTGATCTTTGGGATCGACTACGCGGATCGGCGTGGAACTCGGAGCCTTGGAGTCTACCTGATAAGTGGGTTGTTCTTTGTTTATGGGGCGAGTGATCTGGTTGAAAGCCCATATTGCTGCATAAGCGATGGTACCGAGGGCAGCCAGAGCGATGCCGACTTTGATGGCAGCCTGACCGGCCCCCATGACCAGAGCTTCACGAGCGATCTTGCGACCGGTGACTTCGTCGATATCTGCAGTTTGGACAACATAAGGCTCGGACGATATTTTTGCTTCAGGTTGTTCAAGCTTTTTTTCTAGCAAAGTTTCCAAGACAGGCACCTTTACATGGGTAAAAACAGAACTAAGGTTGTCACAAGCGCCTCCTCATGTCAACGTTTGCTATTTAATGTAGTCCCATCCGCTCTCGTCTGCTTTTTGAGGCGCCTGCCTGGGTTTAAGAGGCTTTATCATCTTGCCTTCGGTTTTTATGAGCTTGGTCTGGGGCTTTAAAGTTTTGGCCTCAGGCTTGGCCTGGGGTTTAGGAGCCTGCATGTCAAGTATCTTTTGGATATCCGCTATGTCTTTTTGTATCGCGGCGACTTCAGCTGCTGGTGGCTTGCGTTTGAGGCATTGTTTAAAAGTATCGGCACATTCTTTGAGCTTGTTTTGCTTGAGCAGGCTATTGGCCAGATCGCTCCAGGCCATCCAGTCTTTGTCATTGATGGCAATGGCCCGTCTAAAGCACTGCTCGGCCAGATCAAAATCCTCGCTCTTGCGATAAGCCACGCCCATATTGAGATGAAAGTCAGCATCTTGATCATATAGATCGATGGCTTTCTGATACTCTTCGACAGCGTCGTCATAACGTTTTTTTTCGAGATAGCGATTGCCCAGATTGTAATGCGGCAAGGCATCACCCCAGGCTGACCGATCGCCCTTGCCGGGAAAATCCCCGGCCATCGCTCTATTCACCGCAAAGACGCTCAAAGCAATCGTTAATGCTGCTAAAACTTTCATGCACCTGATAATATCAGGCCATGTCGAGATTTATGCCTTGCCCTTGTCATAGCACCATTATGTATCACAAATGCTGCCAACCTTTTCATAAAGGAGAGCCGGCACCCGACGCGCTCAAATTGATGCGCTCACGCTATGCGGCATATGCCCTGGGTTTGAGCGACTACATCATGGACACCACTCATCCAGACAACCCTCACTACGAGGCCGATCGCAATAAGTGGCGCAGCGACCTCGATCAATTTGCGGCCCGGAGCCATTTTGATGGCTTGCGTATCAGAGAGTTCAGCCCCGATCCCAAGGATCCTGATCGAGCCGAGGTGACCTTTACTGCGCACATGCGGCAGGACTCGCAGATCGCTGCAATGACCGAGGTTTCATCTTTCGTCAGGCAAAAAGGCAGATGGCTCTATCGTGACGGACGATTTATTTAAGCCTGCTCTGATCTACCAAGACGATAGACTCCTGGTCCTGGACAAGCCTTCAGGCATGATCGTGCATCGCGGACTTGACCGCGATCCTATCTGCCTGGCCGATATCGCACGCGATTATTATGCCCGGCGACCAGTATATGCTGTGCATCGCCTCGATCGAGGCACTAGCGGCCTGGTGGTCTTTGCCCTGGATGCCGATTGCGCCAGGTACATGCAGCAAATATTGCAGGGCCAAAAAGTGCAAAAGACCTATCTAGCTCTCGTACGCGGACATTTTGCCGCGCCGATCACACTGGACCATCCTGTCAGACAAAAGCGACGCTACCATCAAATCACTAACAGCTTAGAAAAACTACAAGCAGTCACAGTCTTTGCTCCTTTAGCGCACGCTCCTGCTGATGGCCAAAGGAGAGCCATTTCTCTTATCCAGGCCAGGCCTTTGACTGGTCGTATGCATCAAATTAGGATGCATCTCAAGCATCTGTCCCACCCCATAATCGGTGACGTACGTTATGGCAAGGGTGAAATAAATAAATATTTTCGTGAGCACCATGCCTTTCAGAGACTGGCACTCCATGCGCATGGACTGCAATTTGACCATCCCGCAGGCCATCCTATTTCTCTTTACGCCGCGCCTTCCGGACAATTAGAATCGCTTCTAAAAGAGTTGTCAATGTGGCCGCATGGGGATAAAGGCGCGAAAATAGACTGATCCCAAAAGACGTTGATATGAGAAAAATAGGAAACCAGCTTAGATCTCTGCCAGACATCCCGGTCCTGCATCAATTGCTCTCGCAAGCAATGGAAAAAAAAGGACAGAAAATACAAGTCAACTGGAGATCAGCAGCCAACCTGCAATTTATCCTGGACATCACCTGCCCTCTCAAAGGCGGCAGTACTCAGTGGCAGCTCTATAGCGAGCGCTCAGGCCAACGCAAATTGTTGTGCACGTATGCCTCGCACGATATCTTGCTCATCTATAAACAGATTACAACGGCCTTTGCTGAGGAGACCAATAGTTTTTCGCAATCAGAGCAAGTCAAACGCGCCGAGCAGTTTTCTGATGGCGAAATGAAAGAACATAAAGACCCTAAAGATACCAAAGAAGCACCAAATTTGGTGATCTCTCAGATCTCTCAGATTACCAAAGTCGCCTCAGCGCCTCCGCGTGAGACTGATGCCCAAATTATCAAAGAAATCAAAGAAATAAAAGGAGAGCCTCAGCAAAGTCCACAGCAAATCGACAACAAGCTCAAGAAAGCCAGCGATGTCGAACGTGCCATGTCGGCGCAAAAAAAACCACCAGCCGCAATACCGCAAAAAAAGATACCTTCCAGTGGCAAATTTGACTCCTTGCCCGTGACCGAACTGGTTCGAGCGATCACGATGGATCAGGCTACGGGTCACCTCACTCTCAAAAACAAATATGAGACAGGCGAGATATTTTTTCGCGATGGCGCACCATATATGGCGCACCTTGGGGATCTAATCGGCGACGATGCCGTAGTCGAGCTTTTGACCTGGAAGTCAGGCGAGTTTACTTTCGACGCGCTCTCAACCGAAAAAAGGCGTAATGTGGATGCTACTGTACAGACATTGCTGGATCAGGCCAAGCGCCTCGGGCCCATCTATCAAAAGCTTCGCAAGGCGGGCTTTTCTGCAAGCTGCACATTTAAGCCGCACGATCCAAATTTGACAAAAGCAGCCTTTCAGGAGATGGTGCAACCAGATTGTCCTCTCAATCTAGGATTCGTCGCCAGGGTCTACAAGTCTATCCACGGCGAGCCGAGTCTAGCCGAGATATCGCAACGCAACGAGATCTCCCTCGAGCAGACACTGACCGCACTGGACCATCTGGTGGCAGCAGGGGTCGTCGATATCTCAGTGCCCAGCCCAGCCAATCGTAAGCTCAAACTCGTCCCCAAGCCTATCGATGGTGCGGCGATCCAATCAGTGATGATGAGTCTGAGACGCGAAGAAACGGGATTGTTTATCTACCCTGCCATGCTGTACTTTTTAGAAGAAGAGTTTTTTCGCAGCTACCGTGCACGTGGCGCCTTATCGATCTTTATCATTGAGATGAAAGAAATAGTCACCATCGATGGCACCACAAAAAAAAGGGTCTTGCCCAACGAGGCTCTGGTGGATGCAGTCAGTCGCATCGGTCAGGCCAAGCGCCACATGGACCTCTTAGGCCATTATAATGCCTTTGACTATGCGATGATCTTGCCAACCACCAAATCAGCAGGGTCAAAGATCTTTGCAGACAGACTGTACAAAAAACTAACCGAAAAGCCACTGGCGGGCATGGCAGGCAAGCAAGTCAGCATCGTATTTGGTGCGGCCAGCATACCTGAGGATTTTAGAGACCTTGCAGCCTTGCTAGGCGGAGCAGAGCTGGCTTTGCAATACGCCATCGAAAATCACTTGCCCACGACGATCTTTGCTCAAATCCAGGCACTTGTAAAATAAAAGAACAGCCTATCTATTTTTTAGCATTCGACGGGATGCAATCTCTCGTAGATCGTCCAAACTCTTGTAAGCGTTTGTCTGCTCGAAAAAGGCACGAGAGAGACTCATGGCCAGATGGCATTGCACGGCCGGGGCGCTAGCAATCGACAATAACTCACTGTGATTTGCGGCTTTGATTATTTTGCTCCTGATACGCTCCAATTGTTCCTGCAATACTCTTGCTTCGTTCTTGAGTGCTTGCGTTTTGTGGATCAATAAGTCCAGCTTGTGCTCGATAGATCTTGCCAGCCCCGCCTCGTCTATCAAACGAGCCTCCTTGAGCCGCTTTTTATTGGCATCAGTCTGCTGCTCGTGCAAATCAATGAGGCTGGCAAAGTCTGCGATCACTCCATCAATGGCTTCGAGCTTGAGAGCGATCAATTCATTGTTTTTGCTCTCGCTGTTGAATACAGGTACTCTTGCATCCAGACTCTTCATAAGGACAGAGTTTTCTTTTAAAGCACCTTCAAGATCGGGTAATTCGGATTGCAACAGTTCAACCAAGGCTTGCTTGCTCTTGTCCTGGGCTAGATCGACACATCTTTTTTGGATAGCAGCTACCAGCTGCTCGAGAGCATTGGATCGCAATTCGAGCTTTTCTTTGAGCATGGTTTGCGCGCGTTCTTTGCGTTGCTCTTGCCACAATCCAAACTCGGCTTCGAGATCAGGATGCAGACGCAGACAGTAGAGTTGAGCATTGTCCTTATCCTGGACAAAGTGCAAAAGCCCATGTGTCAATAAATAATTGTTTTTTTGACAATCCTGCCTAGCAAGGGCGATCTCGGCAACAGGCAGTTTTAGCAGGCTGGCATAGGCATCGTCATCGAGATGGCAACCAATGGCAAAGGCTAGGGCCAGATAGCGATCGGCAGTTGGCAAATTGGTATCGATTTGAGGGATATAACCCCTGATTGCCTCGAGTTCGTCCTTGTCTAGCAAAGACAAGTTAGAGACCACTGTCCGGGCTAAAATAAAGAGTATCAAATGCCGGATGAGAGTGGTTCGCGACTCAAAGGCAAGCCACTCCTGCTCTATGATTTGGCTTTTGAGCGTATTCTCGCGCAATCTATCTCTATCGGCTTCGGCGAGACTTTCAGGATCTCCTCGCAAGCGCCGTATTTCTGCAAAGGATTCGTTGAGTGCAGCCAATTTGCTGTTTTTACTCTCGCTAATGGCATTGAGATCATGGACCAAAAGATCTAGACCATTACCCAAGCCGTAATGACGTATAGCACCGTCCTCATTGGTCTCATACACAAAGACATCGTCACCGGTCATCCACTGATAGGCCACTAACTCGGGACCGGCAAGGCTGACCAAAAGATCAGGCGTGCGGCCTGTCCGCGCAAAATCGACAAGACCGCTGATTGCCCTCCCCAAAAGATTAGCTATGGGTATGTTTTGATTTTGCTCAGATTGCGCAAAAATACCTACGGTTGCCTGTGCCTGCTCTATGCCCCTGATTTTTGCTCTCAGGTCCTGGATATTTTGGTGTACGATCTCCAGAGGCAGATCCAGATAGATGCCCAGATTGCGGGCAGTCACCGGACTATCGGCGAGATAGAGGCTGGCAGCAATATAGTCTTGCAGGTCGTATTTGCTCGGCATGCAAAAACTATACCCATTGCCCAACAGACTAATGCGATAGCTCGTCCTGAGGATCAAGGGCACGCATGCGTGGATTTGTGGTTGCGACATAAGCAGCAAGTCGATATTGACTTACATTAGACAGCCTTACTCCCTCCGATACGGCTTTCACTTGTTGCGGCTCGACGCCAAAGACCTCTTTAAACTCTTCTTTATTTGGTAGTTGCGCCACCACCATTTCATCCTCCCCATCTTCCTCTCTCTTAAAGCCTCCTATCGATACATCAGTCTGCACCACTTCTTTAAAATGCGCAGCCTTGAGACGAGTCGAGGTCATGCGGGCACTGTCTATGCTCCTTGCCGTGTCCGCAGTGGTTTTGAGTTTTTGCAAAAAATTGGCAACAAAAGTACTTAGTAAATTGGTCATATAAAAAGAAATCCCTCAGCAATTGGGCCCCTCTCCCAACATATGAGAAGGATCCGGACACGCCCATCGGTCATTTGACCTATCCTTAAGTCCTGGCTAGGTCAAACTAGCAAGAAAGCCGCCCCGCACAGGACCTTTGATGACATGTACAGTGAGATCGTCGGGCGTTTTGCGTAACACTACTTTTAGTACACTGGTGTTAAACCAGTTGTCCTGTAAGGATGTATTGTCAGCAAGCAGGATGAGCATGGTCGAGCATAGCTGCTCGGCCTTGCGCAAAATACAGCCGGCTACGTCATGATCGCTCAAGACGCAAAAATCCACATTCTCGACATCGAGCTCACGCTGGGTACGGGCAACGAGATCGCGCAAAAAAGCCCGGCTGTCGGCAACACTGCGCTCATGCCCGCGCATGCGCTTGATTGCTTCAAATGCGCTATAAGCAGGATCTCCCATCAGATCCTTATCCACAACATGCAAAAAGGTGATCGACTCAAAACTACGCTCTCGATTGGCAAAGAGCAGATCCTGGACGGCCTCTCCGTGAGCCATATCCTTGATAGGAAACAAGAGCCTGATTCCTTTTGTGATATTAGTCATGTCTGTCCAGCTCCATTAAACGCTTATGGGAGGAATCTTGTCCTGCAGATTGACGCCGGGCAATTTTTTTTGTGGAGAGATGCTTGCACCTAGATTGTCCCAATCGATGACAAGCTTGTTTCGGTGTTCGAGCTCCCATTCCAAAAAAAGCTGCAACATTGCATGATCTATATAAGTTACCTTTTCGAGATGGACATGCAGCTCTTGCTCGGGATCTAGATCAGCAAGGATCTGCATCATGCGAGGCACATGGACAAAGGTGGCAGCCCCGCTCAGCATCAAGGCCGAAGCCTGGCGATTGGCAATAGGCTTGAGTTTGATATCGAGATAGAGCAGCCTGTAGAGCTCTTTTGCGACAGCTGCGCCCAGGCCGAACAAAACCCCAGTAAATAGATTGGTGCACAATATCGCCCCAACCGTGAGGGCTAATATTATCCATTCTTCACGGGGGAAATTTTTGAGATTTTGGCGAATGCCAAGGATCATACGGCAGCCAATATAGACGAGGATGGCCGCCAGTGCCCCTGTAGGTATGTATTCGAGCGTCCGCGGGATTATAAAAACCGCCAGGATCATCATAATGCCATGGCCGATATTAGGGATTTTTGTCCTTGCACCACTTTGCATATTAGCCGAGCTACGCAATAAGACCCCTGCGACGGGCAGAGCACCGACGAGACCACCGATGAGGTTGCCGGTGCCCTGTGCCACGAGCTCTCGGTCGTAGTTGAAGCGCTCATTCTTGCCCGAGTTTTCGAGAGCATTGATAGTGATGGTAGTCTGCACGCTTATGACAAAGGTCAAAGTGACTGCAGATAACCAGATGTTTGGATCGACCAGAGCCTTGAGCAAGCCATCCATTTGATAAGGCATAAAGGCGATCTTGACGGTTTCGGGCAGCGCGACCTTTTGCACGGACAGACCAGCCAACTCGGCAACCAGGCTCGCTAATACTATAGCCACCAGGGCTGGAGGCAGCATCTTGGACCATTTAAATTGGAGACGCGACCAGGCATAGGCTATAAAGATCGAAAACATGCCCAGCAAGGCAGCACTACGGTGTGGTGTGAGGCCCTCGGCAAATATACCCTTGCTGATGGCTTCTGGGATGAGCAAAAGATTGGCAAGTCCGGTCTCTTTTGGCGAATCATCCAGCATGATGTGAAACTGAGTGACCACAATGAGCAAGCCCATGCCGACCAGCATGCCATTGACCACCGCAGGCGATACCGCTCTAAACCACCGAGACTGACGACTGAGACCGATGAGCAGCTGCAGCACGCCAGCGATGAGAACGAGCGGGCCAAGCACGGCCGGGCCATGCTTTTGCAGCATTTCGAGCACCAGGGCACCGATGCCGGCATCCGGTCCGGATACAAGCATCGGGCAACGACTGACCATGCCAGTGATGACCGCACCAATGAAGCCTGAGATAATGCCGTTCTCGGCCGGCACGCCAGCGGCGATGGCTACCCCGATATTGAGGGGCAGCGCGACCAGAAGCAACAGAACCGCAGCCGATATCTCTTTACTCATACATATATTAAAGCGATTAAACCTGTCTCAAAACTTGCGTAAGCCTGACTAGGGCTTAACCGAGGGGCTATTGAAAATTTAGTTAGCACTTAGGGAACACCCCCATTGCCCTGGCGTCATAGAACTAGTTGCTGATGAAATGTGGGTTTTGGATATTGATCAAAGCTCATGCAGCAAAAATAAATACTGGGAGGATCAGTCATGAAATCCACGTTTAACAACACCACTAAAAGAGTGATGGCTCTTGGAGCACTTTTGCTTACTCTAGCCGTATCATTTGGCTTCAATGCACCGGCTGAGGCAAGACACCACAGATGGCGCAACAATTATTGCAACAATAATTGGAATGGCGGTTGGAACAATAACAACTGGGGCCGCCATCGT
>Ga0233436_1002967_pt1 | contig 11563 bp, 10 predicted proteins | sample SI_122_August201_2_FD_182723 | JGI IMG/M metagenome (GOLD analysis project Ga0233436, IMG submission 182723) | Seawater microbial communities from Saanich Inlet, British Columbia, Canada - SI_122_August2016_150_MG | ecosystem: Environmental > Aquatic > Marine > Inlet | place: Canada: British... | reverse complement strand
CTTAAAAGAATGCGAATTTAGATTTAATAATCGCAAGCAAAATATTTATAAAGTGTTGCTTGGAATGTTTAGAAAAGAGTCGCTTAAGTTGTCATGACCCATTTAATAAAATGCTTGTTTTGGGCAGATGGTATATATGTATAGAAATGACACGATATTAGAGCCGGTGAAGACTCTTAATTTCTCTGCTGACTTGGTTGGACTTCTTGGCGATGTCAAGCTTGAAAATGGCTTGACGCTAGAGGAGGCTTTGACTATAGATGGGTTCTCTTTTTGGGACGTCATCTCTCCTGAGTTGGCCCACAGTTATATACCAAGAATTTTAGCAAGTACGAAACCACCAAGTTTACTTGACATAATTAAGTCGTCTATTTTATCAGTGAGTTTTATTTTCAGGAAAATAAATTTCACTAAAAATAAAACTATTATTAAACCTGAGCCATGTGAGATTAATGTGTTATGCCTCGGATTTGTCAACCAAATGTATAGAGATATTGTAAATCCTATTGTTACGAGATTGGATGACCATGAATATATAAATACACTTATTTTAAGTGATAAAAAATGGGATAAATTAGAACCTCCATTTTCAAAGAGATGCAGCTTCCAATCAATATGGAGCTATTGGGATAAGGATTTGTTTAATAAAGCTGCTGAAATAGAAACAGCAATCCTTCATGTAAAGAAAGCGACCAAAAGTACGAACATAATTTTGGATGCGCTTCCAGAAGACATTAAATACCTCTCTGATCATTTCAAGCTATTGTTTGAAAAGTTGTTCAATTTTCATTTGCCAAGAATAGCTAGGCAAGTAGTTTTGGCTGAAAAAGTATTAAAGTTGCATAAACCCAAGATTATTGTTTCACCTGATGTTGCTGACTCGCGTGCGAGAATTTACACTATGCTATCTCGTCAATTGGGTATCACGAGTTTGGATGTTCAGTTCGGTTTGGCGGGCAAAGAGGCGGTAGAATGGCGGTTTCTCGCTGCCAATTACGTTGCTGCATGGGGGCAGCTATCAAAAGAAGCAATCCTTAATCAAGGAATTTCACCAAATAGAGTTATTACCACGGGATCACCACGGCACGACTATCAGTTTACGGTGTCAAATCAAGAGAGGATCAATCGTCGAAGAGGTTTAGGGGTGCCCGATAATGCTGAATTATTCGTTTTAGCCTCGGTATACAGCTTAAAAACGCATGATAAATTTTCGGATCCTAAGATCCTGATTGGAATGAAAAATGCAGTTTTTGATGCCTTTAGAGATATGCCGAATGCATTTCTAATAGTGAAACCACACCCGGTTGAAAATGAACCTGAAACCAAAGCATTAATTCTCGATGCAAAGAACATAATACAAGTTTCTAGGGATTCTGATATCCGTGAATTAATAAAAATTTGTGACAATTTTATTTCATTTGGTTCAACAGCAACAATCGATGCGCTTATTGCAGGTAAACTTACTATTTGTCCAATATTTCCTGGTTGGGTATATAATGATTTTTTTAAAGAGTCAAATTCTGTAATTATTCCAACTTCTGCAGCTGAAATGAAAGCTGTCGTTAAAGATATTGTTGTTGGATTAGGAGAAAAATTAAGTTCTAATGACGATGCCCGTAGAGAATTCTTAGAGAAAAATATTTTTATGTTGGATGGTAAAGCAACTCTCAGGATTGAAAAATTAATTTTAGAAATTATTGCTGAGGAGAAAAATTTTGATTAATACAATCAAATTGTCAATTTGTATTGCTACATATAACCGAGCAGGTTTTATTAAAGAAACTTTGGATAGTATTTTTTCACAGAATAGCGATCAGATTGAAGTTGTTGTTCTTGATGGTGGCTCGTCAGATGGTACTGAAGAATTAGTGAAGGTATACGAGGAAAAGTACTCAAATTTTCGTTACATAAAATTGCTCGCTAAAGGGGGATATGATGAAGACATATCGTCTGCTGTTAGTCATGCCAAAGGAGAATATTGCTGGCTATTTTCTGATGATGACATAATAAAGCCTGGTGCAATTGATTACATTTTAAGTAAGTTAACGCAAGATCACGATGTTGTGATTGTGAATTCTGAAGTTAAGAATCAAACACTGACTAAGGTATTGAAATCTAAATGTATTAATTTATCAAAGGATGAAGTTTTTAACAGTGAAAGTTTCGAAAGATTCTTTATTTTGACAGCGCCTCACACCTCTTTTTTAGGATGTGTTGTAATCAAACGCTCGATTTGGGATTCTAGAGATAAAAGTAAATATTTCGGAACAATGTTTGTTCATGTGGGGGTTCTTTTTCAGTCGCGCTACGATGGCGATTTATTGGTAATTGCAGACCCTCTAGTTTCGATTCGGTATGGGAATGCAATGTGGACAGTTCGTAGTTTTGAAATCTCGCTGTTAATCTGGCCTAAATTAATATTTGGCTTCAACATGTTTTCAAATGATGCCAAACAATTGGTTTGTCCAATTAATCCATGGGAAAGCATACCAAGGTTACTGTTTTACAGGGCAAGAGGATCCTATTCTGAAGAGCAATATAATGAATTTCTTGTTGGACGACTTGGTTTTATTAAGCGGGCATTAGCTTATTTGATTGCTATTGCTCCAGGGAGAGCTCTGAATTTAATTTTCTACGTTTACTTTTATGTGTGTCGAATTTTTCACCCAAATGCTAGCCTGATTTTAATTGATTTAGAAAATAGCATTTATTACAGTGGCTTCGGATTTATTAATAGGTTGATATGGAAAAGAAAATAAATTGGGGGGTCCTTGGAACAGGAAATATTGCGCATGTATTTGCACGAGCCCTTGCCAGCTCTAAAACAAGCCAGATTTATGCTGTCGGTAGCCGTAATGACTTAACGGCAAATGCATTTGGTTTGCAATATGCCGTACCTAAATTATATTCAAGTTATGAATCTTTATTATCTGATCCAGAGGTTCAGGCCGTCTATATAGCACTCCCACACTCAATGCATGCGGAGTGGACTAAAAAGGCTGCTAAAGCAAAAAAACATATTCTGTGCGAAAAGCCCCTCACTATTAATTATCAAGAAGCCCTGTCAGTTGTTGAAGCTGCAAGGGATAATAAAGTATTTCTTATGGAAGCTTTTGTATTTAGAGGGCATCCACAGACAGAAAAATTAAGAGAACTAATCAAATCCAGAATAATTGGAGATATTCGAGTTATTAATGCTACTTTCAGTTTTAAGTCCGAAGATAATCTTATTGATAGGCGAGTATTAAAAGAATTAGGTGGTGGTGGGATTCTTGATGTTGGGTGTTATCCGATTTCCATGGTTAGGTTAATTGTTGGTGAGGTTTTAGGAGTTAATTCTGTTGAGCCTGACGAGATTTTTGGTGTCAGTTACCTAGGTGAGGCGGGGATTGATGAATGTTCAATATGCTGCGCTAAATTTTCTGGAGAGATTTTGGCCCAAGTTTCTTGTGGTATTTCTGTATCTCAGGATAATGGCGTTAAAATTTTTGGGACGGAGGGCTCTATATTAATAAAATCACCTTGGATTCCTGGTGGAAGAAATCCTGCAATTACTGAAATTATTTTGCATAAATATAATAATGCTGACTCTGAAACTTTTTACATCGAGACTAAGGTTGGTTCTAGTAATTTTATGATTGATCATTTCGTTAAGTCAATGTCAGATAGAAGTTCATGGGCATCTTTTTCAGAGGAAGCATTAATGAATATGAAAACATTAGATAGGTGGAGGGTGTCCGCTAATGTTAATTATCAGTCTGATAATAAGTATCTATAGCCGTGTGTTTGATGCTTCAGCAAGATGAACCAGATGACTATGTGATCGCAACTGGAAAGCAATACTCAGTCAAAGAATTTATTGAAGAAGCAGCACCATACTTTGGTATGAAGATTGTGTGGTTAAAAAATAATTCGGAAGAAGTTGGTTATGATATGAATACAAGCAGAGTAGTCATTCGTGTAGATCCTAAATATTTTCGACCTGCTGAAGTTTAAACTTTTTTAGGTGATGAACAAAGGCAAAAGAAAGATTAGGATGGGAATGTAAAATTTCATTTAAACAATTAATAGAGGATATGTGTATCTATGGGCAATGATAAGTTTCATAAAATTAAAAAGTGTAGAGTTTGTCACAATGAGAATCTGTTTACAGTTCTTGATTTGGGAGATCAATATCTTTCTGGAATTTTTCCAAAAGAAATAGATCCCAATATGTATAGAGGTCCACTTAAACTTGTAAAGTGTGATGAAACTACAGGTGGTTGTGGGCATGTACAGTTAGAACATACGTTTGATCTTCCTACCATGTATGGGGATGATTATGGTTACCGTTCGGGACTAAACAATAGTATGATAAAGCATTTGCAATCAAAGTATGAGAGCATTGTTAAATTTTTAAAATTAAAAGATAATGATTTAGTCATTGATATTGCTGGAAACGATGGAACTTTTTTAGGATTTTTTCCACCTAATTTAAAACTTGTTAGTATTGATCCAACTTCTAAAAAGTTTTCAAAATATTATAAATCGCATGTTGATTACATTGCAGATTTCTTTTCTGAAAATATTGTCAAATCTCATTTTCAAAATCAAAAAGCAAAATTGGTTACATCCTTTTCAATGTTTTATGATCTAGAAGATCCTTGTAAGTTTGCAAAAGAAGTGAATAATGTTCTTGATCCAGCAGAAGGACTTTGGGTTCTAGAACAAAGTTATATGCCAGAGATGTTGAAGATGAATTCTTTTGATACAGTTTGTCATGAGCATCTGTCTTATTATGGAATGAGGCAACTTAAGTATATTATGGATCAATCTGAATTCAAAGTTGTTGATTTTGATTTCAATGATGTGAATGGAGGAAGTATTTCTGTTGTAGTTGCAAATAAAAACAGTAAGTATAACGAATGCACTGATAGATTAAGTAGACTATTACAAGACGAAGTAGAACTTGGGTTAGATTCTGCAGCTCCCTGGGAAGATTTTCAAGTTAGAATTGATGATTGTAAAAATAAATTTGTAGATATTTTAAAAGAACTCAAAACAAATGGATTGAAAATTGCTGCTCTTGGTGCGAGTACCAAAGGTAATGTGACCCTACAAACCTGGGGCATTTCGGATTATATAGATGTCGTAGGTGATGTAAATCTAGAAAAGAATGGTTCGTACACTCCAGGCACTTGGATTCCTATTAAAGATGAGGATAGTGTTCTCTCTGAGTATGATGTTTTTATAATTCTGCCCTGGCACTTTAAGAAATTTTTTGTAAATAATTTAAAGTTTAAAGGGAAGCAATTGTTGTTCCCACTCCCAACTCCCGAATTGGTTACTGTGTCGTAATGAATAAAGATTCTAAAATTTTTGTTGCAGGCCACCGAGGTTTGGTTGGATCGGCAATTGTGAGAACTCTTCAAGAAAGAGGATATGAAAATATTGTAACCAGAACCAGATCTGAAGTTGATCTTCTAAGTCAAAAAGAAGTTGAAGAGTTTTTTGTCTCGGAAAACATTGATTATGTATTTGATGCCGCTGCTCGTGTCGGTGGTATCTATGCAAACGATCATTATTCGGGTGAGTTTATTTACGAGAACATTCAAATTCAAACTAATCTGATTCATTATGCGTGGAAGTATGGGGTAAAGAAGTTTCTTTTTCTAGGATCGGTGTGCATTTATCCTAAGTTTGCTGAAGTTCCAGTCAAGGAAGAATCATTGTTGACTGGATATCTTGACCCAACCAATGATGCATATGCTATAGCAAAGATTTCTGGAATCAAGATGCTTCAAGCATACAACAAGCAGTATGGATTCAAAGGTGTTTCTCTGATGCCTTCTAATCTTTATGGTATTGGGGACAACTTCCACCCCGATAACGGGACTGTCATTCCTGCAATGATGACAAAGTATAGTAATTCAAATGGCAAATCTGTTACCTTTTGGGGTGATGGGACACCCATGCGTGAGTTTCTGTATGCAGATGATCTTGCAGATGCATGTTTATTTGCAATGGATCGGTTTGAAGATGCCGAATTGATTAATGTGGGTTCAGGCGAGAATGTAAGTATTGAAACTCTTGCAAGCACCATTGCTGGTGTGGTGGGATATCATGGTGATATTGAATGGGATACTACTAGACCCAATGGAACTCCAAAACGTCCACTTGATTATTCTAAGATGACTGAACTTGGATGGAATCCAAAACACAGTCTCCATGATGGATTGAAAAAAACTTATCAGTGTTTTATTGAAAATACTTATTATGATAGTTCTAAATGAAGTATTCTAAAGTCATAATTTGATGATATCCATTATATTTTCATATCTCATATACCTTTGCTTCGAAGATTCTGTTGGCACTGGACTTTGATTGCAAAAAAATTATAGTTAATCTAGCCTCATTATTCAAAATCAGGAGTAACCTAATGACGCACTTCCGTTCTTTCATGTCAGAAAAACAGGCCCAATGAGAATATCTGTGTGCATGGCGACCTATAACGGTGCGCAGCATCTTCAATCTCAGATTCTCTCCATTCTCAAGCAGCTTGACGCCAAGGATCAGCTCATCATTGTCGATGATCATTCGACAGACAATACTGTGGGCATCATCAGGAACTTCAAGGACTCGCGGATACAGTTAAAAATCAACCCTTTCAATATGGGAGCTGCGCTTACATTTGACCGAGCACTCCATGAAGCGGAGGGGGATCTGATTTTTCTTAGTGATCAGGATGATTTCTGGCACGATGACAAGGTTTCCACACTTGTAGACATGTTCTCGTCCAAAAACCTTGACCTGATTGTCCATGATGCCGTGGTTATGTGCGAGGGAACGGTCGTTCACGCATCACTTTTTAAAATGACCGATAGCGATCCAGGTGTGATAAAAAATATTATAAGCAATACCTTCACGGGATGCTGCATGGCTTTTAGGAGAGAGATACTCTGCGAAATTCTGCCGATATCAGCGCATATTGGCATATTTCACGATGCCTGGATCGGCGTGTTGGCAGAATACTTTGGATATAATGTTGCCTTTGTGCATATTCCTTTGATAGATTTCAACCGACACGGCCAGAATGCCTCGACGCTGAAAAGAAGAAAAATTGTACCTATAATCCGAGACCGTGTTGCCTTTGTATTGGGGCTCGCAATTCAAATTTTTCGTGTTTATTTAAAAAGACTGACCAGATAATGGGATACGACAGATTGATATTGATGTTCGCATCCGCGTGCGTGAGATGGTGGCTATGCAATATATTTCAGGGATCGTAGTCAATATGCGGGAGTCAGTTGGTACTGAAACAGTGTTATCAGATATACGTATTGCCCGCATCCAGATTGCACACTTAACCACTCCCAAGGTAGGTTTGCTTACCGCTATAGCCGTATTTCTGGCCAGATCTCTGGTTTTCCATTGACATCCTCTAGGGTTGATGCACTCACTGGCAGATGTATTTATGATTCTACCAAGGTGCAGAAGGTGTTAGGGTTTAGGCATTCAATGACATTGGAGGGGAAATTCTCATTATTTGCAAAACAAAAATAGCTATTGTTGTCACAACACCGATGGTTGCCAGGGTATTTCTTGCACATCAAATTAATACATTGGTTGAATTTTATAATGTGACAATTATTGTCAATTTGAATGGTAATCGTTCTATGTTGGATAACATATCTAACAAAGTTAATATTATCAACCTACCCATAGAAAGACATATAAGTTTATTTGCAGATTTAAGAGCTTTATTTCTATTAATCTCAATATTTTATAAAAATGAATTTTCTTTAGTGCACTCAGTATCACCTAAAGCTGGCCTATTGACGTCAATAGCTGCATGGGTTGCTCGAGTACCTAGTCGCTTACATACATTTACAGGACAGGTGTGGATGACTAAAAAAGGAGTGGGCCGCTGGTTTTTAAAATTATTAGATAAAATTATTGTTACTCTTAATACTAATATTTTGGTGGATAGCTTTTCCCAGCAAGATTTTTTAATCAAAGAAGGTGTCTTATCTAAAGACATTTCCATTGTTTTGGGCAGTGGCTCGATTAGCGGGGTAGATGTAAATCGGTTTCGGCCTTCAAAAATACGTAGAAACCTTATCCGTAAACAATTAAATATCAAAGATAATTGTGTGATATTTTTATTTGTTGGAAGGATAAAAAAGGAAAAAGGAATATTTGAGCTTGTTGAGGCATTTAAAAATGTTAGTGAACAGTGTGATGATGTGATACTATTGATCGTAGGTCCAGATGAAGAGGGAGTGAAGCAGGAATTGATTTCATATTTAAAGACATGCAAAAAACTTGTTAGGTTTGTTGATTTTACCAAGACACCAGAAAAGTATATGGCTGCATCTGATATCTTTGTACTGCCAAGTTATAGAGAGGGATTTGGGAATGTGATAATCGAAGCGGCTTCCTGCGGACTACCATCTATTGGTGCAAATATATATGGGTTAAGTGATGCGATCAAGGCAGGAGAGACAGGCTTATTAGTTCCAGTCAAATCGAGTAAACTTTTAGAAAAAGAGATGTTAAAATTAGTCAATAATGCTAAATTACGCAATGAAATGGGGTTAAATGCTAGGACACGAGCCATCTATCATTTTGCACAAGATAATATTACATTGAAAATTTTACAACTATATAAAAGACTGATTAAAGAGTGAAAAGACTCTTTGATATTTTATCAACTTTATCAACTTTATTATTATTTTAATGAAAATGACGTTTAAAAGCGCCATCCAATAAAATATATTATATTAAACTACAATCTTATTTATGCTTTTATCAGTCTTAATTTCACTAATTCTAACACTAGCTATTGTTCTACTTCCTGCACGATGGGTAACAAATTTAAATGATATGAGTGGAGTTCAAAAGTTTCACTCTCAACCCACACCTAGAATTGCAGGTATTCCAGTATTTTTGAGTTTTTTTATTGGTCTCTGGTATCTTGATTTACAAGAGGTAAGCTATACTTTTCTTCTATTAGCCTCCTTGCCTGTATTTATGGGTGGCTTGATTGAAGATGTAACCTCTCGTGTATCACCGCTTTTAAGAATAATTACTACGCTGACATCTGTTGTTATGGCGTTTATTTGGCTAGATATTAATATTAATTTTTTAGGATTTTATTGGCTTGACTATGCTTTATCAAATTATATTGCTTTAAGTCTATTACTCACATTATTGGTTGTTACTGGCTTGGTCAATGCGATTAATATTATTGATGGATATAACGGACTTATGTCAGGCTATAGCATCCTTGTTTTATTATCTATTGCGTATATTGCGAATATACTTGGAGATGACTTAGTTCTGCAATTGAGTTTTCTATTAACATTATCTTTATTAGGATTTTTTGTATTCAATTTTCCATTTGGCAAGATATTTATGGGTGATGGTGGAGCTTACTTTGTTGGCTTTATGATGGCCGTGATTGGTCTAATGCTGACTATTCGTAATGAAGAGGTGTCACATTGGTTTATTCTATTATTATTTATTTATCCGTTGTATGAGACTGTCTTTAGTGTTTATCGTAAAAAAATTGTTCGCAATACTTCCCCGACTCAACCAGATAAATATCATCTGCATATGATGATTTATAAGCGTTTAGTTAAGCGTAAAATTTTTAAAAATAATAAAGCACTATGTAATAGTATGACATCGCCATTTTTATGGGCACTGTCTTTAGTTGGAATAATTCCAGCCGTGATTTGGTATGATAGCCAAACAATGCTAATCATTTGGGCATTTATATTTATAATAATTTATACAATTATTTATCGTCGAATTGTACATTTTAAGTTTAAATTTAAAAAGTAATTATTATGAAAATATTGGTAACTGGTGGTTCTGGCTACATAGGCTCCCATACTTGCATTGAGCTAATTAAAGCTGACTATGAGGTGGTGGTGGTTGATAACCTGTGTAATTCCTCATTAGAGTCGTTAAAGCGTGTAGAGAGCCTGGTTGATTGTAATATTCCTTTTCATAAGGTGGATGTGCGTGACAAGGCTGCACTCAATAGAATATTTGAGAAATATTCTATTGATGGCGTCATTCATTTTGCAGGGTTGAAAGCTGTAGGTGAGTCGGTAGAGAAGCCTATTGAGTATTATGATACCAATGTAGGTGGTACATTTATTCTAGCTGATGTGATGCGTGAGTTTGGCTGTAAGACGTTTGTATTTAGTTCTTCTGCTACAGTATATGGTGATCCACATACTGTACCTATCAAGGAGGATTTTCCATTATCAGTAACCAATCCATACGGTCGATCCAAGTTAATGATTGAAGAGTTTTTACGGGATGTTTTTGTGGCAGATGATAGCTGGCATATTGCATTACTTAGGTATTTCAATCCAGTAGGCGCACATAAGAGTGGATTAATAGGTGAAGATCCAAATGAAATTCCTAATAATCTAATCCCATATATTTCACAAGTGGCGGTTGGTAAGTTAGAAAAGCTCAGTGTGTTTGGCGGAGACTACGATACACCCGATGGTACGGGTGTGCGTGATTATATACATGTGGTAGATTTAGCCAAAGGCCATGTTAAAGCATTACAAGCATTAGAAAATAAGTCACAAGTATTAACAGTCAATTTAGGCACGGGTAATGGATATTCCGTACTTGATATGGTTAAGGCTTTTGAGAAGGCTTCAGGTAAAGATGTGCCTTATCAAATAGTCGGCAGAAGGCTTGGTGATATAGCTACTTGCTATGCAGACCCTGCTTACGCAGTTGAAAAACTTGGGTGGAGTGTTGAACACGAACTTGATGAGATGTGTGAAGATACTTGGCGTTGGCAGTCTCAAAATCCAGATGGATACTCAAGGTAAGTAATGTTAAATTGAGTTATTGACTTTATAGTCAATTAATAATCAACCAATTGCTATCATTCCAATTTCTAAGATATCTCATCGCACTAGCTTCTGATTTCCAGCCGCCTCTAAGCATAATTTTCTCTAATGGGATATTTTTGTCTAATAAATCAAGTGCAGCGCCAACTCTAAATGAGTGGCCAGACAGCTCTCCTATTTGATTCAGCCCAGCTTGTTTTTGAAGACTTTTTAAAATATGGTTAATTGATGCAGGCGTAAGTGATGGGTTGGCAGATAGATTGCGCTTGAAGCTTCTAAGGATGTAACCACTATTTTGATCAATTACCAGTGACCAGCTTGAGATCATCTCAGATAGCTCATTAGATACTGGAATTATTTTCCCTTGATTGTACTGATCGGTTTTAGAGTGTCTCAGTAAGAGTGAATGTTTATGATTACCGAGATGTTGCAGGTCTTCAAATTTGAATTCACAAATTTCTGAGCGACGGCGCATGGTTTCATAGCCGAGCTGTAAAAGCAGTTTATTTCTGAGGCCGGCAATATCGTTAGAACAAACATCTTTGAGTTTGGTTAGAATGTCATAAGTTAGAGGTGTTGCTTGTTTTTGAGGTTTTCCAAATTTTCTTCTAAGCTTTTTAAAGGTTAGGATAACCACGGGTTCTTTTGTGGGATTGGCACTTTTAGTGAGATTGAATATACTACTAAGACTGGCT
>Ga0233436_1002958_pt1 | contig 11585 bp, 12 predicted proteins | sample SI_122_August201_2_FD_182723 | JGI IMG/M metagenome (GOLD analysis project Ga0233436, IMG submission 182723) | Seawater microbial communities from Saanich Inlet, British Columbia, Canada - SI_122_August2016_150_MG | ecosystem: Environmental > Aquatic > Marine > Inlet | place: Canada: British... | reverse complement strand
TGTATTTACCCCAAAGAATCGTTACAACCAATTAAAGAAGAATATTTATTAAGCGGTCACCTAGAGTCAACGAATGAGCCGTATGCTGTTGCAAAGATTGTAGGAATTAAGCTTTGTGAATCGTACAATAGACAATATGGTACAGACTATAGAAGTATAATGCCAACCAATCTTTATGGTCCAAATGATAATTTTCATCCTAAAAATAGTCATGTCATTCCGGCATTAATTGGAAAATTCCATGAGGCTAAAGTTAAAAACAAACCTTTTGTTGAAGTTTGGGGTAGTGGCAAGCCAATGCGTGAATTTCTCCATGTAGATGATATGGCAGGTGCATCAATCCATATTATGGATATTGATAAAAAAATATTAGAAAGTAAGGTAGATCCAATGCTTTCTCATATTAATATTGGCACTGGTGTAGATATTACAATCAGAGATGTTGCGCAAATAGTTAAAGAGGTTGTTGGATTTTGCGGTGAAATTGTTTTCAATGCTGAAATGCCTGATGGCACTAAAAGAAAATTGCTAGATGTGTCTAAAATAGAAAATTTGGGCTGGAAGCCGGCTATTGCTTTAAAAGATGGCCTTAAAGAAACATATGAGTGGTTTTTAGAAAATAATAAAAAATTAAGAGGGTGAGAGAATGATAAAAAAAGCACTAATTACTGGCATCACTGGGCAAGATGGGGCTTATCTTGCAGAATTACTTCTAGAAAAAGGCTATGAGGTGCACGGCATTAAGCGTCGATCCTCTCTTTTTAATACTGATAGGATTGATCATCTCTATCAAGACCCACATGATAAAAATCCTAAATTCATTCTCCATCATGGCGATTTAACAGATGCATCAAGTTTAATTAGAATTATTCAGGAATCCCAGCCAGATGAAATTTATAATTTAGCTGCACAATCACATGTCGCTGTTTCATTTGAAGAACCAGAATACACCGCTAATTCAGATGCTTTAGGAGCATTAAGAATATTAGAAGCAATTAGAATTTTGGGACTAGAGAAAAAAACTAAATATTATCAAGCCTCTACCTCTGAACTTTTTGGCGAGGTGCAAGAAACTCCCCAAAACGAGAAAACTCCGTTCCATCCAAGGAGTCCTTATGCTGTTGCTAAGCTGTATGCATATTGGATTACTATTAATTATCGGGAAGCATATGGTATTTATGCTTGCAACGGTATTTTATTTAATCATGAGTCGCCAATCCGTGGTGAAACCTTTGTAACACGTAAAATCACAAGGGGTTTAGTACGTATAAAATTAGAATTGCAAGATTGTATTTATTTAGGAAATATTGAGGCAAAGAGAGATTGGGGTCATGCGAAAGATTATGTTGAAATGCAATGGCTGATGCTACAACAGGACAAGCCAGAAGATTTTACGATTTCCACAGGTGAGCAACACTCTGTTCGTGAATTTATTGAGATTGCAGCCAAAGAGGTTGATATTAAAATTGAATGGATGGGGAAAGGCATTGATGAGGTGGGTGTTAACACTAAAACAAATAATATTATTATTCGTATAGATAAAAGGTATTTTCGCCCCACTGAAGTTGAAACATTATTGGGTGACTCTTCAAAAGCAAAAGAACAGCTAAATTGGGAGCCAAAAATCTCCTTTCAGGAACTTGTTAGTGAAATGATGTTGGTAGATATGAATGAAGCTAAAAAGGATAAGTTATGTGAGGAGAGAGGTTTTAGTGTATTTAATCATCATGAGTGAACAACATTTAACTAGATATGTCTCAAATTAGTAAAAAAATAACAATATTAGACTGCACTCTTCGTGATGGTGGGTACTATGGAAATTGGGACTTTGGTCGGTCTACAGTTAAAAGGTATTTGGCAGCTATGTCTATGGCAAAAGTAGATATTATTGAAATTGGTTTTCGTTTTCTACCCCAGGAAAAATTTCTTGGTCCATTTGCTTATAGCACAGATGAGTATTTGAATAGTTTATCATTGCCCACTAATATTGCAGTTGCTGTAATGGTTAATGCTAGAGAATTGATTAATTATGATGGGGGTATAGAGAAAGCAATTAAGATTCTATTCTCGGAAAAGAAGAAATCTCCTGTCGATATTGTTCGGATTGCCACTCATTCTAGTGATTTCGAGCAATGCTTTGCAATTGCAAAAAAGCTTCAAATTTTAGGGTATCGAGTGTTCTTGAATTTAATGCAGGTTAGTTCACTAGATTTAGAAGACTTATCTGATATGGCTCGACAGATTGAGAATTGGGATTGTATTGAAGTATTCTACTTTGCTGACTCGTTTGGTAATATGAATCCAGAGTCAGTTGCTACAACAGTTGTCACTATCACAACAAAATGGAGTGGTGCATTAGGTGTTCACACACATGATAATAAGGGCCAAGCATTGGCCAATTCAATTAATGCCATAGAATACGGTGCGACTTATATCGATTCGACCTTATTGGGCATGGGTAGGGGTGCAGGAAATGCAAAGACTGAAACTCTATTAGTAGAAATAGTTGAACGTGATTTAGGTGAATATTATCCTGACGCACTTTTCCCCTTAATACTTCATGATTTTCATTTGTTACAGAATCAATACAATTGGGGTCCAAATATTTATTATTATTTATCTGCAGTTCATGGTATACATCCGACTTATATACAGGAGATGCTGGGTGATGAACGATATGATACTGAGCAAATTCTTTCAGCAATAAGTTTTCTTAAAAAAACAGGAGCCTCTTTTTATAGTCTAGAAAGTATGTTGAGAGCAATATCTGGAATTACTGGAGATGAATGTGGTGACTGGTCTGCCAAAGGTTGGGCGAAAGATAAAAATATTTTAATTGTTGGCTCAGGTCCTAGCACAAAACGTTATATTGACGACTTGGCAAGATATATTAAAAGAGAAAAGCCGATAGTTCTCTGTTTAAATATTAATGAGTTTGTTCCTGAAGAGCTAGTTACAGCCTATGTTGTGTGTCATGAGACCCGTATTTTGATAGAATCAGATCGTTATTCTGATTTAATAAAACCGTTAATAATGCCTTTAAGTCGTATTCCGAAGGAAATGAGAAGTTTGCTATCAGGTGCCAATATCCTAGATTATGGTTTACGTATAAAAGAGAAGGAATTTCAGATATTTGAGAATGGTTGTGTTTTAGATAGTTCATTAGCACTTATTTACGCCATGTCATTAGCCAGTGTGAGTTGCGCAAAAAAAATATTATTAACCGGTATAGATGGATATGAAAAATCTGATCCAAGACAACAAGAAATGGTAACTGCATTAGAGAGATATAATAAGCTAGGTGGGACTATACCTATTTACGCCATTACACCAACTACTTACCCAATTAAACAACGATCCATTTATGAGCCTAATATATAGTGATAGATTATTGAGGGATGCTTAAAAAAGAATATTATGACAAAAAGATTTGAAGAAATGAGTCTATTACTTAATATTGGAAAATATTTTAAATTGGTTTGTGGTGCTGGTAATGAGGATGCTGAAGAGGTAAAAAGGCTGACAATATTGTATACACTGGCTGGTGCAAAAGGAATGGATGTGTCGGCTAATATAGACGTTGTAAAGGCGTGTATGCAAGGTATTGATACTGCATTTGATTTATCGAAAAAAATGGGTATTGATTTAAAAATCAGACCATTTATTATGGTTAGTGTTGGGATGCCAGGAGATCATCATGTGCGTAAATCTTTTATTAATTTAGATACTTGTCTTGAGTGTGATTTATGTATTCCTGTTTGTCCCACAGATGCTATACCAAAAAGTTTAGTTGTTATTAAAGACAAATGTATTGGATGTGGAAATTGTAGTGCTATTTGTCCAAGATCGGATATCATTCATTATGAGTACAATGATAAAGAATTAAGGAAGTTATTGCCGAAATGTTTGGAGACTGGTGCAGAGCAAATAGAGCTTCATGCAGCAGTTGCGGAAGATGAATCAATTATGAAAGAATGGGCAATGATTAGTGAAATAAACCCTGATAATCATATCTCTATGTGTTTGGACAGACTGCATTTATCAAACTTTACCTTTGAAAATCGTGTGGAAAAGGCCAAGGAAATTGCCGGAAATCGACTTATCATTCAATCGGATGGTTATCCAATGAGTGGTGGTGAGGATGATTACAACACAACGTTACAGACCATAGCGACTGCCGATATATTGAACAAAAGATTTAATATGAAGCTCAGAAAGAAAACTAATACTCTATTCTATAAAAAGAAAATAGAGGTAAACCAGTTACTCTCTGGCGGCACAAATTCATTAACAGCGGTATTGGCTAAACAAACTGGTGTTAGATTCCAAGGAGTTTCTTTGGGTACTTTTGCGAGACAAATAGTCAAAGAAGTGGTTGATCATGATGACTTTTACAATAATCAGGAGCTGATTAATAAAGGTTTTTTAATTGCAAAACAACTTGTAGAAGATAATATTGGAGAACTGAATGAGCAGTCTTTCTGTTAACGGGAAGACCGTCCTTAATGATGTTAAATTGATTATTTTTGATAAGGACGGTACATTGGTAGACGTACATCATTACTGGACTTTAATGATTAGGATTAGAGCCTCAGAAATTGCTAATAAATGGTTTAACGGAGAAAACCGCGCAAACTTTGAAACAGGTTTGATGGATTTAATGGGTTTAGATTTAGAAACTAACAAGTTAAAACCTAAGGGCCCAGTTGGTGTTAAATCTAGAGCTTATATTGTTAGTATTGTTAAGGATTATATTTGCAAGCATACACAAGTAGTTAGTAATAATGATGTTGAGTTATTATTCAAAGATGTAGATATGATTACTGAGAAAAATTTATCAACATTTCTAAAAATCTTACCAGGTGTTAGGCAATTACTAGAAAAGATAGGGCAACTTGATATTAAAGTAGTTATTACCTCAAACGATATTACAAGTAGAGCGATTAAAGCCATGGATATTTTAGGCTTAAAATCTTATTTTTCAGAAATTATTGGCGGAGAATCTGTTAAAAATACCAAGCCCGCCACTGACTTGGCTCAGTTAGCATTATCAAAAATTGGTTGCCATCCAGATAATGCCGTAGTTATCGGTGACCATCCGGTTGATATACTAATGGGGATTGGTGCAGATATAAATACCAATATTGGCGTTCTTAATGGTATTTCCATGAAAGAAAACTTCTCTCAATGTGATTGTATATTGGTTGAGAGTTTGAACGATATAGACGTAAGGGAATAAAGTGTTAAAAATTAATAAGTTAAAAGAAAAATTGAATAATGGGGAGGTGGTTATAGGAACATGGAACACGCTTGCTTCTCCGCTTGTAACTGAGGTTTTTGCACAAGCAGGCCTTGATTTTCAGATTATTGACTTAGAGCATGGCCCTTTTATTCTTGATCAAATCCATTTACATGTTTCTGCATGCGAAAATTCAAATAACTGTACGCCTCTTGTTAGGATTCCTAGTAAGAGTGATTGGATGGCTTTACAGGCACTTGATCAAGGTGCTCATGGTCTTGTTGCACCTCATGTTGATTCGGCCAAATCAGCTCAAAATTTTGTCAATATGTCAAAATACCATCCAGAAGGTTATCGAGGATTTACTCCATTCTCTAAGGCTGGTGGTTTTAACAACACAAGTGTCCCGCTATATATAGAGCGTGCGATTAATGAAACTTTGAATGTTGTAATTATTGAATCACAAGATGGTTTGGATAATCTAGACCAGATTGTTTTAGTTGATAATGTAGATGTTATATATTTTGGTGCTTATGATTTATCTCAAGCACTTGGGTGTTCTGGAAATGTTCAGCATCCAGATGTGGTCAAAGCCATCCAACAAGGAGTAGAAAAGGTAAATCATGCAGGGAAGTATGCGGGCGGATTTGTTGCACAAAGTAAAAGTGATATTGAGCAAATGATTAATATGGGTATGAAGTTTATTACTTACGAAGTGGATAGTTCCATTCTTCACACACACACTCGAAATGTCGTTGATTGGTTTGAAAATGAGAAGTAATCATGTCTAAAAAAAATAAAACAGTAGCAATTATACCTTCTAGATTAGAATCGTCTCGACTACCTGGAAAAGCATTGTTAGATATTTGTGGGATGCCAATGATTATTCATGTATATAAGCGGTGTTTGCTAGCTAAAAAATTAGATGAGGTGTATGTGGCCACTGATAATACAAAAATTAAAGATGTTGTTGAACTATATGGGGGTAAAGTAATTATGACTTCGTCTTTACATCAAACTGGCACAGATCGAATTGCAGAAGCGGCAAAAACTATAGACGCAGATACTATTGTTAATGTTCAAGGTGATGAAGCATTACTCAATCCAGGTTACATAGATAAAGCTGTTCTTGCATTGCATAACAACCCTAAAATCAATGTTTCTATTTTAGTAAATTCGTTCAATAGGAGAAATTCACCTTCAGACATGAAGGTTGTTTTGAATGAAAAAGATGAGGTTATGTATTTTTCTAGAGCAGATATTCCTTCTGACTTTAGGAAGAATGGTCATGAATTATTGAAGGCCTATCACATTGTCCCATTTAGAAAATTTTTTTTGTTAGAATTTTCCCAATGGAAAGAAGGAAGTCTTGAGCAGATTGAATTTAATGAATATCTAAGGATTCTAGAAAAAGGCTACAAAATAAAGGCAGTACATGTAGAAAGCGATGCTGTTAGTGTCGATACAAGCGAAGATTTAGAATATGTTAGAAAAAAAATGCAAAATGATATTTATTTTCTACAATATGCCTAAATTTTAAAGGAATGGATAAAAGCATGTTTAATTTACACCTGAAAGAATGTGAATTTAGATTTAATAATCGCAAGCAAAATATTTACAAAATTTTGCTTGGAATTTTTAGAAAAGAGTCTCTAAAGTTATGTTGACCCTAAATTTTATATGTATAAAAAACAACAACTATTTTTTTGTTCTGTATTTTCATGGGCAGAAAAAAATTCTTAATAAGATCAGTTGACAAATGATAGAGATATACTATTTAGTAATAATAATCGCTGTATTTAGTATAGTCCAATCTATTTTTGGAGTTGGGTTGTTGTTATTTGGAACACCCACACTTTTATTATTAGAATATTCATATAGTGAAACATTGTGGTTATTATTGCCTTGTTCTGTGACTATATCATTAGTTCAAGTAGTAAATGACTATAAGTTAATTGAAGCAAAAAAAAAGCCATTTATCTGATAATACCGACCTTAGTATTGGGATTGTCATTTGCGGTTAATTATGAAAATGGCATAAATATTACTAGAATAGTGGGAATTTTGCTATTATTGATTGGGATTATTAGGTTTTCTAGCAAGTTGCAATCTTTATTGGGCTCAATAGTAAAAAAAAATATTCAAATGTATTATGTTGTCATTGGGTTTGTTCATGGGGTTTCTAATATGGGGGGCGGGCCTTTGTCAATACTTATGTCAACAATTTATTCAAAAAAAGAAATTATCCGCGCAAATATAGCATTTATTTATTTAATACTTGCTATATCCCAATTAATTGTTTTGTTTATAATAAGCGATGCTAGTTTTAATGGTAATGGTAATGGTAATGGTAATGTAATATTGTTAATTCCAATTTCATTGATATCTTATTTCTTTGCTAGTAAATTTATTTCTACACAAGTTAATAATAAGAAGTATGCATTTATTTTGAATGCAATGGTGTTGATTTATGGAATATTGGCAGTTATAAAATAGGTTTAAGAAAATGAATAATAAAATATTAGTAACACTAGGGCCATCGTCTTTAAATTCTGACACAGTAAAAGAATTAACAAAAAAAGGTGTAGATTTATTTAGGATAAACCTTTCACATACTAAGCTTGATAATGTCAAAAAGATAATAGAAAGTATTCAATCTTGGACTGATATTCCCATATGTTTAGACAGTGAAGGAGCGCAGATTAGAAATCAAGACATGATTTCAGAATTTGTTAATTTTAAAAAAGATGATGTTGTCAAAATACACTACAAAACCGTTATTGGGGATAGTAATAATATCTCCTTTACACCAAGCAACGTATCACAACAACTAAAAGTTGGAGATGAAATCAGGGTTGATTTTAACTCTGTTTGCTTTTGTGTTACCGAGGTCCAAGATAATTTTTTATTAGCTATAGTTAAGAGAGAGGGTAATGTAGGTAGTAATAAGGCTGCTGATACTGATGCAGATATTACTTTAAGCGCCGTTACTCCTAAAGATAAATCTGCATTTAAAATAGGTTTAGATATGGATGTGAGAGACTTTTCTTTATCTTTTACAAATTCAGCTGATGATGTTGCGCAAGTTAGAAAAATTATTGGTCATAATTCTAATCTAATTTCAAAGATAGAAAGCATTAAAGGAGTGTTAAATCTTAGCGAAATACTTCCAGTTGTTGATCAGATTTTAATAGATAGGGGGGATTTATCACGTGAGTTGCCTATTGAAAAAATACCATTTATCCAGCGTAGGATAATATCTTATGCTAAATCAAAAGATACTCCTGTATTTGTTGCAACTAACTTACTAGAATCGATGATTAAATCAGAATCTCCAACTAGAGCTGAAGCTAATGATGTTGCAAGTACACTATTGATGGGTGCTAGTGGATTAGTACTAGCCGCTGAAACAGCGATTGGCGATCATCCTGTTGGCGCTGTAGATATGATTAATTTAATAGTTAAACAATATGAAAGATGGACAACTGAATCGTCTTTCAGTGATATAATTTTTCAAGATAATTAATTTTGATTTATGACAGCTTTAATGTTGTATGGTTAACTGGTATGTCTGGATCTGGTAAATCCACACTTGCATCTTATATCAAGAATTTTTGTAAAAAAAAGAAATTTAAGGTTTATACAATAGATGGTGATGAAGTTCGTGATAATGATGTAGACAAGTTAGGTTTTGGCTATAAAGATGTACTTAAGCATAATTTACGTATAGCTGAATTATGTTTAGATTTAAAACATAAAGGCTTTAATGTAGTGCTTGTTCCAGTAATAAGTCCATATGAAGAAATACGAAATAAAGTAAGGTCACTTTTAGGGCAGAATTTTCATTTAGTTTATGTAAAAACAGATATCGATACTTTAAAGAAAAGAGACACAAAAGGATTATATGCAGCGGCAGATAAAGGTGTAATTAATGACCTTATTGGGTATTCTGATGTTAATCCATATGATGAGCCAGATAATGCAGAAATTGTTATAGATACAGGTAGAACAACATTTGATCAATCTCGAGATAAACTTTTAAACTATATAGAAAAATTTGTATGCACGTAAAAAAAGCATTAGTTACTGGTATTACAGGCCAAGATGGATCCTATCTTGCAGAATTTCTTTTCAGGATCTTGTGGCAGAAATGGTAAAATCAGATTTAAAAGAAGCTAAAAAAGACAAACTCTGTGTTGAAAAAGGTTTTGATATATATAATTATTACGAGTAACAATTAGTAATGTTATGAATATATTGATTACTGGAGGTGCTGGATTTATTGGTTCAGCAGTTATTCGCCATATTATTAACAATACTGACCATAGTATTGTTAATATGGATAAATTAACTTATGCTGGAAATTTAGAGTCTTTAGCATCTATTAAGAATAGTGATAGATATACATTTGAGAAAGTTGATATTTGCAATACCGTTGAGGTAGCACGAATATTTAATTACTATCAACCTGATACTGTTATGCATTTAGCAGCAGAATCACATGTCGATCGATCGATCGATAGCCCAAGTGAATTTATACAAACTAATATTATTGGTACTTATATTCTTCTTGAGCAAGCAAGGTATTATTGGTCTAGTTTAGAGGTCGATAAAAAAGACCGGTTTAGATTTCACTATGTCTCTACTGATGAAGTTTATGGAGATTTAGAAGATGCAAATGATTTATTTACTGAGAGTACTCCTTATGCACCAAGTTCACCTTATTCTGCTACAAAGGCCAGTTCTGATCATTTGGTGCGTGCATGGCAACGAACTTTTAAATTTCCAACGTTAATTACAAATTGTTCAAATAACTATGGGCCATACCAGTTCCCTGAGAAGCTTATCCCTTTGGTTATTATAAATGCATTAGAGGGTAAAAAATTACCAATCTATGGTGATGGTAAACAAATACGAGATTGGCTGTACGTTGATGACCATGCGATAGCATTATTACATGTTACACTTACTGGCGTTATAGGTGAAACTTATAATATTGGCGGATATAATGAGATCCAGAATATTGAAGTTGTAAAAATGATCTGCTCAATATTAGACAGGGTTATACCAAGTAATCATAATAATATTAATAAATATGAGGAGTTAATTTCTTATGTGAGTGACAGGGCAGGACATGATACAAGATATGCTATTGATGCAACTAAAATTTCCAATGAACTTGGATGGATGCCGAATGAGACTTTTGAGTCCGGTATTTATAAAACTATACATTGGTATTTAAATAACAAGGTTTGGTATGATAGCGTGAAAGATGGTAGTTATAAATATGCAGGTAATTAAGTTATGAAAGGAATAATTCTTGCCGGTGGTTCGGGTACAAGACTGTATCCATTAACGGTTTCTGTTTCTAAGCAATTACTGCCGATATACGACAAGCCAATGATTTATTATCCTCTAGCAACCTTAATGTTGGCCAATATTAAAGATATTTTAATTATAACAACACCAGAAGATAGAGATAATTTTATTAATCTTTTAGGGGATGGATCTAAATTAGGCATAAGCATTCAGTATAAAGTTCAAAAAACCCCTACAGGCTTACCTGAAGCTTTTGTAATTGGTGAGGAGTTCATTAATGGAGATAGTGTCTGTTTAATTCTCGGAGATAATATATTTCATTCAGATACTTTTATTAATAAATATTTACTCCCTAGTCTTGTTAATGTAAAAAATACAGTATTTGGATGCTATGTAAGAGATCCTGAAAGGTATGGTGTAGTTGAGTTTGATAAAAATAATAATGTTATTTCAATAGAAGAAAAGCCTTCAAATCCTAAATCTAATTATGCAGTAACAGGACTTTATATTTTTGACAATAGAGCCTCATCAATCGCAAAGAGCCTTTCTCTATCAGAAAGAAATGAGACAGAAATAGTTGATATGCTCAATTGTTATTTAAAGTTAGGTAATTTACAAGTTAAGTTATTTGGTCGTGGCGTTGCATGGCTGGATACTGGTACTCATTATAGCTTGCATGAGGCGTCAAAGTATATTGAGGTATTGGAAAATAGACAGGGATTAAAAATAGGCTGTATTGAGGAGATAGCATATAGAAAAGGTTATATTACAAAGAAAAAGTTGTTGGAGCTTACTAAGCCACTAAGTAATAATAATTATGGTAAGTACTTAATCAAAGTCTTGAATATATAGTTCTCCAACAAATTAAGACAACAATTTAAAATTTCTTATTTCGAATGAGTTTATCACCCCAAAACCTCTGACAACTTTTTAAAATTTCTTATATAGAACATCCTAAGAAGCCTTCTTCTTATTCTGGTTCAATTTTATACTCTCTTGATACACATCCATTGGTTTTTTGTAGTCT
>Ga0233436_1002954_pt1 | contig 11592 bp, 10 predicted proteins | sample SI_122_August201_2_FD_182723 | JGI IMG/M metagenome (GOLD analysis project Ga0233436, IMG submission 182723) | Seawater microbial communities from Saanich Inlet, British Columbia, Canada - SI_122_August2016_150_MG | ecosystem: Environmental > Aquatic > Marine > Inlet | place: Canada: British... | reverse complement strand
TTCTTTTATTTTTTAAAAGTAAAATAATTAATTGAGAGAAAACAAAACCAATAAGTATATTTTTTCTTTTATTTTTTAAAAGTAAAATAATTAATTGAGAGAAAACAAAACCAATAAGTATATTTTTTCTTTTATTTTTTAAAAGTAAAATAATTAATTGAGAGAAAACAAAACCAATAAGTATATTTTTCTTTTATTTTTAAAAAAAATGAATATAATTGTAATTATTATTTGTAATTATTATTATTATTATATTATCAATGAGCTCAGAAACTAAAACAGTACAATGGGGTATATGTGAGTACAATGCGTGGGTTTTATTGGGAAAGCCTATAAATAAAGAGGTAACTCACTTAAATATTGTAAAACAAGGTATTAAAGGACCATTAGTGTTAGGTGCGCTGCTGCCTAATTTAGAATATTTAGATTGCACTTGGAACCAAATTACTGATATTCAAGTTAATTTGCCCAATTTAAATTATTTGTATTGCCCTTATAATCAAATTACTAATATTCAAAAACTCGAATCGCCCAATTTACAAGTATTAAATTGTTGTTATAATCAAATTATTAATATTGAAAAAAAGTTTCCCAATTTACAAACATTATATTGTAATAGTAATCAGATTACTAATATTCAAAAACTTGAATTGCCCAATTTACAAACATTATATTGTAATAGTAATCAAATTACTAATATTCAAAAACTTGAATTGCCCAATTTACAAACATTAAATTGTTCTGATAATCAAATTAGAGAGATTGAAGGACTTGAGTTGCCCAATTTACAAGTATTAAATTGCTCTAATAATCAAATTAGAGGGATTGAAGGACTTGAGTTGCCCAATTTACAAGTATTAAATTGTAAATATAACAACATTAAAAATATTCAAAAACTTCAGTTGCTCAATTTAAAAAAATTAATTTGCAGCAATAATCAAATTATAGAGATTGAAGAACTTGAGCTACCCAATTTAAAATTATTAAATTGTGACAATAATAAAATTACAAATATTCAAAGACTTGAGTTACCTGAGTTAGAAGAATTATATTGCAATTATAATCGAATTCAAATTATTAAAAAACTTAAGCTGCTGCCCAATTTACAAACATTAAGTTTTGAGGATGATTAAATTTAATTATAAATTATTGTTATTTAACAATTAAAAATAATTAGTTTCTATAGAATTCTATGACAACTAAAAACATTGAGAGAAAACAAAATCAATAAGTATATTTTTCTCTTTTTTAAAAGTAAAATAATTAATTGAGAGAAAACAAAACCACTAAGTATATTTTTCTTTTATTTTTTAAAAGTAAAATAATTAATTGAGAGAAAATGACTAATTAAGTAATGTTTTTATCAATTAGTATTGTTTTTGATATATTTTTTATTATTTTTTCTTCGGAGTTTAAACCTTCCACATTACATGATTCGCGAATAATGTTTTGATAAGTATCAGATATATTAGAATGCGAATTATTAAATTCTGGGTTTTCTTCTCTCCATTTTTTAAGCTGTCGAATATTTTGTGTAGATATAGTTTTCACAGCATTAATCATTTTTGGATTACCATTTTGGTCCTTTTCCCATTCGTTATTATCCTTTATATATAAAGTCTCTCGTTTTGCATCACAACAATGCACTGGTCGTTTTGTTTCATCTAAGTTAGATAAATTTTTAATAATAATATTTGATATACCTTTAACATATCCTCTATTTCCAACAGTTTCAAGGTCCATTAATGATATTTTTATATTTTCAATAAATTCAGTAAGATTTATTGCATCCTTACATGTTTCGTTTAAAAATATTTGTAAATTAAATGTATTGTTATTATTATTGTTATTATTAGTATTATTTACCATTGTATTATGTTGAATAATTGTTTTAGGTTGTTGAATATTTTTTGAAATATCAATTATTGTTTGACGTAGTTCATTTGTGCATCCTGTTATATTTTGATGAGCATGAAGACTTGATTTATGTTTATATATTTTTTTACACGTTTTACACACATGTAAAACATTTTGTTTTATATGACGTTGTGTTTCAAGGTGTCTATTAAATCTTTGTTGATTATAACATATATATTTACATTTTTTACAAATAAAAGCAGGCTTATTTTTATTTGATATGGCATTAATATGTTTATATGTATCTAAATGCTTTTCATAATTTTGAAATGTATTGCATGTATAATTGCAATCCTCACAACGAAATATATTTGCATTTTTTAAGTGTTTTTGAGTAGTTAGATGCTTCTCATAATTTTGTTTAGAATTGCATGAATAGTTACAATTTAAACAATTGAAATTATAGTTCATAATTAATTGTTTAATTATATATATATTTATTTATACTTTTAACAAAGAATTAAAGCTTTTTTATTTTTAGAAATACTCGGTTTATATTCCATATTAAATATCAACCCAATAAGCTCACAAAATAATTAATTATATAATTACTTTTTATCATACACTTGTATTTTTATACTTTTTAAATTTATTTTAGTCAAAATGAGCCATGGTGCCAATTATTTTACGATAATTAATGATAATACGCATCATAATACATAACAAAATATATTTTATTTAAGAAAAATATTCTAAAAATACTTTTTTATACTTTTTTAAAAAGGTTTTTGTAAAAAGTATAAAACATAAAAATACAAGATTGACCCAAAAATGGCACCTTTTTTATGATAAAATAATACATGGTAATAAAGATTTTACATAATTATTTAATATTAGTACGTTAAACATAATATTATTTATGTATATATAAAAACGTCCATTTTTCCCGTTTTTTAAGTATTTTTCCAATTCTAAAAAACAAAAGTTAAAAATGGACATTTATAAATGTCCAAAAAAGAAATTTGTAAAATAGAATTGGAAAAAATACTTAAAAACTGGACATTAGTATAACTTCTATGGAATTCCATAACATTATTATTTTGTTTTACCAGAGCAACAAATCAATAATAAAAACGTAGACCAACACGATGCCATTTTTGGACAACAACTGCATGTGTTTTTACATTTTTCTTTAATTTCCTGTTCGGTTACATGACCATCTTTATTTAAATCAAATTGCGAACTAACTGAATCTGATACCCAATCAATACAATTTATAATAGTTTCTTTAGTTTCAATATCTTGACAATTTTTTTTAATAAAATTTCTTTGGTCTTCCGATAAAACAGCTTTTACTTCTTCACTGTTTAATGTATGTATTGTTATTGCCAAAATAACACCAGCTTTTTTACTGTCTTCTATTTTTTGTAAAAAGGATGATAATACATTAATTGACCTAATTGAGTTATTTATTGCTCCAATAATTTTTAAACATTGTTGGAGTTCTAAATCATCTGATTTAATATTTAAGTCTTTAATAACATGTGAAACTCTTTTATTTAATTCTAAAATATCATCTTTGTTATCTTCAATAAATGTTTCCATAATATATTTCTCTCAATAAAAAAATCTTTACTTGAATTAACTACTTGTTCTTTTTATTTCTTATTCTTTTATTTCTTGTTCTTGTTCTTTTATTTCTTGTTCTTTTATTTTATTCAGTTCTTGTTCTTTTTTACATGTTCGAAGATGAGCCGATAAGCTTGACTTATTTTTTCCACTAAAACTACAAAGAGGACAACCAAAACGGTCGCTTTTATATTTGCCAGTTCCAATTAAAAAACTATCTAAACTTGGTAGTCGTAAATCGTCAAGCTTATCTGTCATTTGTTTTGTTGTATTTTTTATAAATTCAGCAATTTCAATCTTTTTAACACCAAATTCTGTATATTCCTTTATTAATTTATTTAAAATAGCTGGTGGCATAGCAGTTGAATCAATATTTTTATTACCATTAAGTGCTTTATTAATTTCAGTAATTTGAATAAATAAATGGTCAATTATATTAACAGCCACGCGAATTTTATCTGGATTATAATTTGCATTTGGGATATATACTAATACTAACCCATTAATAATATCAACATGAAATTCGTCCTTAAACACAATTGGACTTTTTTGTGAAATAAAAATACCGCACTTTTTTTGAATACAAACATCCCGTTCAAATTTACTTATTTCCTCTGTATCAACCGAACGCATATAATTTTTATTTTCAAATAAAATAGATGGTTTTGAATCGTCTTTACGATTTACTCGAATATCGCATGCGGCCGTTTCAGAAGAACACTTAATAATTTGGTCAGACGGCATAACAGACTGAATAACATAGTATAGCTCTGATTCAGATACATTTCCCTTTGAACTGGAATTATTTTTATATTTGTCTAAAAAATTAGTTAATTCAACAGTTAGTCCTTTATGATGTTGTTGTTGTTCATGAATTTTATTATTCATCTGAACCAAATTTGTATTAGTACGCTCTTCACTTTGCTGTATATAATTACAAATAGGCGTTTGGATAAGACCCATCATTTTTGTAAATTGTTTGTCAATTGCCTCGGTTATATTTACATAAGCATTTGCTGTATCTGTATGAGTTAGTAGTGTTTTTGATGTTTCAAGAATGGATGCATAATGACACTTAATGACGTTTTCAATTTCTTTATGTCCAGCTTGTGTTTGAGGAATAAAGTCATTAATAAGAACAGATGTTTTAGCCAATAATGTATCATTTGAACGGTCCATTGCATTTTTTAACTCAGAAATTTCTAAAAGAGAACTGGCACTTGTTATCTCTTTAAGATTAGATATATATTCAGATTTAAATTCCATAAGTTTTAGAGAAATTGAATTATCATATTTGTCAAGTTTTTTATTAACATCAGTAACCATATTAATCAGTTTGGTAATATTAAGCTCATTTACTGTTGCCGATAAATTTGTGCTAAGTTGTTGAATTATTTTAATAAAAAATATATTGATTTCCTCAATATTAATTGTTTCGTGAGAGCTATAAAAATCAACAATTTCGGAATTTGTAATTGTAATAGTACTCATAATAATAAGAATATTAATAATATTATTATTATATTATTATATTAATATTATATTATTTTAATTTGACTTCTTATAATAATATGAATAATATTGTAATGTATAAAAATATTGGAAGTAGTCAAACAATCCAGAATGGTAAATCGTCTGAAATTCAGTGGCATACTGAGTACGATGGTCAAAACGCAAGTGTTTTAACAGAATCAACTGAAAATGGTAAAACCAAGTACAACGAGCTTACATTTACTAATCAAGAGTTGTTAAATATAGGTGGTATTATTAACATACCCAAACATTTAGAATCTATTGATGTTCGCTTATTGCAAGATTACCCCTATGCAAAAAATGACGACACTTTGTTTAGACACGATGTATCTCGCTCCGCAATAAACGGAGGTCAGTCACAAGCCCAAACCCAATGCAAAAAACATACCCAACATAAAAGTAAAAATAAGAAAAATAAGAAAAATAAGAAAAGACAATATACCAAAAAAAAACAAAAATATTTAAAACGCCGGTATAAGTCAACATATAAACGTAGCAGTTAAAACTGTTTATTTTATGGAAGAGCTTTATTATTATCGTCTGGTTTAGCTGAAATATTTTTAACAATATCACGCCGAGCTTTTTTATATACAATATAGGCAAATACACAACCAATAACAAGTCCAACAAGTGTTTGACTTAATGTATGGTATTTATTATGTACTCTTTGCCAAGTAACAATGCTAATTAATAATACATACCATAATATTTTCTGGTATGTTTGTTGAAGTGAACAAAACATATATATGGCAGAAAACCCAACACTTTGAGTATACCCAGATGGCATACCATACACATTATACCAAGCTAAATTTTTATTTACATTAAAATCTGGCCGAGGTTGTTTAATTACATTTTTTAAAAAAATATTCAAAATAGTATTTAGAGTGATACCAATTAAATAATAATTTAATAATGTATGTTTATTTGTACTCCACAATTCGTAAGAAAGACCTGCGTATAATATAAGAGGCTCATACATTCCAATAAATATCATTCGTTTGTATAAAAATTGTTGAATTACATTTAAAATATTTGATATCATAATTATGATGTTTAATGTATTAGTATAGTATATATTATTACATTATTGTTTGGTTCCATCGCAGATGAAACCGTTAATAAAATCATATGATAATAATATATATATAGCACAAGTAGGTAAATATAGTCCAAGTATTAGTTTTATTTATGCTATTTTATTTTTAATAATATCTCAACCATACAAAGATTTTGGTAATATTTTTTTATATTATTATGTAGCCGGTTATGCGGTAAGTTTTGCAATTAATAGACTGCTAAAATCACTATTAAAATCTCCTCGTCCAAATAATCATTTTAAATCAAGTTATGGTATGCCATCATGGCATGCTCAATCTGTTAGTTTTACAATAATGTTTTTGTCTTATGTGCATCAACTAATTTCTAATTCATGCTCCCTATTTCGTCCATTGATATATATAATTTTTTTGGCCCTTACAGCATGGCAAAGAGTTCATTATCAACATCATACTATTGTACAAGTGGTTGCTGGATGTATTATAGGTATTATAATGGCATGGATAATTATAAGTATTTTTAATAAAGGAGGAACAATTTCTGTCAAATCCTAAACACACATCATATAAATTTTATAAATAAAAAAAATGATTGTTATTTGATTATACATAATATAGTTATATTACAATAATTTTTAGTTTAAATATTAATTATGTCAAGATTTGCTAATTTAAGTTCAAATGATTATTACCGTAATGGTGGTAATAGTGTAAATACTAACAACCGAGGTAGACAATCAAATCGTATAAACGAACGCATGGGCTCACATAACAAGCTATATGAATCATTAAGTTTAAAAAAAAAGGTTGATAAGGCTCCTTCTATTACAAGTGCTGAATTTCCACATTTAAGTACCGGAACATTTATTAAGCATGAAGACAACACAAGTACTGAGTTCTTAACTAAAATACTGACAGATACCCCTGAACAACCAATTAAAAAGGAACCAATAAATGAAAATACAAATTTTATGAATCTTCCTGGTTGGGCTGTACTAACTGGTACAGGTGAAAAAAATATTATTGATAATAGCACATATGATGCTTATCAGGATAAAATACGACAGCCTCTTTTAATTTCAGCACTAAAAAAAATATATATTAAAAATAATCATAATCAGGTTCGTTTAAATAATTGTACATTAGACGGCGTAGTTAATTATGCATATGTTCTCCCAAATATGAACGACAAAGAATATGAAACATATGTTGCCCCTGACCACGAAATATTTGTTGACTCAATTTACAAACATAAAATAGAAGAAGAAACTGAATATGAATATGAAAATGACCAGGATGAATATATAGAATAATTTTCACATTATAAATTAAATACAGCAACTATCCATACATACATAAAATATTTTTTTTGTAAACATTAATATAAGTAATATAATGTCATCCATTGTAATGTTAAAAAATAAAACTGCGGCCAAGCATAAAATAACAAACCGCAAACCACATACATCGGGCGTTAAAAAACATTGGATGCCACATGGTCCATTTGGTTCCAATAAATCTGTAAATTCTGTTATGCTTCAACACGGAATTCAAAACAAGGGAAAATATGGATTTTCTACAAAAGATACAACCGGTCGAAGCCTTCGGTATATTGGGAAAACATCATCAATGTCAACAGTAAGAACTCTATTTAGAGGAGTTCATCCTGTTGGACATGGGGGGTTTAGTGGTCAGTATTATGTTCAACCTATTAAAGACTTTAAAAGCCAAATATATATTCGCGGTAACCATTATAAATATAAAACACCAGCATTGCTTTCGAGCAGGGAAATGATTAATCGTCGGTTTGGATGGTTAAAACAACAATATCATGTTGAATTAAAAGATGAACCTATTAGCAGCTTATGTCGTAAACCCGTTGCTATTAATATACAATCTCATGGAGAATTTATATCAGCACTTCATCAAAAAATTATATGTAGTAATACTAATAAGTAATACAACAGTAACACAAATAATATAATTATGAGACGTTTAATAATCCTACATAATAATGTGCATTATTAACCGAAACTAATTACTCGTTTACTATTAGGCAGGTTCGTGTTAATGACGTCATGTAATTACGTAGAACTATATATTTATAAGTTAATATACTAACAAAATAGAATATTTAGGATAAGTTTTGAGTTATTTATAATTTAATAATTATAAATTATTATTTTAAAAATACTTATATATAATATAATAAATGTCATTAGTCGAGTTAAAAGCCGTTCAATCTGGAGTACGAGTCAACTTTGAATATATTTCCGGAATTACTCAAATTCAATTAACCATTACGGATCAAGCTGAGGTTGGTCATATTACTGGAGATATTCCATTAAACACATCAAGTAATCATGGTGCTATGACTAAAACAATTTATGTTGATGTAACCAGTACCAGTACGTTTGCGATACTTGAATCTGGTGTGTCCCCTGATTATTTTGATTTTGTGGAAGGCGTTACTTATAATGTCGTAGCTAAGTTTGGAATGAGTTCTCAAACAAGTACATATACTCACGACCTTCCCCCAGTGTCCGCCGATTATTCAACTGTAATTTCTCATGGAAATGAATTACTTAATATTGCACTAACTGCTGCTAATAATAATTCAGCAAATATTACCAGCTATTTTATTACCATAATGGGTTATGATAAAACAATGGCTCCCGCAACTTTTCAAAAAAGTTATGATGTTGATGGTAATGGAAATATTAACGAATCTATTAATGGAACCGAGTCAGACTTTGGTCTTGGTGGCTTTGATGGGCAATTTCAAAATGATAAATTGTTAGAAATTGTAATTGCTGCTAAAAATGCTGCAGGATATGAATTTGAATCTGTTACTTATCATGCATCACCAACTTCGACAGCAAATGAGCCTACGCTAGTTATAAATAGCGGTATTAATGCAATTGATAACAATAATTTGGTATCGGATGAAGACTTATTTGTACAAATTGTTCCAGGAGTACAAATCGCAAATGCCCCTGACCTCTTTTATCTTATGGCCGTTAATAATCAAGATGGTATAAAATTATATAAAAAATTTGAGCCAAGTGACCTTATGGTTACGGACGGTGAGTTGTTATCAACTGGCAGTAGTGGATGGACTGTACAAAATACTGGTATTCCCGTTAATGGAGAGGTAGCAACACCTCTTGCTTTTGTTGATGGAACAGAGTATACGTTTGATTGTTGGGCATCAAATGCAAATGGTCAATCTCCGCACATAAGTTCTGATAACACCGGCACTCCTTCCGGATTACCGGCTGAACCTACTGCAACAATAACTGTTGGAAGTTTAAATGGAGTTGGTTCGGAAACCATTCGAGTAACCATTCCGGTTAATCCTAACAGTGGAAATACACTAAATAATGGTAGTTCTATTACTGATTATAAGATAACTGTTGGTGGAAATTTAACTACAGTTTCCTTAGACAATTTTGATAATTCAAATACTGATGCACCATTTACTGATATTACTGGATTAACTAATGGAACTGATTATGGTGTTAGTATTGTTGCTGTTAACGCAAATGGTGATAGTACATCATTTACAGCAAGTAATGCTAAACCCAGAACTGACCCAGTTGCACCAACCTTTGTTGGTGGTAATAATAATGAAGCAGGTGCTGCTATTCCTGTGCAAGGAGCTGCATCAACTCTCAATTCTGGTGAAGTGGGTGGTTATGTTGTTGCGTTAGACGGTACTGGAGAGAATGGAGGTGATGAAGTTATTAGTTATGTGTTTGAGGTTTCTATAGATAGCGAATTTGGTGTGGTTGTTTCATCCAATAATAACGCGGGTGTTACTGAAAATACATTTGATAGTTTAATTGACGGAACCTTATATTACATGCGAGTTAAGTCGGTTAATAGTTTTGGCGAAGAATCGTCTTATACGGTTTTGGGAGGTGACCCATTACAACCATCTACTGCACCCACTATAGATGAAACTGGTCTTAATGCTTTATTAATGGCAGGTGTAAAAAACACATTAGTTGTCGCCAACAGTAATTATTTTACAGTTAACATAGCAAATGTTGTAAATTCCGTAAATACTGGTGGATATGATATGTCTGAGATTGTAGTAACTATGTCTGGGAACGACTCTCAGTCCATAACAGTAGATTTGGCTAATATAAATAATGATGTTGTATTTAATGGTGTCAATCAGTTAAATCTACCTGCTACTAATGAATTAGGTGCAAATAATTCAGGATATCAGTACACATTGTCGGTTAGTGCTAATAATGCCGTTTACACTGAAAATAATACCTCCAGTAGCAGTACTTCTACAATTCATGTAACAAACACCTTATTAACAGCTTCTAATATTAGCGCTACTCTTAACAGCAGTAATTCCATTACATTTACTTGGGACGTGCCCGACTATGATTCATTAAATCAATTTACAAATGGCGATGGGTCTAACTTTAACCTACAGTTGCAAGAAAAAGTACCAACTGAAGATGGTGGTACCAATGAAGTTTCTTACCCGGCCAGTTTTTCAAATGTGGGCAGTCTTGTAAATGTAAATATTGTTTCGGGTACTACGTCTTATTCACAAGCATTTGCTGATTTAAGATATGGAACAATTTATAGCGTAGCAATTACTACAAATAGTGAACAATATGATGTTAATTCCAGTGTATCGCATGCTACAGGGCCTGTTAATGATGCAACTGGCCTTGTTCCTCATACTAAACCCACGGTGGAAGTTGTCGATGGTGTCGGTGATGCTAAAACAGTTACCATAAAATCCAATGGATTAGTATTAGATACTTCTATTTCATTAGACTCTGGTAGTAGTGACCCTGTTAAGGATTTATCAACTGAACTTACGGCCAGCACAACTGCCGCAGTAAGAGGTGCTGGTAATTCATTTGTAACTGGCGGAAATCCTGCGTTTACTTTATACAAGGATGCTAATGGTGATATGGCGGAATTAGTAAGTTCAATAAGCTACACACCAACGGGCGGTGATAATTATTTGTTAATTACAGAAAATAGTGGAACATACGGAGGAGCAACTGTTTTATTAAATGGCAATCCATTGGGATTATCTCAAGCTTAAATGCTACATAAATTAAAAATGTAAAAATGTAAAAATGTAAAAATGTAAAAATGTAAAAAAAATAATTTATTTTTGTAAAAAAAAATTATTGAGTATTGTTTTATAGGAAAAAATTACTTTAGTAATTGTTCAAGGCCTTGAGCGGATTTTTTATTAAACAAATGTTCAACTCCCTGAGCTGGTTTATTATTTTTAATAGCATTGGTCTTTTTTGGAGTGGGTTGTTTAAGTGCATCGGTCTTTTTTGGAGTGGGTAGTTCAAGTGCATCAGTCTTTTTTGGAGTGGGTAGTTCAAGCGCATCGGTCTTTTTTGGAGTGGGTAGTTCAAGTGCATCGGTCTTTTTTGGAGTGGGTAGTTCAAGTGCATCGGTCTTTTTTGGAGTGGGTAGTTCAAGTGCATCGGTCTTTTTTGGAGTGGGTAGTTCAAGT
>Ga0233436_1002938_pt1 | contig 11623 bp, 11 predicted proteins | sample SI_122_August201_2_FD_182723 | JGI IMG/M metagenome (GOLD analysis project Ga0233436, IMG submission 182723) | Seawater microbial communities from Saanich Inlet, British Columbia, Canada - SI_122_August2016_150_MG | ecosystem: Environmental > Aquatic > Marine > Inlet | place: Canada: British... | reverse complement strand
GTCCGTTATTAGTCTAGATTTTAAGGGCCAATCAAATGCAAAATCTCTATGTGCGCCTCGCCCTGTCTGGCAGTCTGGCTTTGATCTCATGGGTCTCTGGGCCCTGGTCATGTCTAGCTCAATCAAAATCAATTGATCAGGACAAGTCTCTCGACTGCGCCATCACTGTCTATAACCAAAATTTTGGCCTGGTAAAGGACCGTCGCCAATTTGACCTGCATCAAGGCATCAACTATGTGAGATTTGAGGATGTCGCTGCCGGTATAGATCCAACATCGGTTAGCTTTACCAGTCTCAAAAATCCTGGTGATGTGGTGGTGCGCGAGCAAAATTACGAGTTTGATCTGATGGATCAAAACAGTATATTGTCAAAATCAGTCGGCAAGACCATCAAGATCAGACGCACTGCCAATGGCAATAACTCAGACGTCGTCACTGGTGTGCTCCTGGCGCCGCCACAGGTGACTGTCGCTGACTCGGACGGCAATTTATCCGAGCGCCTGCAATCGATAGTGCTCAAGACCCCATCCGGTATCTTGATTGCTCCTCAGGGCGAGGTCGAACTGGCAGAACTGCCCGAGGGACTGGTGGCAAAACCATCTCTCTTGTGGAAGATAGAGTCTGCCAAAAGCACCGTGGATGATGCCGAGATCGGCTATCAGACCAAAGGTCTCAATTGGAAATGCGACTATGTCGCCGTAGCCGATGATGCCGATGGCAAATTGGATTTGACTGGCTGGGTCACTCTGGATAATAAATCAGGAGCCTCTTACAAAAATACATCGCTCAAATTGGTCGCCGGCGATGTCCACGTCGTGCAAAATGCACAGCCTATGGATATGATCCAAGAGAGCCTGGCGGATAATCGAGGCTTAGCCGAGTCTTCACCTCAGTTTCAAGAGCAGTCTTTTGCCGAGTATCATCTCTACTCACTGCAAAACAGGACCGATCTGCCTGACAATCAGACAAAGCAATTGACTCTCTTGCAGGCCAATGCCGTGCCGGTCAAAAAGATGTTTGTGTTGGATGCTCAGGATGGCATGATACAGCCATATTATGAGGATCAATGGTCTCCGCCCGAAGCTGTGAAGACTAAGGTCAACGTCAAGCTCGAGTTAGCAAATACAAAAGAGAATAATCTCGGTATGCCGATGCCCAAGGGCAAGGTAAGAGTTTATAAGCGGGATAAGGATGGCGCTTTGCAGTTTGTCGGGGAGGACAATGTCGATCATACGAGCAAAGACGAAAAACTAACCCTCTATCTGGGCGATGCCTTTGATGTAGTTGGCGAACGTAAGCAGACCGGGTTTAAAAAGGTCTCCGATAACGTACAGAGATCGACTTATGAGATCTCTGTGCGCAACCATAAGGATCAAGAGATAGAGGTCAGGTGCATCGAGCATGCCTCTGGTTACTGGAAGATAATTGAGAGCAGCCAGCCTTATGACAAAAAAGACTCCAATACCTTTGAGTTTAAGGTCAAAGTGCCGGCCAACGGCGAATCCAAGATCAATTACGAGCTGGAGCTCAAGTATTAGTCAAGGCTCGATCACTGTTTGCTAGTTTTTGCCGGCTTTTTGCAGGAGCAGGTCGAGTACGATCTGACCAGCGCCGATGATACCAGCCATGCCACCAAGGACCGAGTTTTGGACAACGAGGCCTTCGCCGATACGCGGCAGGCAACGATCGGTGATCATCTCGTGCAAGAGCTCAAAATCGACCAGGTCGGCCATGCCTCCAGTGACGATAAATACGTCAGGATCGAGTATGTGAGCGAGCGAGACCATGCCCGTGGCGACGTGTTCGTGCCATGTATTGATGGCCTTTTTAGCGATCATGTCGCCGGCCTTGTAGGCTTGAGAAATATCATAAGTAGTGAGGGTATCGAGTTTGGCTGCCAGTGGAGTTTGGTCGGCCGTAATATTGCGCAAGAGCTCTTTGCCGGTGTTGACCAGGCCGATGCCAGCGCCGTAGGCTTCCCAGCAATCAAACAGACCGCAGGTGCAAAGTCTTTGATTGTTGTGCGCGATCTTTAGATGCCCGATCTCGCCGCCGCCCCAGTGAGCGCCGCGATAGAGCTGACCATCAAATATGATACCGCCCCCGATACCGGTACCGAGGGTCACCATACAGACGCATTTTGCATGCATCAGATGGCCAGCGCTGGCTTCTCCGTAGGCTGCCGCATTGGCGTCATTGTCGACGACTGTAGGCAAGAGAGTCTTGGACTCTAGTACTTGTTTGAGGGGAGTGCCGGTCCAGCCAGGGAGATTGCCTGTAGAGCCTATGATGTCTCCAGTGTCGCAATTGACGATGCCAGCTGTAGCTATGCCTATACCGGCAAGCAGGTGGTCCTTTTGAAAGTCTTGCACCAATTGTAGTATCGCCTGGACGATATTGTCAGGTCCCAGGGGAGTAGGCACCTGCCTGGGTTCGGAGGCGAGCTTGGCGTCCTGGATGAGGGCTGCCCTGATCTTGGTGCCGCCTAGGTCTATGCCCACGGCAGGGATCTTGTTTTTGATGATCGAATCGATATTGACGTTGGCCGAATTGGTAATCACTTGGCTATCTCTAATCTGCGCCGTTTATTTTAGCAGATTAGAATACGCCGGCTCCGGCGTTGCCACCAAGTTGACCGTGGTCGGGAGAGCCCTTGAGTACTAGCTTTTGAAAGGGGATGGGGGCTCCATACAATACGTCAAAACCAAATCTGTTCATATTGGTGAGGATGCTGCGCTGAACTACGAGTTTAAAGTCCTCTGGTCCAATGGCAGCCATCAAGGTCTTGCTGTATGCCATCTTGTCGTTGAGGTTGTAGCCATAGCCGCCACCCACTGTCAGCCACTTGCATACGCGTACGTCACCGGTGATGTTGACCGAACGCGTACCCTGGATAAACTGGTCAAAGACGAAGGGCGAGTTGCCGCGTACTGCGGTTTGAAAATAAGTAGTCTGTAAGCGAAAGCGATTGAGCTTGAGGTCGATGGTGGGACCTAACTGGCCCATCAGACGCGCATCTCCGGATGAGTAGGCATTGAGGCCCACGCCACCAAAGATAAAGGATTTGATGCCGTACTTGTCGTCACCTACAGCAAAGATCGGGTGAGTACTGGTGGTGATCTGCTCGGACAATCTAAAGCCTGAGGCTTGTTGCTTGCGATACTGGTTTTGGCCAAAAAGGTCGGCATACTCCTGGCTCGATTGCTGCACGAGTTGCGGATTATCCTTGGCCCAGCCAGCAGCTGATCTAAAGTTGATCCCGTTGAGGAAGGGGATACCGCCCTTGGTGGTGGTGTGCACCGCCTCTAATATATAGCGTGCACGTCTGTAACCGTTCATGCCGTCTTCGAGATATCTATTGATACCGGATTGAAAGCGCAGGTTTTTGGTGATCTGAGCCTTATAGTCTGCCACAAAGAGATTAGAGACAGAACCATAGGCGATGTGTCCGCTCATACGCTTGTTGCTGAAGCCAACCTGACCGGATAGACCGATACTGCCGGAGTTGGAGTCCGTGCCGGCGGATGAAGCACTGCGCCCACCAAACTGGATCATTGGTGCCCAGTGCAATTTGCCGGTCTTGCCTACGGCATAGTTGAAGCTCGGACCGACGTTGATGCCACCAGTCTGGATGTTTGAGGTCAACATCGGAGTGACGGGAAACATGACGTTGTTTTCTTGGCCGACAGTGGCCGTAAACTTGGGCAGCGGCACGTTAAAGCGACCAAAGGCCAATTTGCCGCCAAAGACAGTCAGGTTACCGCTTTCTTTATAGTTTTCGTAGACCATTTTACGAGCTTTAAAAGTAAAGCTTGGCTTGGCTGGCAAGAAGGCGTCGGGGTGTGTCATCTTTTCGGCGACTTCTTGACCGGCTGAGACACCGCCGTACATAGAGTTTTTGCCGATGTGGATCGGCTCGGGCAGGGTCATGGTGCCTTTGCGAAAATTGATCCCTTCTTTGGTACCGTAGCCGGTGCGAGCAACGACTACCGTGCCCTTCATTTCGGTATCGGGATTGGTGATCAGGTATTCGTCGGATGCTACTTTAAACTTGAAGGAAGTACCTGTAGTCAATTGTCCCTGGCGGAGGATCTTGACGTTGCCGCGAGCATCTATCATGCCGGCATTTTGATCGTAGAGGATCATATCAGCTTCGAGTTTGCTATTTTGTCCGCCAATGATGGCGACGGCATTGCCGGTGCCTAAGAAAGTATTCTTTTCCTGGTCGTATTCGGTATCGTCGGCAATGATCTGGATGGCGCCCTTGAGGGTGACGTCCTCTGTGATACCCTGCTCCGCTTCGGCGATTTGCAGGTCGTCTTCGGTGGCGTTGGCTTCGAGGATAGCCGAATTATCGCTCTCTGCCGAGATCTTAATCGGTCCTTCTCTGAGATCGCTCTGAGTGACTGCAGTGTCGAGGATGGGAGTTTCTGGCATGAGCAAGGGCTCGGCGAGCTCATCTTGTGGAGGCTTGGCGACAGCAGTGGCTGGTCTAGCCGCCGGTCTAGCCACAGGGCGGCTCGCTGCCTTTGGCGATGCAGCAGGAGTGCGCTTGGCTTGATTGGTTTTGACAGGAGTAGCCGCGCCTGGATTTATCTCAGGCTCGACAGGGGAAGATGCGGGAGCGATCGGGTCGATCTTTGGCGTCAAAGGCAAGAGCAGAGTGCTGCCGGTGCTGGGGCCCGCGGCCTCGGCGGGCAGGGCAAAGGTCGTACCCATGGCCTCTACTCCGATCAAAAGAGTCAGAGAGAGTGCGGTCAGCGATCTGATTTGCAATTTGGTAGCTCTCATAAAATACTGATTGGGATTTTGACGACGTCCGGGACATCTGTGTTCCGGATATGTGTCTTTCGCTCTTCTCGGTTTAATTCTCTCAGGTTTTGCCAGACTCTTTATTACTTCCAGCAAATCATTTACATTCGACTTTTGAGCGCGCTTTACAACGTGCGCCGGGCAGGCGAGACATTTCGCATGTACAGCGTTGTTGTATATAATATTAGAGCTGTCTAAATATTGGTTTTTTCTTATTTAGTAAACCCAAATTGAACCCCTTCATTTTTCACGCACCTACCCGCATCATTTCTGGCGAGCAGATGGCCTTATCTGCTGGGGATTTTGTCCGTGAGCTCAAGGGCAACAAGGTTTTACTTGTTACTGATGCTTTTCTGGAGCGCTCAGGCATGCTCGATGGCATTATCGCCAGTCTGACTGAGGCATCCGCTGCACCTCCCGTCTTATTTAGCGACGTGCCTGCAGATAGCGATATCGATTGCGTCAATGCCGGGGCCGAGCTAGCCCGCTTGCACGATTGCGATGCCATTGTCTGTGTCGGTGGTGGATCAGTCATCGATACGGCCAAGGTCATCAATCTCTGCCTGACCTATGGTGGCGATCTCATGGAGTACCAGGGCCTCAATCTCATCGATCGCAGCTTGTTTCCTCTCGTCGCCATCCCCACCACTGCCGGTACCGGATCAGAAGTCACCTTTGTGGCCATGGTCAAGGATCACGCACAAAAACGCAAACTGATGTTTGGCAGTCCCTATCTTGCGCCTGACATGGCCATTCTCGATCCTGAGCTACTACTGTCATTGCCACCGCATCTGACTGCAGCCACAGGTATGGATGCCATCACTCATGGTATCGAGTCATTTGTCGCCACCAACACCAATTCATCTTTCACCAATGCCTTGTGCCTGGAGTCTTTGAGCCTTTTATTTAAATGGCTACCAGTAGCCTATAGAGATGGTCGTGATATCGAGGCTCGTTCGGCCACACTCATAGCCAGTTGCATGGCCGGCGTGGCCTTCAACAATTCGGGTGTCGGCGTTGTACATGGCCTCGCTCACTCCGTCGGCGCTATGTTTGGTACTCATCACGGCATGACCAACGCTATCTTTTTGCCGCATGGTATGCGATTCAATATGGACATAGCCGCGGAGAGATTTGCCGCTATCACGGCTTTTATCGAGCCTGATTTTGCTGGTACGACAGAGGATAAATGCCAGAGACTGATCAGTCGGGTGGAGTCCTTGATGCATGAGATGCAGATGCCAGCTAATCTCGCTGCGATCAAGATCCCCAAACTTAATGGCGAGCTTGCACAAGAATTGGCTTTGATGGCGGCAGCCGATCCTGCGATAATATTTAATCCCAAAGAGGTCTCCCTCGAGGAGTTGAGGGATCTCTTGGACAAGGCTTATTAGATAGGGGTAATACAAGAGATGGCGGTTTTTAGCAGCTCGGACCAATTGCATCGAGTGATGGAGGATCTTTGGACCGCTATCAAAAACGATCCCGAGATGTCTGCACCTCTTGTTTCTTCGGGTCTCATCGTGCAATTTATCTATCGCGAGCCCGACGGTCGGCTGACAGTAGATTGCTCGAGCGGCAAGGAGATGGTCATCTCCACTGGCGAAACCGATAAGAAGCCCAATGTCGAGATGTTTATGAAATCAGACGTGGCTCATGAATTTTGGATGGGCAAGGTCAATGTGCCAATGGCGCTTTTGCAAGGGCGCATCGTCGCAAAAGGTCCAGTACAGCAAGCCCTCAAGCTCTTGCCGGCGATCAAGCCTGCCTACCAGGTCTATCCGGAGATAGCCAGGCAGCACGACGTCAAATAGGAGAAGACCCATTTACGTCATTGCCCTTGGCGAATTGACCGTTGATTGGATTGCGCTGGAAGCAAGCGATGATATAGATGCGCCCAGTACTTTTTTGCGCAGTACGGGAGGCAATGCAGCCAATGTAGCGCATGGCCTGGCGAGGCTTGGCATCGATGTGCGCCTTGCAGCCAAGGTCGGCAATGACATGCATGGACGATATCTCAAGAACCGTCTGCAAAATGCGGGTGTCGATCTCGATTATGTAGTGACTGGTTCTGAGCCGACCGCCCAGTGTTATGTCCTTACCGATGCAATTGGCGAAAACCTCTTTACCAATTGGCCCCGGCCCAATGCGAGCCATCTCTATGATATCGATGATTTTGACCCGGGTATGTTTGAGGACGCCAACCTGCTCCATGCGACAGGCATCTCGCTAACCATGGAGCCGCGGCGGTCTGCTGTAGTGGAGATAGTAGATCGAGCTCTGGCGCATGGCTTGATAGTCAGTTTTGACGCGGGCTTTCCTACAGGCGAAGCCGCACTCGCTCACACTGCGGCGCGAGGCATCATGCAAAAATGCCATATCGTCAAGGTCAATTGGCCCGAATTGCTCTACTGGCTGGATTGCGATCAAGCAGACCAAATGAGCGAGCCTGATCTTGAGCGCGCTCGTAAACTAGGTCCCTTGCTCAAGCAAAAGCTGCTTTGCCCTGTGTTGATCGTCACTCTTTCTCGTCTGGGTTCGCTGGTCTATATAGATGAAATGAGTGGTGATGGAAAAACTGCAAAAGAAATATTTTCAGAACCCTACCAGATAGAATGCATTGCCGGAGTAGGAGCAGGTGATGCCTACACAGCCTGGATGCTTGCCGAGTTAAACACTACTCTTGCGTGTTCGGCCAATAAGGCAGATGAGAAAGCTCTTAACTATCTTTTGCAAGCTGACTGGCAGACCATAGCCACCAGGGCAAATAAGGCCGGGGCTCTTGCTACCCGAACAGTTTCGGCCTGCGATGGCCAGGCCAGGGCTGACTTTAGAACTGGTAAGTATTTTATCGACTAGCAAGATTGCCCGGAAACTTAATTAGGTCCGATAAGACGATCTTGTTATATTCAAATACTAAACTTCGAGGTGGTAGCCATGGAAAACATTGGCCAGATCGTAGAGCTCTTTCATGAGGCATCGCTCTTTGTCATTATCGCTTTAGTGGCCTTCACCTTTTTTGTCGGTTTTTTAGTGGTCAAGTTTTTCAAGACCGATCTCGGTCAACTCTAAACTGAGTCATAGTCACATCCAGGTGGCCCGGCAGTCCATCGACAAACCTGCCTATTATGCTGGCCTCATATCCTGCCCTTTTTAGATCGGCCACCAAATCAGGTGCGCGGGCTGGATCGATGGTGTATAGCATGGCGCCTGTCATTTCTGGACCAAACAAAATCTCTTGTACTGCTTGAGAAATATCGGTGATGTAGGAGACTGAGCCTGCAAATGACCGACGATTGCCGATCGAGCCGGGATTTTTGTTTGAGCCTCTTTCTGCTGTCTTTTCGGCGAGATATTTGGCGCGATCCATGCAGGTCAAATCCGGGATGCTGATTTCGCCGGCAAGGCGAGCCCCCTTCATCATTTCCATCAAATGCCCCACCAATCCATAACTCGAGATATCGGTACAGGCCGATGGTCGATGCAATCGAGCGATCGCTACCATGTCTTCAGGTAATCTGGTGAGAGATTGAAAGAGCATGCCGCAGGATTGTTGATCCAGATCTTTAGTCTTGAGAGCATCCAGATAAAGGCCCGATCCAAGGGCGCCGGCCATTACTATGAGGTCGTCTACTCTGGCACCGTTATTGGTGAGTATCTCTTCACTACCGGCGATGCCAGTGATCGACAATCCATATATGGTGTCTGGGCCATCTGTCGTGTGACCACCCAGCACCGCTGCCCCCGCACGCTCAATTTGATCTTTGCCACCTTGGAGAATCTCCTGAGCCATGCTCATTGGGAGGTCGTAAAAAGGAAAGGATAAAATAGCTGTGGCGAAAAGCGGTGTGCCACCCTTTGCATAGATGTCGGCAAGGGCAGCAGTAGCGGCGATTTGACCAAAGAGATATGGGTCGTCGATGAAGCGCCCGTAGTAATCCAGCGACTGGATCAAAGTGCGGGTATCATCGATAGGAAAGAGCACCGCGTCTTCAAAATTTTTGTTGGTCGAGACCTGGGAGAGCAATTGACGCAGGTCGGCCGAGGGCAATTTGTGCAATGTGGTGATACCGGTATTGGTTACGCAAAAATTTTCGCATTTCAAACATTTGTGTACATGAGTCGGTAAACAAAAAAACTGCAAAATCGGCAGTCTATGTCGGTTGGTTGTCTAACCTAGATCCAGTACTATGATGTTTGTATATACCGCCGCCGGTGGTGCAAAAAACTTTTAGAAAAAAACAGAGTTTTTGGCTCTATTTGGTCATTTCTGCTCTTCAAAAAGCGGCGTATAAAGTGTAAATTGTAAACGGTGACTTAAACCGTTTTGCATATTTTTTGTTCCAGACAGTGTCGTTGCAACGCACCCAGTCTGGTTGATTTATCGTTCGCATTTTTCGATATCAATTTTCAATCTCAAAAGGAAGACGCATGCCTAAGAAAGTACTAGTCGCTTTGCCCCCGGGCCTCCTCGAGCAGATCGACTTCGTGGCTTCGACTGAGCACAGGACCCGTAGCGACCTGATAAGAGAAGCCCTCCGTCGTTATATCGACACATTTAAACGTAACCAGGGCCCGCGCATGCAAGTGAGCCAGGTCGGCAATCAAAAGATGGCTATCATCACCGACGCCGAATAATTTGGCTGAGGTCTCCTAGGATCTTAGTAATATCCCCACTGTCATTCTTGACGTGGCGGCCCTGTCTGTTAGGATACAGGCTGGACTATACCTTACAGGTACCAGACAGACAGGAAGAGAATAAAAGATCATGAATTTCAGCGGCGTGCTGATAGTCGAGATATTTTTTGTCGTTATGACCATGGTCGGACTCGGCTTTGTCGCCGTGCCTAGATTTTTGATGAGACGCCGTCTGGTCAAAGGTTTTCCCTGGGGATACTACACCGATCAGGTGCCTCAGGGCGATCCAGGGCTTTATCCTGGTGACGATAAAGACTTTTTGCACGATACCGGCACAGGCTTTGGTGGCCTGGAGGGATTTGGCGAATACGGCGAGTTTAGTGGCTTTGGTCAGCTAGGCGAGTATGGCAATGGCTTCTTTTCCGGCGGCGACGGCGGCATGAGTGGCGTAGAATAAGAGCTTAGACATAGCTTTTCATAGATAGATACAGTGCAATACGAACACATCCTCCTGGCTCTCGAGCTGATTTCAGCTGGTCTCGCTGCAGCCTGCCTGGCGGTCAAGTCTCAGCCACTCAAGGGGCGCTTGATCGCCTGTCTGCTCGTAGTGGCTTCGGCCTTTGTTTTGGGTACCAATGGGCGTGAGGCCTTTAAGAGGTCCAATAACTCGCAAAACGGCGACTCATTAGAAGCCCGCAATATCGAGCTTTTGATGCGATTTCAGTATTTCCAAGCTGCTCTCGAGCAATTGCTGGCCGAAGCGCAAAAAAAAGCAGGTGCCGACTCTATAGGCACAGAGCTCAAAAACAAGATGCTCGACCACGACCAGTCTAAGGATAAGTGGACCACATCGATAAGCGATGCCGCACGTCAGTCTGTACAAAAAAATCCAGGATCAATCAAGTATCGACTGCAAGAGATAGTTGCACGTCACGTGGTCGAGGCTCCAATTCACGATCAATTGAAGCAATTGCAGCAGATGCCCGAAGCAAAGGGGCCAGAAGCACCTGTAGTAGACATGCTCTTGCAGCTATATGGATCGAGCGGTCTTGTTCATGGCTCTGGCGATGGCAAATTGATGGCCACTATTGACAAATCTATACGGCCCGGCCTGTTTAGAGATTTTATCAAGCTCCAATATTACGATCGCTCTGGCGAAAAGCAAAAGCATGCAAAACTAGCGGCAGACTTGACAGAGCGAAATTTTTACCAGGTCTTGCGCATATTTGGCGTGATTGCAATCGCCATGATTTTTACTCTTTGCGGCATCTGTACTTTGATTGGTGTGTTGGCTACTCGCAAGAGATTGTCACCTGCTGATCGGCAAAGTGCTGATTTGGCGATCCGGAGCCCCGTAAACTATGGTTTCGTCGTTGTCTATGGCGTGTTTGTCGCCTGGATGTCCTTTAATCTAGTCGCCAATCCGTTTGTCAAACTAGTTCTCGAACAATTGAAGGGTATCGGTCATGGTCCAACTGCCATTGCGCTCATGACTCTCGGCACCTATGTCTGGAGCATGGCTCCAGCCCTGATCTTTATCTATATGTTTGCCACCAAGCCAAATAATTTGCCTTTTTGGCGCACGGCGCGTCTGAGCTTGCAAACTGAGCCGCCTTTAAACTCGACACGTAAAAAATATGGTCCTTTCTCCTTGATCTTAATTGGCGTCTTGACTTATCTGGCGGCCATACCGGTCAATGTGGCGCTGGGCATACTGATCTCCAAGATATTTCATGTTCAAGGATCGAGCAGTCCTATCATCAGCATATTGCTCAATGCTATCGGCAGTAGTGATGCATTGGCCTTTGTCATCTTTATCATCGCTCTGGGAGTGATGCCGGCGATCTTTGAAGAAACACTGTTTAGGGGTTTTCTATATCCTGCACTGCGCTGGAAGTTTGGACCGATGGCAGCAATGTGCATCTCTGCTCTGGCCTTTTCTCTCATCCATCTCGATTTTGGTGCTGCCTCGCAATTGTTTGTCTTGGGCTTTATGTTTGCATTCGCCTACGAAAAAACTGGCAGCCTCATCCCGCCCATGGTGGCGCATTGTCTATGGAATTCTTCTACTTTTATTGTGATGAGCGCTTTTTTTAGCTCCTGATATTTGATCTTTTGACCTGGATATTGGGCACAATGTTATCAAGTGCTCGAGGTCGTATCGTGTCGATCG
>Ga0233436_1002933_pt1 | contig 11625 bp, 23 predicted proteins | sample SI_122_August201_2_FD_182723 | JGI IMG/M metagenome (GOLD analysis project Ga0233436, IMG submission 182723) | Seawater microbial communities from Saanich Inlet, British Columbia, Canada - SI_122_August2016_150_MG | ecosystem: Environmental > Aquatic > Marine > Inlet | place: Canada: British... | reverse complement strand
AATTCGATATTCGCGCCTTCTGCGAGATTACTTGCAATTCGCATCGCAGCACCATTTATCTCCTTATTCTCTATGGAAGATTGTAGACCCGTTAATTGCTGAGTCAATGATTCGCGTTCAACTTCACTAGATTTAAATAGCTGCTCATAGTTACCATCGGCCTCAGCTTTAGCTCTTTGTGCGTCCCTTGCTGCTCTTTCTTGTTCTTTTTTGTGTTTGTTGGCTTCTGTAATCTTGCCATTCAAACGGTCGTTCTCTTGCTGTAGTGTGGTTTGACTCTCGCCAAGTGCAGCAATCTGTGCCTGTAACTCGGCAACCGTTGGCTCACTACCACCACCAGCACCACCACCCTCACCACCATCATCTCCAGCCTCATCAAAATATCCACGGTTCAAACGTACAAACATCATCATCTCCTTTGAGTCACTGACTCTTTATGTGGCACTGCCACGTTACATATCCGCAAAAACAAACGGATTCATTCTCTCTAATTCTCTTAATGTGTAAACGCGCCCAGTAGGATCAACGAATTTGTCTATAGATAATTTGCCAGCGCGGAATAATTCAGATCTCTCAGCGCCTAGAGCCTCATCAACAAACTCTCTTGGCTGTGTTTTCAACCATGTTCCGTAGGATTTATTGGCAGATACAGGCTTTCCACCGCTCGCGCCTTTTGATGCTCTTTGCCCCGTTACCTTTGCGCCGAGATTGTATTTAGGATTAACCACTGGAATAGTTGTGCTGCGGCAGCCAAAATGAGCAGGAGGCATAGGGTCAATACCAATATTCGTATAAACCTTATTATCTCTACTCATGCAGATTAGTGTGGTGCGATTATCTAAGGTTGAAACCCACCGATACCCATCCAACACATCATCATTCTGTTCATATACTGCTTTACGTGCAACATTTGATGTGTGGTTGGTGATTGTGCGAACCAGAGTGTCTAGTTGCCGTCTATGCAGCGTGGTCATTAACTGACCAACCTTTCTGGAGATGTCTGGAGTGGTATCACCCATAACCACGCTATCAGTTATAACCTGTTTAACCTGTTCAGCCTTCTTTACCCCGTATTGAGCTAGAGCATCATCTATGGATATTGCACTCATACCAACAGGAGCTGCCATAGGAGCCTCTTCTACAGCAGCAATAAGTGCTGAATCAGGAGGTAGGATGAAATCAAAAGAGGTTGCCTTGCTGAATAAATCAACAGCAAACGCACCCTCTGAAGCACTCAAACTATGAGCGCCAGCTTTTATTTGTTGAGTTAGCGGAGTAAACGACTGATAGTAGAGCTGGTCTATATCGTCAAGAATGATTGATAATCGGTTGCGTTGGAACTCTGTTGGCTCCTGTGACAGTCGGGCGTTTATATCCCTGCGTAACCTGTTCAGAGTTTTGATAGCCTTCTTAGACTCGCCACCCGCATAACGCTGAAGAAATACGGCATGGCGAGTTGATGCGTCAATAAGAAATTGGTTTGTACTCATTTTTTACGCTTTCGTTTTCGCTTGTTACGGGCATTCTTGATCTGCGATTGATTAACCTACCGACTGTTTTCAGCTATTAACTGCCTAAACCTCAAGAATATCAAATCAATATCAATTCCTAGTTGTGGATGAACAGCCATTAAAAGCCTGTAATGTCTTCAGCTTCACCCTCAATGTCTTCATCTGTACGCCCTGCCTCAATCAATCCACCCTTACGCAGATTAGTACGCAGATCAGTATCAGCGATTACTCCACGATCTACTAATTGAATCTGAGCCATGATCGACTGCGGATCTATAGTAGCATCGTAGAATTCACGGTTAATTTTGTATGTCACTTCTTCAGATGACCCCATGAACTCACCAGCCCATCCCATACACTGAATCAATGCAGATTCTGAATTGCCAACAACTAACCCCAGCAAAGAATTCTGACCACTGTAACGAATACGTGCAGCCTCTGCCGTCTCTACGCCTTTGTTATCCATGATAAGACGTGCGCCAAGCATTACCATCTGCGCTTCTTTCATCTCCATTCCGCGCTCTGGCATCTGGTTTGGATTAGCCTGAATTAAACCTGCATTACCTCCTTCTGGAAGCAGCAACATTTGCCGACTACCAATAACAACACCACCCTTCAGAACTCCATCAACCCAAGACTGGGACAGTCCGGTTACGAACGGGGTTGGCTGACCAACCATAAAACTTGAATCCTCATAGTCAGCAGAGTTTCGATAGTGCGCCACATTAACCTCTGCAATATCTATCAATGGTGCTTTATCTACAGATTCGTCATTGTTCTGAGCGCCGACAAAGGCAAACGGTATTGTGTCCCACCGACCGCCATCGGACTTCCTTGGCTCAATCTCTTCAGTTATAGCCTCACCATCTTTATTGTAGGTTTGTACGGTGTAATAGCCGTCTGTCAGGCGTAAAACACGGTATTGGTCCTCTACTTGCGACATAAAGCCATCGGCTGCAATCACCTCATTCTGCTCAAGCAGCACCACCAAAGATAATTTCTTTACACCGCCGATCATTTCAGTACGCCAATTAATAACGCTCTTCGCCTGATATGCGAGGATATTAGCTCGCAGATTCAAAGCGACTTCATCAGCTCTAGTTACAGCACCAGCAGCCGTTGGATAGTCAACCAGCAAACCATATCGCCCTGCTTCTAACGTCTCTCCAATAACGTCACGCGTTAGCTGATCAAGTGTAAGGCCGCTGCCATTAGCATTCTCAAAAAGGTATTCAATGGCTTGTGGTAGGTCACCATCTGTATCTTTGCGGAAAACCAACCCTAATAAACCTGTTTTGGTGTGACCAGTGAAGTTCACAAAGTTTGCCCGCTCTTTGTATGTATTATAGCGGTCAGTATTCTCTGCACTTGTGTCGTTAGGGTTAGGCTTGGGGAGGTATGTCGTCCCTTTACTCTTAACCTCTTTCGCACCCTCAATACAATCGCTGACCAATGTCCAGCCATCTAAATTCTTTCTATATTCTGCATTAGGGTCATTTACTGGCATTTTCTTATCTCGCAAAGGTCAATTTAAGTTTGGCGGCTGGCTTATCAATCGGCATTTCAAAAGCTATAGGATATGTTGCAGCATCAGGCAAATGGTCAAGGTTTGACTTCTTATCAGGCTCCCCATTGCCATCATAGGCCAACTGTTCTAAGCACTTTGCCGATTCTGGACAATTCCTTTGATTAATCATAACACGTTTATTCTGAAATGCTTTATTGGAAGCTAAAACACGATCTTTTACAAATGGATTGGATTTATTCGCATAGACTGCAAACCCTGCCATTTCTAATAGTGCTATATCTGAGGTTGAAGCGTCAACGCTCTTTCTATTCTTGCCAGAAGCATCAGGATAGACCCGAATAGAGTGCAGGGGCCACTTCTGTTTAATCGTCTGAATCATTGCAGGAGTATCAAATATCCCCGACAGCTCATTAACCATGTGCCATGTATCACCGCGTAGAACATAGATACAGGCTGACATATTCCCTACATTGAAATCCATCCCTATTCTCAGCAAATCACCATCAACAACCTCTTCACTGCTGTCGTTATCTACTCGATTGTACGCATAGTAAACGGTTCCACTTGTTAAGTTGACGAATTGTCCGTTTAGATATGCGTCAATAAGTTCTTGTGGGTAGGTTTCAATCAATGAATCAATGTAATCAGGCGGTAGATTCTCTTCGTTATCATACGTTGATGCTTGCACCATCCCATAGCTCTGCCCCCCCTGCTCCTTAAATCGCTCATAGACGAACTTAAAACCCTCGGGGGTAGTGGTTACATCGATTGAATTATTAGCCTCCAGATACCGCATTCTGGCAATGATCTTATTCCACGCGGCATTAGACTTCTCTTTAGTCATCACATCAAGCTCATCAACTAGAGCGCGTCCAATCTTAAACCCAATGATTGTCTCTGGTCGCTCCATTGATCTACAGATTGTAGTACCTCTGTATCTGCGGCCTTCGTAGAAGTGGACTTCCTTATCTCCGGACCTAACCTCAACACGTAAACCCATCCAGTGCGCCACTTCATCTATTGTAGGGTAGAAGATATCTCTAATCTGTGGGTAGGTGGGGGCAAAGTACCCCTGATTGATCTTTGGATATTCCCAATAATCCATACATTGAGCTATGCAACCGACTGCTGTTTTCCCTGATCCAAATCCTCCCACAAAAGCTCTAAACTTTGTATCTAAAGCTAAAAACTTTCCTTGTGGGACGTTAACGGGTACGGGCATCAACTACCTCAATCTGGACCTTCTGAGGTGTTATATCTTCATCCTCGGAAATATCGTTCTCTCTCCATCCTGCTTGCGTCTTTAGATAGAAGATCATAGCTGTTGTATTACCGGCCTGAGCCTGTTGTATAAGTGCTTGAGCAACTAAACCAATGGCCTTTGTTCTACCCCTTTTATACGCGGCAGATACATCATCATCACGGGTCATAATAGCTCGTAGCGTTCTGTCAGGAATACCAATATAATCAGCTATTTGTGTCTGATTCAACACTGCTGCGAGCTTTTCAATCTCTTTGATCTGCTCTTTAGTTAATGTCTTGCGAGGTCTACCCATGAGTAGCCTCTTTATATTCTACCGTTTGAATGTTGTTGTACAGTACACTTGTTTGTTCATGTACCGCCTGTTTTCCTGTGAACTCTTGCCATCGTTTTATGATAACGTCATTGTATTTGGGGTCTAGTTCCATGAGGTAGGCGTTGCGGTTGGTTTTCTCGCAAGCAATAAGGGTGGACCCTGAGCCGCCGAATAGATCCACAACTACTTTTGCCCCCGCCACTGAATAATAATCAAAGAACCATTCAACAAGTTTTGTTGGCTTCTGCGTTGGATGAACTTTCCCTTTGCTTTCCGGGTCGCCTCCAAATAGAGTATTATTAAATCTAGCCAGCATCCTCTTATGTTTTGCTTTAGACCAGCATAACTCAAACCCCGACCCTATCATTTTATCAAACTTTTCATCCACTCTTTTATCCCACACTACCCAAGACCCGCTGTTCTTCTGCGGTATATGCTCTGAGTAATAGTCAGCGCCCCATAGGAATATCTCTTTGCAATATTCAAAATAACAAAGTGTCGTGGTTATAGTTGCAGGGTCAAAATCATCACCGTCACCTAGAATTTTATCATATGACTTGTTGCCCGACAATTTAGTGCTTGGCATTTTAGAATAATCAGTGTCAAGTTTCATCCCATAAGGCGGGTCAGTAAACACCATATCGGCCTTCTGTCCATCCATCAACCTATCAACCGCATCAATACTGGTCGAATCCCCACACATCAGGCGATGGTTGCCAAGAATCCAAACATCACCATCTTTACTGACCGGCTCCTCCGGTACTTCTGGAACGCTATCCTCATCTGTTAGGCCTTCAGTTTCCTCTGGCGCAATATCATCAATAGAGAACCCAGTCAGATCAAGGTCAAAATCCATGCCCTGCAACTCTTCCAGCTCCAAAGATACTAAGTCCATATCCCATTCAGTGCCACCAACCTCCCCAAGGCGGTTATCTGCGAGAATATATGCTTTCTTTTGTGCTTCTGATAAGTGGTCCAGTCGAACAACCGGAACTGTACCCATATTGAGTTTCTTTGCAGCCAGCAATCTACCGTGGCCCGCAATAATTTGATTACCTTCATCGGCAAGTATCGGAGCATTAAAGCCGAACTCTTTTATCGATGCAGCAATCTTCACGACCTGCTCTTCAGGATGTGTTTTAGCGTTATTAATATACGGTAACAGATCACCGACTGCTACATTTTCAACTTGGCTACCAGCCATAAATAAACCCCGTTACTAACTGAGTGAAGCAATCATAACACACATCACAATCCATCTGTCCACCTATCAAAGCTATCCATACTCTTGAGTATTTTAAGCTGCTCCATGTAATAAGCCTTAATTTCTTTCAGGTCATCAATAGTCCACTTTACCGGCTCATGATATCCCTCAAGCCAGTTTAGATTATCCTCTCCGATCTTAACCTTAAGATTAGCTCTGTAATTAACGATATCCCCCGATTTGTGGTTATTACATGGTGCGCATTGCTTATTGTTATTAAACGGGTGAAATCTAAGCTCTGGATGAGCGCCCACCGTCCTAAAATGCCCTGCGTGGTATTGACCGTCATGATGTCTGCCGCAAGAGATACACGGCTCCATCTTATCCCGTTCCCTCACAAACTGATTAAATGCGGTTTGGGCAACCTTCAACCAGTGACTTCTATCAGAATCCAGCAGCTTCCTCTTTCGCTCTCTAGTCTCTTTTTGTCGCTGCTGCTGTACCTTCTTTTTCCCGACCTTTAAGGCGCACTGAAGACTACATGCAGTTTGAAGCGGCTGTGTGGGCTGAAACCCCTTCTTACAAACCTTGCATTTTTTCAGTTTCATCTTCCAAATCCATTAAATATATCCTCAAACGGATTATTTACTGGTCTACTCTTTTTCAATAGATCATCAATTGCTTTTTTCTTGGCCTCACTTTTATCAAATCCCTCTTTATAGCCAGCATCAAAGCAAACCTCTATCAGCTTCCTGATTCCATTGCCTGTTAAATTTACCCCTTTAGTTTCCCAATGTGGGTTTTTGGTAAAAAGATGCCTTATTAGTTGCTCTTTAGTCACAATTATTCTCCATTACATCGTAAAGCAGGAAGCGCAACCCCCACCTCAGCCGCTAATCTGTAGGTCGTTTCGATATAAGCCCCGTACAGCTCCTTATCTGCTTTCTCGCTACTAGGTATTACCTCAACCTCTACAGAGCCGACACAGAGCTGTTCAGACCCTGTGACGGCCTTTTTTACGATAGTCTTCATCTCTCCAAGCGTGTAGCCGACCTCTTCGCCAAAAACTGACAGCAGAAAGTGCCAGAAATTACGCTGCTCGTCTGTCTTGGCTTTCTTGTGCTTTTTAATAATCACCTCCATTCGATCTTCGCCCTTGATATCCATAATGGCATCAATGCAGTTGCGCTTTACCTGCTTGCTGTTGAGAATGAATCTGTTCATTGCGGCTAATCACCATCTTTGACGAATATACCGCTCTCGGTCAGCCGCCCTTTTCGGTCCTTGATCTTCTCATAGGCCGATTTCAGGCAGTCATCCAAGTGCAATCCTTTGAGCTTTGCAGTGATAATCAGCGTGACCACCAAATCCCCTAGCTCTAGTTGAAGCTCGTCTATCGGTTTATCCTTTGCCAAACATGCCGCAACCTCCCCCATCTCTTCAGTGACTTTTAGCCACTGCTGCTCTGGTTTTGCATGAGCTAATATTTGTCTGTCTTCAGCCCATGAGATAACGTGATCTGTTGTAGTTATAATTTTCATTTATATATTCTCCATATAGATTCTTCTTACTTCTTTTCGTAGTTGCGGATCATTATTTCTTTCCCACTTAACTAAATACTGCTGTGCTTCATGCTGTGGCATAGCTAATACTTTATGGGCATGAAGTGATAGCGCCCACCTATCCTCTCGCTCTTGTCGTACTTCTTTAGTTTCATTCTTGCGCCAGATATTAGGCATACCGACTCCGGTACTTCAAAATACCTTGGCAGGTGTTGTAGTTGATCTCGAACTTCCTAGCCACTTCAGCGCATGAAATACCGTGCTTCTCGTGAAGTTCACGCATCATCTCAACCTCATGATTTGTCAATTTCGCGTGCTGATGGCTTTCACCGATCCGATACCCCTTTAGATTGCGCATCATAGGAAGTACCTCGCTACTTTTACGGTGGCACCAAAACGATTATTGACCTCAACCATCTCTCTCCTGATCTCATACCCTGAATCTTTGAGATCTAAAATTCTTGCTGCTAAGCGCATCACACCAAAGGTCTGTAGTGCGTCCCTAGCTGTTAGCCTCTTCCCTGTCTGTAGATACCTCAGCACCCATTCATTTTGGTTCATTCTTCAATCCTCCCTATTCCAGCAACCATTGATTTTAGTCGTTTGATATTTTCCTTAGCCTTCTCATCACTGACAACCTTGACTGGTGCTGGCAGTGCGTCCAATTTATGCGCTCCTATTCGCTTTTCCGGTTTACACATAGCAACAAATTCTGGAAGGGACGGGCAAAATGTAGAACCTGAATCTCTTAACTTCTCCAAACCTCGCAAAATATCATTATCTGATTGCTGTTGTAGATCAGAGGCCCATTCTTCAGCCATAAGCATCATCATCTCTTCATCTTCTTTGAGTGATGCAAAAGTGTTCGGGAATCGTAGCTGTAAGCGCACCAGCAGACGTGATGCACGCTTGATATCTCGCTCGGTAATCATCGCGCCATCTCCTTTAGTTTAGCAAGGCCAGCGGGTAGATTTGATCGCTGCGTAGGTTTGCTCTCACGTTTATTCCAACTAGCGAGAGTCATCTTCCAGTTTTTCATTTTATTCTTCCCGACCATCCAACCATTACCTTCATAATGACAATAAAACGCTTCACAATCAACGCTGTAGCCGTTTTCCACTGCAACAGATTTGATCTCATTTAGGGTTGGTGGGATGAATCGTTTTTGAGGTATGGTGGTTTTTTTCTCGGGCTGTGGAATAGGCTCTAACTGATTCCAGCCCTGCGAGGTCATGCGGAACAAAGAGCCGTCATTACAGAGGGCTATCAATGCGCCCTTGCCTGTTGTGGTTATCTGGATTGGTTTACGCATTAAGATCACCTCTATCAATTAAAAATATGATCTCTTTTTTTGTGTATGCGTTGATAGTTGAATCAGCGGGGATACCATAGTTATCCACTCTATCAACAAGATTACCATCAGAATCAACTTTTCCAGCGAACCAGCACCGATACGACCTATCGTACCAATACTCGCAGTCGCCTCGTTTGTGAATCTTCATAATATTACCCCCTAAGTAACGCCCTATAAAAGATGCTGGCAGAGAGAATAGGGAGTCTCCTTTTCGGTTGCAGCCTAGCCAGACTTCATTGACCATCATACACAACAATCTCACGATTGCAAGCTATTTACTGGAAAATTGTTGAGTGAGTGGTACAATAACCCGAAACAACAGAGGGCAATCGATGAAGTCAATTAGAAAAACAGTAGAAGTTAAGCCAGATCTATGGGATTACCTGAGATCCAGAGCAAAGCGCAATGGGCGCACAGTCTATGGTGAGATAGGCGTAATTCTGGAAGCACTAAAAAAGAGGGACAAAAATGGCTGCAATGCAAATCATGGACGTTGACTCAGACAGCATAGAGCAGTAGTATAGAAAAACCCTAGCAGCGGTTGGTACGCATACTAGGGTTATAATCGGGTGTAGCCCCACCTGATAGAGATAATTATCATAAATATGATAACTTTTGTCAACAACTCTATTGACCTTCTCTATCAAAAGTCTGCACTCGCCGTCAGAGGACGGTAATTGTTGCGGGCTAATCTATCCCATACCTCACAATAGTAGATTCGGCTCCAACCACTGAGCCGTTAGACCGACTAATGGAGTCCTAAGTTTTTAAATATGGATGCCAACCCAATTTATTGGGGATCAATAGAAATATTGTGAGGGACTATAGGAACATGACTACACCTATAGAGTGCAGCCTCGTGAAACAGGATAAGCACAGAGGAACTTAGTACCAGTAATTGCTTGGTCAGCATCTATGCCAGCCCGTTGGTTGTCCATAGAGGGAAGAGAGGGTATCTATGCCTGAAATATAAGAATCTACAGCAAGTAAAACAATTCAATATCCACTCAACAAATATGTTGACATTAAGAAATAGGTGTATATAATAGTGGTTATGGGTTAGGCAATAACCCTATCTAAACAACAAGGAGAGGATCATGAAAGCAGTACACACATTACATACACGCGCCATTGAAGCAGGTATTGACGCAGCAATTATCAGTCACCCAAAAAACGGAAGCCGTAAACATAGCTCTTTGGGGTCTACTTACTCCACTAGCAAGGTTATCGCGCTAAACGGTATCCGTATGGGTATCGGTCAAGCTCGCCAGTATATCGAGGCCAGAGAATCATGAGAGCAGTAATCACGGGTACCCTCAAAAATTCAGGCCGAGTCTGCGCAGTTCTTGGCGGAAGTTATGACAGTAAAGAGCAGGCTCTACGCTGGCTCGATCATTATAAGGCGCTTCACAGTGATCTTGATTACTCAATCGAGTTTATTGGTTAAATCTATAAAGCCCCTACGGGGGCAGGAGAGAAATAATGACATTAACAGAAATATTCTACGAGACAGTATCAACTATCGGCATCGTTGCGGTGTTCGTGCTGATAATGCTGGCATATTAGATGACTACCGAAATGAAATCGCTTATGGAGATACATAAGCTGGCGGTTGATAGCCGTGATATTGATGGGTTCAGCGTAGAGGCCACTTTGAAACTTCGGGATATATTGACCGAGATTCAGGGTGAGGTTGAATACCATTTTGATGTGGACCAATGGGAGAAAAATAATGAGTCCAAGTGATAAGGGTGCCGAGATGTCGGCAGTGGCTGAAGAAGCATACAACCTGCACATGCTGGATGAGGCGCGCAATATCCTAAGTGGTGACTCAATGATGTTAGCTACTGCTGAGCATCTACGCTGTTTGGTAGCCATTATTGATCAAGCTGCCCCATACCTTGACCGACCAACTAATGAGGAAACTTTCTAATGGAGACAAGCGAATCAATTAATGACCTTGCCGCTGCGCTATCTAAAGCGCAATCGCAGATGACAGGCGCGAAGAAATCAGCCAACAACCCATTCTTCAAGAGTAAATACTCTGATCTTGCGGAAGTTATGGAGGCTATCAGCGAACCTTTTGCAGATAATGATCTGTGCTTTGTTCAGGGAGCAGAGGTTAAAGATAATTTGATCTCAGTCAAAACTCGAATTATCCACGCTTCTGGTCAATGGATAGAGTCAGATACTGTATTGCCGCCGACCAAGAACGATGCGCAAGGATACGGCTCAGCTATCACCTACGCGAAAAGATACGGACTACAGGCGCTCGCTGGCGTTCCTAGCGTTGACGATGATGGTAATGCTGCGGTTGCACACAAAACTAAAAAGACCCCTTATAAGCCGACACAGAGCGATAGAGAGCAGGTGAAGATTATCCAGACTCATTACAGTAATGGTGATATTGACGGCCTCCATGATGAGTTAAAAGGGCTGGACGGAGATCGCAAAGGGTGGGTATGGGGCCAGCTTGACACGGAAATTCATAATTGGATTAAAACAGCTTTGGGAGCCTCAAAATGATCCACAACCTGAGCGTACATGAAGCCGTTTCGATCAAAGTTGAAGACAAATGGATTCCCAATGACCGAGGCGGGTTTATGTCGAAAAGTATCATCATCTCTGACTGTCGGGATGCTAAAACAGTCATAACCGTTTACTCAAAAAACAACCTAAGAATACCTGTGGAGAAAGGATGATGATTATTACAATTGATATTGAAACTGACTATACACACGATCCCTCTATCGTTGAGAAGGTCATACAAAATATATCACCACCAGCCAATATAAAGAAACAGGAAACCATTATAAAGTGGTGGTCTGAGAAAGGTAATGATTTGAAGGTAGAAGCGCAGCGCAAAACAGCATTAAACGCACTGTACGG
>Ga0233436_1002927_pt1 | contig 11630 bp, 9 predicted proteins | sample SI_122_August201_2_FD_182723 | JGI IMG/M metagenome (GOLD analysis project Ga0233436, IMG submission 182723) | Seawater microbial communities from Saanich Inlet, British Columbia, Canada - SI_122_August2016_150_MG | ecosystem: Environmental > Aquatic > Marine > Inlet | place: Canada: British... | reverse complement strand
TCAAGTTTTTTTTGACTTTTCCTATGTTTTTTACATCAAAAAAACACAGTTTTTAAATACTGTGTTCTTGCGATTATTATCAGCTTATTTAGTGTTTTTTTATGTTCTTAACTTAATGGTATTGCACCAAAGTCCCCAAAACATAAATATTAAAACTCACCTAATAAAAACTATAGGTGATTGTTTTGTTGTTCCAAAAATCTAATTATATTTTTTTTCATATATACTATTTACAAGAAATATTCATATTTTTTATTAAATAATGTACAATAAAAGATTTCTTCTAAATCTTCAGGGATATCCATATTTTTGTTTTTTATATCTTTTATATCATAAAAACCTGCTTCACTCCATTCATATCAGTGACTACAATTTTTTTTATCTATTTTTAAAAAACTATCTACATTTTTTACTTTAAATATGAATTGTATACTATTTTGTAAATTCATATTTATATATTCCCTAAATCATATAAATTTTTCAAGTACTGGTGTAACTCATAGTTCTTCTATTATTTCTCTATAAAAAGTTTCTTCTACAGTTTCTCCTTCTTCTTGAGTGCCACCTGGTAATATAAACATATTACACCTTGTATCTTTTACAAGAAAAATTTTATGATCCTTTATAATTATAGCTCTTGCTTTAACAATTGTATTCATGATATTATATTTAAAATATAAAGTACTTCTTATATTAATAAATTAAACTAGAAAAAAACTGAATAAAAATTATTTTATTAATATCTCTTTATATATAATTACTATATTTATAAAAAATAATAAAAAAAAGAAAAACTTAAGAAAAATATAATTAATTTTTCCTAATCACATCAAACTACATTTTTTGAATCTATATGTTTGTATAATTCTGCAAAGTAATAATCTCATCAATCTGGTGAAATAGTAACTCATTTAAGTCATTTTTTTCATTTTAAATATCTTTTCACTCAAGATAATAATGCTCAAGAAGATATTCCATTAAAATATCATTCTTTTATAAAATCGTTAACCCCTGGTACTACATCTTCTTCAAAAGTTACATTTATGACTTCATCTATCAGATATTTATAATCTTTATAAAATTTTCAAATATTTCTTACTTTATTATAATCTTTTATTCCCTCTACTTTATTCAAAGGATTTATGGCAATTATTTTTATATCTGGAAATTTTTCTTTTAAATATTTAGCTGTTCATAGTAATGTTCATGTTGTTCCTAATCAGGCTACAAAAAAATCTATTTTTCATAGTTTTTCAACTATATGTGGTCAAGTTAGATTATAATGAGCTTCCATATTATTTTCATTATTAAATTGATCAGTTAAAAAATATTTCTCTTTATTTTCTTCAAACATTCTATCTCTTAATTCTATACAGTCATCTGTAACACCATCTAATTCTATTAATTCTGCTCAGTATGATTTTATCAACTTTTTCTTACAACTTGCTGTCGAAGCTGGTACGATTAGGTTTACTTTAAAGTCAAATAAATTTGCTAAATATGCTATTGATATTGCGGTGTTTCAGCTTGATGCTTCTAGTACTATTTTGTCTTTTGTTAACTCTCCTGATTCTATTGCTTTTTTCATAATCCAATATACAGGTTTTACTTTTATACTTCCACACATATTAAACTTTTCTAATAATGTATATACTTCATTATCAACTATTTGATTAATTCTTGTAACTGGCACTGTTTTTAACAGCTTTTCTATATTTACTTTCATAATGTTTGTTTAGGATTAAAAATTATAATATTTTTCCAATAATATTTATCTCATAATTCTATTACTTTATTTGCAGCAATAGCATCATATATTGATATATCTATTTTATCTATTTCTTTTATATTTATTTGCATTATTTCATCTTTTTTCTCTATATTTTCAATATTCACTTCTATTACATCTACTTGTTCTATATCTATTTTAAATCATTTTGGGATCAAAATAATATCAAATTTTTCTCAAAAATCACTTATTAAATCTTTATATTTTGTTCAATTATATAAATATATATTATTTTTTGATTTCCATGATACTCTTCTTAGTCTAGTAAAGTTTTTCATAATATTAATTATTAAGTAAAAAACTACTTTCTCTGATGAAAAAGTAGTTTGTAGTTTTTTAATTTTTTATGTACTAAAAACAGCAACTTCCATCAAATGTTTGATAAGTTCTACATCTACAAATATTTAGTATATTTATGTACATAAAAGATTGTTAATTTTTATTATTATTCTTTATTATATATATTTTATGATAATTGCAAGAAAAATACAATTTATTTATCAAAAAGTGTACAATAAAATATTTATTCTAAATCATCTGGTATATTAAATTTTTTATTTTATTTCATTAAAATAACTTCAACAGTATAAACCTTTTTATTTACTTCTTTAACATTTGGTGTCATATCTTTTACTGTAAAATGACTTATTCTATCATCTATATTATCTTTATTATATGTTTTTTTTAGTATCCATTGTACTGATCTTCATAATTCATCTGTATGTAATAAATTATATCCTATATAATCTTGTGATCTTCAGTTTTTAAATCAATCAGCTATTAATTTTTTACTATTATCATTTACTATAGTATTTAATGTTATTTTTTTCATATAACTTTTTAAATTTTTATTTGGATATGCTAGATTAAATTGATCAATTACTGTATTTGAAGTATGATAAGATTTATCATCTATGTTTCATCTAAAATAATCCTTAATATCAATATTTCCATCTTCATTAAATTTTGTTATTACATTATTTTTTGGTCATAGAGTTGTAGTTACTTCTTTATAATTATTAGTAGCTGAATAGTGTTGTAATTCTACTATTTTAGTGTTTTTGTTTAATTCTAGTTTATATTTAGAAGGGTTTCATTTTAATTTTTTACTTTTAGCTTTTGTTTTTAAATAACCTAAGTAATCCATATTATATTCTTTAAATTTATTTCATATATTATCTCAAATTAATTTTTCAAATGCTTTTCATACTTCCTCTCTTCAATATACATCTGGTTTAAAATGTCATGAACCACTTGTCCATTCAGTAATTACTCAATCTTTTATTTTTAACTCTCAAGCATGTGTTACATTTTTTCAACCTGCTAAATCTGAGTGATGTACTCATATAATTAATTTTCAATCCTGTATAACAAAATCTAAATGTTTTTGTGTAACTGTTTTTGTAATTAAAACTCATTTATTAAATTTTCATGTTGATTGTTCTAATTTTCAACTTTTTGTAGGTATTATGTTTTTTATATTTTTATAACCTGTTTGAGCTATTAACATTGGATAATGATTTTTTCTTATTTCATCAACAAATACTTTTGGATTATTAAATGCTCTATATAAAATATAATCATCCTCTATTAAATATAGTCTATTCATAATAAAATCTGCTCTTTTCTTACCAACTCTTCAATTTACTTCTTTTTTAAATTTTAAATATTAATTAACTAAATAGTTTACACTTGGCAATTTTTCTTTTTCTGGTAAACCTTTAATCATTTTATTAAAACGAATATTTACTAACTTTTTTTCATTTAAAGAGGCATCTTTTAAAATTTCATCTATATGTTTGTTTATTCTTTTTGGTTTTTCTACTATTGTGTCTACCTTTTCTTTTATTTTTGATTCTAGTTCATCTACTTTTAAGTTGTCTATACTTTTTCATCACTTTAATGTTTTTAATGCAAATGCTCATCATAAAGCTCAAACTCATTCAAGTATATTATCCAACTCTCTTCTTTGAGATTCTGATTGATTATTATACCATATTATTACATCTTGTTTTGTTGGGTTAACCTTAGATGATATATATGTTTTAAAATCATCTGGTAACATTTTTCATACTTGTTTTTGTCATTCTTGTAGTGTTCATGATACTGGTGATGCTAATATTTCCAAAGCTCAATTAAAAATTCTTATTAAACTTTCATCAATATCATATTTTCAATTATTATATCAATTATAAGCCTCTTTCATTTTATTTTTTCATTGCTTTACTGAAGATACAGTATTAACTCATACTCTTCAAAGTCAATTAAGTAACTCTTTATTAGGTTCAATAAAAAAGTCATTATACATTGTTGTTGATGGCTCAAAAAATTCTTTAACATTATTTATTCATCTTATTATTTTTTCTTTAATAGGTGTTGGTTTTTTTCTAACTTTTGGTTTGTTCTTTTTTCTTTCCTTTTCAATTATTTTAACTGTATTTTGATTTTCCCAATCATAATTTTTATTTTTATGTTGATTTATATCTGGTTTTATATTACTAATATCTAATTTATCTGGTATTACTATAGGTCCGTTTAATAGTTCTACTTTTTTAGTTTCCTCTTCTTTTATTAATTCCTGCTTCCTGATTTTTTCTTGCTTAATTCTTCTTTGTCTCTCTAATTCAGCTTGTCTCTTTTCCTCAGCTTTTTGTCTTATTAAATTTTGATCTTCTTTTAATTTTTTAGCTTGTTTTTCCTCTTCTTTTTTCTTTGCTTCTATTTTTTGTTTTATTTTCTCTTCTTCTACTCTTTTTTGTTTTTCTGCTTCTTGTTTTATTAATTGTTTTGTTTCCTCTAGAGATTGTTTTTCTAGTTCTTTATCAACAACTTTTCATATATTTTTGATATCTATAATTAGTTCTTCTACTGGTTTTCATATTCACATTTTATCTGCTTCTTTTTTTAACTTCATCCTTGCTTCATCTTCTTTTCTCTTAGTTTCAGCTGCTTCTCTTTTTCTTTCCTCTTCTTGTTGTTTTAATATTCTATTTGCTTCTTCTATTTGTTTATTTAATTCATATGTTTCTTTTACTACTTGATCTATTTCTCAAGTCATTACATTTTTTATTCTACCATTAGGTTTTCTTATTTTAAAATATATTTCTCACTTTTGTGTAGTTTTTTTTCATAAATAATCTATATTGTATTCATAACTTCATTTTGGTACTAATATTGTATTTCCTGCCTTATCTTTTCACTTAATAAATCAGCTTGATCATCATGTTGATATGAGTTGTAAAACACTTTTTGATTCAGGCATAGCAAAATATGCATTCTTAAAATTAATTACTTTTCAATTACTTAATTCAACTAAATAACTTCATTTTGTTTTTCATATATATGCAAATTTTCAAGAAGCAGTATGATCAATAATATCTAAGAAATCCCATCCATTTACTTTTGGCATTAAATCTATTAAATCTCTTTGTGATATAATTCAATCAAGTATAGCTTCAGCTTCTATATTTGATATATGTATAGCTGAATTAGAATCTGCTAATAACCCTTGTACTATTTCATCATCCAATTTTCAATCTTTTATTGCTTGAATAACCCTATCAGATAAACCTTTAGCTGTTTTTGGTGATATATCAAGTATTACTGATCAAACTTTTGTTGTAAAACTATATAATATATTATTTCATGAACTATCTTTTAATATAATATTATAAGTAACTGGAATATGTAATTTTTCAAAATTTATTACTTTTATATACTTACCATCTACTATTGAAAGATTTCATTGATGCTCAGAATAATTTACAGAATCTATACTAGCTAAATTAGTTGTTTGCATATCTAAATACAATGCTTTAAATATTTTATCAGGTCATTGAACTTCTATATATGAGTTCCCTGGTAATACTTTTGGATCAATGTATATTTCATGAATTTCTTCTACTACTTTTTCTGCTACATTTACTGTAGTATTATTAGCTCTTGAATAAATTATATCTTCTCAAGAACGACTATCAAATTTTTCTCTTAATTTATTTTTCTTATATTCTTCATTAGTTAATTTTGGTTCTTTATGTATCTTTTCAACTTTTTGATAATTATTAGTTCTTAAATTCTGATTATTATAGCTATTATTTTTACTGCTCCACATATCATTTAATACAACATCTGAACTATTTCAATATATTTTTCTATCACTATTGTTATCAGAAAAAAATCATTGAGATTCTGTAGCTATTCCTGTGGATAAAACTAAAGCCATTACACTATTTTTTGTAATATTTTTTAATTTATTATGATTTTTTTTATTTAATCATTTTTTTATTTTATTTTCATAAAATAATTCTTTTTTATTTTTCATTATTATTTCAAGTTAATCAATTAAGGTTTTTGTAATTCCTACATGTATTTGTGGATCTGCTTTTTTATTTTTTTCATTCACTACTTTTCATCAAATATTAAAAGTAAATCAATTTCATAAGTTACGATCCAATCAAACTGAATATTCTTGTTTATTTTTTGATCATGATGCTCATGCATTGATATAATTATTATCATCCAGTCTATAATTAAGACTTGCTGATGCTACTAATCAAGTTTCTCTTTTTACTTGATTATTATACATTTCACTGAATATTTTACTTTCTATTCATGCACTAAATTCTCATGTTAAATCTTCTGTTATTCATATTTTTACTCATCATTCTCATATTATCAATGTTCATCATCTCACTCATCAATCATACCTTGTTTGATCAAATTTGTCTGGAGTATTTATTACTTTGTATCATACTGTTCAATGATCAATATTATCTGATTTACTAATTTCTCATCATATCCATGTTTCAATTATTTTACTATCCATTTCTCAAGGTCTTGTCATTTTTGCCCACAATGCATTTTCTTTAATTGTTCATGTTTTTGTTTTTCAAACTTCTTCATAGTTTGTAGTTCTTTTTTCTTTTAAGTGATATGCTCATACATCAAGTATTGAATCTTCCAAAAGAACTGATCATGCTACTGAATATTTATTATAATTTTTTCATTTTTCATATTTTCAATATATTTTTTTATCATTTCAAATATTTGTTCCTGCTCAGACTTTAAAACTTAAATCATCACTACTTTTTTCAACTCAAAAGTCTACTTGTTGTTCTCAATTTGAAAGATTTACACTATAACTAACTCAAGGTGTTGTTTTTTTATCTCTAGTTGAATATGAAAAATTTGTTGATACTGTATGATTATCTTGCCAAATATTTTGTTTATTTACAGCTTTATTATTTTCATAAGTTTTTTCTTCTATATAATTATTTTCTTTCCCCTCAAATCTTTGATTATTCGTTTGTTTTACATAGTTTTTTTCTTCATTAGTAGATCATTTTGATCTAATTCAATAAACTGGTATTGATTTAGCATATGAATATTTTTGAGTTGTTTGTTTATTTATATTTTGAATATCGTTCATACTTAACGATTGACCTCATACTAATACATTATCTCACTGCACTTTCATTCAATATTTTTGCATCATTTCTACTGAAGTTTTATACATTGCAACTTGATCATTAACTTTTGTTCCCATTTCAGGTAACTTAGAATCTTTTATTCAAAAAAATGCTTCACTATTTGTTGTAATAGTTGTTAATAACAATACTGCAAGTATTCTATTTTTAGTTCTTTCCCTTTCTTTTTCCCACACTATATCCCCAACTTTATTAGAACATTGTTCTTTTTCTAATAACTTATTTACCATAATTTTATATAATTAAAAAATAATAATCATACTTTAATTATTGCTGCTTAGAAAAAAACTGACAAAAAAAGAAAAAATTAGCATTTAGCTAATTTTTTCTTTAATTTATAATATCAAATAATTCTATCAAATCTTCTCTTTGTTTAATAAAACCTTTTAAGTCATTACTAGTAACTTCAATCTTTCATGTCATTATCGATACTGCTAATAACATTAAATCATTTAAATTTTTTCCCATACTAACTTCTGTTAAATGTTTTTCTTCCTTATTAAAGTCATCATCATTTAAAATTTTATTTACAAAATCTTTTATTTCTCATTCAATACCTGCGATTACTGTTGTAACTTGTAATCTTAACTCTCTTTCTTGCCCATCTTGTGTATCAATACTATTTACTAGATTCATTCTAGCTTGAAACTCTGTTTCTAATTGGTTATTTTTCATAATTTTTTATGATTATATATTAAAGTGATTACAGTTTACAGTTATGCTTATAGAAAAAAACTGACAAAAAAAGAAAAAACTATATTTTAGTTTTTTCTTTTCATTAATAATAATATTTATATAAGGTTTTCTAATTCTTTAGGAATATCAAATAAATAATCCGGATTTTCGGCAAATAGTTTTTCTTTAGAATGAAACCCCCAAGTTACTCATACAGATTTTACTCAAGTGATTTTAGCTTCTTTTATATCTCAAGTAGTGTCTCATATATAATAACTCTCCATATTAATATATTTTTTCTTTTGCCAATTGATTTTTTTTATTTTACTTTTTTCTATATCTCATCATATAACATCTTCAATTCATGATATATTTTGGTATTTTAAAATGGTTTTTATAAAATCAGTTCAATTTGATGATATAATAATAACTTTTCAATTTTTTGATAATTTTTTTATACTTTCTATTATACCTTCAAATACTCTAAATTCATTACTATCAACCGAAAAAAAGCCACTTCAATTTGAAGTGGCTTTTTTAGAAACTTGGAAGCAGTAAATCTCATTTAAAAATCGATTGAATAGCAGGATAAATATCTTTACTTTGTTTTTTCATTGTAGAAATATACGATCTAAATCTACAAAACCATTCAACTCACTCATCACTTCTAAAACACCCAGAAATTTTAGTTCTAGTTTTTACCATTCTTAAATCCCTTTCAGCTAAATTATTATCAAAAGGAATACTAAAATCATCAAGAAATCATAATACAGAGCTTTTATTGTTTTCTAATCTTTCAAGTAGATTCAATCATTTATCTTTCTTGATTTTTCATCTTTGTCATTTTTTTCTTTTGTATATTTTTGTATATTCAAATTTTCATTCTGAAAGTATATTTTTATGTTGAATATGAATCTCATCTGAAATATTTTTTTCAAAAGAGTTTATTCCTTTTGAAATTAATTCATCTTTCAATTTCTTGTATTTCATAAGAAAATAAAGAAATTGTTTTGCCCATTTTTTCTTTTCATTTTCTATTACCCATGTTAATTCTCTCAAATGATGAACATTACAGAGATAATGAAAAAAATGATATTTAAGGTAAGTTTGCAGACCATCAGTTACACAATTTCATTTAAAATTATTTAGTATTCACATTTCCTCAATAGCTTTTCTTCCTCTGTTTTTATGAGGAAATAAAAAAGTAAAATTTTCATTTGAGTTAACATGAATCCAATTATTATCTCAATTTACTCTTACTCATGTTTCATCAGCATGAAGAAGATCTTGTTTAATTAAAACTTGTTTTAATTGTTCCTCAAAAGTTTCTAAATTTTCATATCAAGATTTATTAAAATTACATAAACTTGTTTGACTAATTTCTAGTCAAACTACTTCTTTGAAAAAGTTCTGTAATATATTATATGATGGCATTTGATAATTATACATATATGAAGTAAATGCTTTTAATTCATGTCAGTATTGAACTTGTTTAGTTATTCATTCAGGAACTTGTGCTTTATTAATAAATCAACAATTATAGCATTTGATATCTTTTATTTCATAATCAGTTACCTTAGTTTTAAGTTTATTTATATTTATAACTTGCCTTGTTACGGATCTTACTATTTTAGATAAACCATTTAAAAGATCCATTCAACATTTTTCACAATTTTCTGGTATTAAATCAACTTTTTCATCTACATTTTCACTTCTATTTAAATTACTTCATTTATGTCATGGTTGTCATCATTTAGGTTTTTTTCATGTTGTTCTTAAGTTAGCTACTTTCTTTTTTTTCTTAAATCTTTCTGTAGATGATGAATTACCTGAATTCGTCATATTTGTGTTTAATTTTCATTCTAAATCTTTAATTTTATCTTCTTGTTCTTTATCTTTTTTTCTTAACTTTATTATTTCATCTGCTAATTTTTGTTTTGAATTTTTTAATAAATTTTTGTACATATTAAAAGTTATTTTTATGCTTTACTAAGCTATTAAAGTATAGAAAGATTATACTTTTTTTACCAACTTTTGCAAATCTTTTTTCGACTTTTTTCTGTATTTTAAGCTAAAAAATAATCTAGTTTTTATAGAATTTTCAGATGAAATAAATGAAGATATAAATGTTATAAAGAAAAATAATGTTAATGGTAAGTATGTTGTTGATAAATGGATTTTGAGGATGTAAAAAGAGCTCCAGATTGGAGCTCTTTTTATATAATTAATTATTACCATTCTCATATTTTTTTATTTGAAAAATAATCTGTTCAATCATTAAAATAATTTTCAAACTCATTAATAGAATTATTATATCATACTGGTTGTTTTTGAAAAGGAATATTTGATCAATATGTAAATGAATTTATAGTATTCTCTAATTCTATTCTTCAAGATAAAGAACAATTTGATCATAAATTCATTCATAATGGTTGTACATGATATGCACAACTCATAGTTCAACTAAAGTCATTACTTCAATTAGAAAATCAAATACTTCATAATCAATCTGTTCATAAACTTGAAATACTATCATTTAAGTTAGTTCAAGTTCAATTTACTATATTTCAAAATATTTTTCAATTTCAATATCTAATTAATTTTCAATCTGTTATATATATTCACTCATTATTTCAATATAGATTATAATTATTAAAATAATTTATTTCAGAACTATAATTATAATTTCAATCTGTAAGTTTATATCAAGATAAATTATTAAATATATTAATATTATTAAATAATAAATTGTATGTTGAATTCCAGTTAGATAGTTCTATTCAATTATCTGAATTAAATGTTAATACATTATTAAAAGTATGTTTTGAAGAATTTCATAATAAAGCAATATTTTTTCTATTATTAAATACTTTTATATTATTAAATAAATTATACTTTCAATCATATATAGATAATCACCTATTATTATTATAAGAATCTATATTAAATCAAGTATAATAATCTCATAATATATATAAACCATCTCAACTAAAATTATATATTTTTATTTTATTTAGTGTCGAAGTATTTCATCTAAATAATCTAATTCATTCATTCATTCTATTAGAACTAGATTTATTTCAATCTAATGATAAATTATAATAAATAAAATTATATCATATTGTTGTATTTCACCGATCATAATTAAGTAATGCTTTATTATATTTTATTCATCAAGATGTAAATGAAGAAGTAAATATTACATTATCAGAATTTTCTCAAATCAAAGCTATACAAGTTGAACCTTTAGGTATATTTATTGCTCAATCTAAAGAAGAATCTCAAATAAAATTATAAGTTCAATTTTCAACTTTATAAATTGTATTAGAAGATAATGTTAAACTATTTATATCTCATGGTACAAATGTACTTGTATCAATTGTTATATTATTTATATCACAATTATTTACATCCCATCTTTTTGTATAAGAATTATCTGGTAAAAATAATGTTTTGATATTATCATTAGATAAATTATACAAATCAGTAGAAAATGAAATACTTTCTACACAACTACCTCAATTTTCCAAATACCCACTATTACAACTACAACTCTTACATTCAATAAACTTTTCAATGATAACATAAGAATATAGCCTTAACTAAGAGCTAAACAAGACCTCACACAGATACTAGTTTTTGTTAATTCAGCTAGTGTTTTTTTATGTTTTCCTTTGATT
>Ga0233436_1002926_pt1 | contig 11634 bp, 10 predicted proteins | sample SI_122_August201_2_FD_182723 | JGI IMG/M metagenome (GOLD analysis project Ga0233436, IMG submission 182723) | Seawater microbial communities from Saanich Inlet, British Columbia, Canada - SI_122_August2016_150_MG | ecosystem: Environmental > Aquatic > Marine > Inlet | place: Canada: British... | reverse complement strand
TAATTCATTTCTCGGCGCTGAACGACCTGCCAACAAAAGAAGTTCTGGTCTTATTAAAGAACGCAGGACTTGATACTATTCCCGGTGGTGGAGCTGAAATACTTACTGACAGGTGCAGGGGGATACTGAGCCCGCATAAATGTTCAGCGAGCGAATGGTTGCAGGTGATGAGAGAAGCGCACATATCAGGGATAAAAAGTACTGTGACGATGATGTTCGGGCACGTTGAAACTCTGGAGGAGAGAGTTGTACATCTTGAAAAGGTCAGGCAGTTACAGGATGAGACAGGAGGGTTTACTGCATTTATTCCGTGGACATTCCAACCAAAGAATACCGCTTTATCCTTGTCAACGGAGAAGACGACAGGTTTTATAATTGGTGGGTTTGATTATCTCAGAACACTTGCTGTCTCCCGCTTGTTTTTGGACAATATTCCGAATATCCAGGCATCATGGGTAACGCAGGGTTCGAAGATCGCTCAACTTGCATTAAAGTTTGGGGCTAATGATCTGGGAAGCACAATGATTGAAGAGAATGTTGTGCGAGCCGCCGGGGTGGATTTTCGTATGGATAAAGAGGAAATGATAGCACTAATAGAAGAGTTGGGATTTGAGGCGATGCAGAGGGATTGTTATTACAATATTCTAAGCGGAAAGTAAGCATGGCAGATAAAGATTATTATGAAGACGATGATTGGGATGAGGAGGACTGGGAAAGGTTTTTGCAAAAAGCTGATGTCCGTACTGCAAAATACCTTGAGTTGTTTGAAACACTGCATAATCATCCGGATTGTGATAATCTAATAGCTAAAGAGATGGGTTGGAGTGACAAATATGAAGACTGCAACTATAAAAACAGGTCGTGTGACAATTGTGGAAAAAGAGATGAATGCCACATATATGAAGTGAATCAGGTTTTTGATAATGCTGTTGAATATGACGAATCAACAGAGAGTGATGTTAAGGATATTATTGCATATAAAAAAAGTTATAATCTCTATATTAAACTGAGTAAGTATTTTGAGAACCGTAAAGGAGTGAATGTAGATGAAGATGCTTTGGAAGCTATTTCTGCATCTTCTATGATCCCTGCTAAAATAGCAGGAGGGCATGGTATGGGATACGAAAAAGATACGCTATGTGGGAATATAGCAAATTGCAAGCGCTCATTAAAGAATGCCAGGAAGTGCGTCTCTTTTCTTGAAATAGTAAGGGCAAAATCAACATGTTCTGGTAAGGCCATCAATATACTGATAAGCGAAGCAGTAAATGTTGAACGTGAAGTACTCAAACGGATCGAATACTTGCGCTCAAGGGTATGGTGGCGTTAAAACGTAAGCCTTGGTTTAGTCTATTTGATATATAGCCGGTATCTTTTCTTATAATCCTTTAAATGTATTTCCAGGGAGTCCATGTTTTCCCTTCTTGACAACTTTCGTTATAGATGATTTAATTGCTCTTGTTTCAAATACACTAAAGAAAATAAACTAGTAGGTGCCCTTATTCTATTGGGAAGTGTTACGATAAATGAGAAGGATGTAGCAGGGTTCTCGTACACTCGCACAGTATAGGAGGTACATATTTTACATAAAAACTAAAAAAAGGGCAAAGGTGTGAACTATGAAAAGGATATCTTGTTTTTTATTGTTTTTTCTCTTGTTGTCTCATGTTGTCGTTGCAGATGTCGAAACTGAAGCCGAGAAAATATTAAAGAAATCTGTTGGTAAGGTGTTTACGGCAATGTTAGATAAAGAGATGACACTGGACCAGAAGAAAAGCAAGGTAATTAAGATTACCAATAAAGTTTTTGGTTTTTCCTTAATGGCTAAATTGTCTATAGGTAAGGCACATTGGTCTGAATTCAATGCTAAACAGAGGGCAGAGTTTACAACCCTCTTTACTGAGCAGTTTCAGTGTTTCTATATAGACAAATTGGATCTGTTCAGCGACGAGAAAGTCATCTTCAAGCCTGCTACTGTAGTGAAGAAAAAGAAAGTGCAGGTACCAACAGTTTTGCTTTCAAAGGGTAAGGAGTATTCAATATTATACAAAATGTCCAATACTAGAGCAGGGTGGATGATTTACGATATTGCCATTGAAGGTGTCAGTCTGGTCCATACATATCGGTCTCAGTACAACCATATCCTCAAAAGCGGCAAGATTGAAGATTTGCTGGTAAAAATGAGAGAGAAAAATAAAGAAAATAAGGAAAATAAAGAAAATAAAGAATTATAATAGCTGTCATCATTTATAGTTTCTCACCATACTTATAGCCACTTACTTTTATGCAATCATCTCTTCTGAATTTCTACACTAGATACGTTTTAAACAGACCAGTTATTGTCATTATTGTGTTGCTGGGATTGTTTACGTATCTTGGGATTCAGGCAAAGGATTTCAGGCTTGATGCATCTGCAGATTCTTTGATACTCGAAAATGATCAAGATTATAAGTATTTCCGTAAAATAAACAAAACATACGGCACCGCAAGATACTTGCTGATGACTTACAAGCCCAAAGAAGATCTTTTTTCTTCTGAGACACTTAGTAAACTTGGTTCATTGCGGGATGAACTAAGGGATATAAAGCGTGTTTCCACCGTTCTTACCATCCTCGATGTTCCACTTCTCAGGAATCCGCCTGTACCCATCAAAGAGTTGATGGGAAATATCAAGAATCTTGAGGATCCGGCTGTTGATTTGCAACTTGCCCGGACAGAGCTAAGTAAAAGCCCGATTTATCAGGAGCTTCTAATCAGTCAGGATATGAAGATGACTTCGCTTATCATCAATCTTGCTGATGATGAGGAATTTGAAATAATCATTTCCAGACGGAGTGAGCTGAAGCAAAAAAAGGCCGACAATACCATCACACCTCTTGAACTCACTGAACTTGAGCAGCTTAAACATACGTATAGAGAATGCAAAGTTCGTATGGATAAAGAAAAGCATAGCGATATAGCTGATGTTCGTAGAATAATGGATGGCTATAGACAAGATGCTGAGATGTTTCTCGGTGGAGTATCGATGATTACCGACGATATGATCACGTTCATCAGAAGTGATATCAAAATCTTCGGGATTGGTATTATCATCTTTCTTCTTATAGCTCTTGGTGTCATTTTTAAGAAAGTACGTTGGGTGATTTTACCAATACTCTGTTGTGCGCTCTCCGTACTTTCAATGATAGGTTTGCTTGGATTATTTGGGTGGGAGGTTACGGTTATATCCTCAAACTTTATCTCTCTGCAGCTTATTATCACCATGGCGTTGACTATTCATCTGATTGTAAGGTACAGAGAACTATTGGTGGAACACCCTGAATGGTCCGAGCAGGAGCTTGTTAAGGAGACAGTAGTCTCAAAATTTATACCCTGCCTTTATACTACATTGACAACAGTTGCTGGCTTCGGTTCTTTGCTGATTTGTGATATTTTGCCTGTTATTACCTTTGGTTGGATGATGTGTGTTGGACTTGTTGTCTCTCTTATAGTTACGTTCTTACTCTTTCCCGCAATACTTCTTCTGCTTCCGGCAGGTAAATTAGGAAAGCATAAAGAGTTTGGCGGTGTATTCATTCACTTCCTGGCAAATGTGACTCAGGGTTATCCAAAAACAGTATTTATTTCAACTGGCATAGTGATTGTTCTCGTAGTTGTCGGTATATCAAGGCTCGCTGTAGAAAACAGCTTTATCGACTATTTCAGGGAGTCAACCGAAATTTATCAGGGCATGAAGGTTATTGATCAGGAGATGGGAGGAACAACACCTCTAGATATTCTTGTGACTTTCCCGGAGACAAAAGATACCACATTATTAAATAATGAAGATATCTTTACAGAGTCTGATGAAGATTTTGATGACGAATTTAGTGAGTTTGACGAGTTTGATGAGGTAGATAATTCAGACCAATATTGGTTCACTTCTGACAAGATGGCCCAAATTATGAGGGTTCATGATTATCTTGATGGCTTACCTGAAATCGGTAAGGTTTTATCTCTCGGGACGATGTTGAAGCTTGCTGAGGAATTTACTGGTGGAGTGCCTCTTGATAATTTCCAGCTTGCCCTTCTTTATACTCAATTGCCTGATAAGTTTAAAGATATGGTTCTCACTCCTTATATATCAATTCCGGATAATCAGGCCCGCCTGACTGTACGGATAAAAGATTCTTTGAAGGGATTAAAAAGGGACAACTTACTCAAAAAAATAACGTCCGATTTGGGGATTAAACTTGGTTTGCAAGAGCAGAGATATCACCTGTCCGGTATCATGGTTCTTTATAACAATATGCTCCAGAGCCTTTTCCGTTCTCAGATCTTAACCTTGGGATTTGTTGTGGCTGCATTAATGGTCATGTTCCTGGTGTTGTTTCGTTCAATAAAGATAGCCCTGATCGCAATTATTCCAAATGTTCTACCTGCTGTCACTGTACTCGGTGTGATGGGGTTGGCAGGCCTGCCACTAGATATGATGACGATTACCATAGCGGCGATAAGTATGGGTATTGCCGTTGATGACACTATTCATTATATTCACAGATTCAAGGAGGAGTATGAAGTTGATCAGAATTATATTAATTCAATGCACCGCTGTCATAGAAGCATAGGAAATGCGATGTACTATACTACGCTTACGATTATTGCGGGCTTTTCTATCCTTGCCCTTTCAAATTTTATTCCTACTATTCTTTTTGGTTTCCTGACCGGGCTTGCGATGCTGATAGCACTTGTATTAGATTTAACATTGCTTCCTCGACTGATATTTTTGATAAAACCATTTGGAAAATAGGTATGTGCTATTGCAAGAGGCCTGGATAATTTGTCCGGGCGTATGCGCATATATTTCGCTACGATTGGTTGGTATTAATATAGCTTCGCAATAATTACGTTTTCTCCTATAGTCAAGTGCTCAGATTTATTTGTTGCATTCAGTTGATTTGTGTGATAATGTCCTGCCATATAATAGCTTAAGAACTCGTTAAGTTTTTTGTATGCGAAAGTGAAATATTGGTATTATTATTGCTAAATCAATAGTGACACTTTAAGTAGGCTTGGTCAAAAATAATTGTAGCCAACCTAGAAATATCTTGCTAGAATCCTCCCGAGCTGGAGTTAAGTAGGTAGTCAAAAAGGAAGTGTTTGCAAAATTATAAATAAGAGAAAAATTTTTTAAATATTAGCTATAAAAACAGGAGTTAACTGATGAGGAAACTAGTTTTATTGATGTGTTGTTTTGTTTTGACAATGTACACGTTTAATATCTCCTTATTTGCAGAAGATACGACTGCATCAAGGGAACAACCTTCTATTAACGAACAGCCGGTTGTAAGCGAGGCCAGTGACGAAAATCCTGTTGTAACTAGTGATATCGATGAGTTTGATGATGACTATGAGGATATAGATTATGTAGATGTCTCAATGGATACAACTTTTGTTAAAGACTCCTTACCGTCTTACAATAGAGCGGTGTTTACCTTTAACGATAAATTATACTATTACTTTTTCAGGCCTTTATCAAAAGGTTACAAGACTGTTGTGCCTGAGGTGGCACGATTAGGTGTCAGGAATTTCTTTACAAATGTAAGGATGCCAGGTCGTTTTTTCAACTGCATCTTTCAAGGTAAATTTAAGGGTGCCGGTACGGAATTAACGCGCCTTATTATTAATTCCACCATAGGCGGAGCTGGATTTACAGATCCGGCAAAAAAATACTTTCATCTGGATATACAAGATGAAGACTTTGGACAGACCCTTGGGCATTATGATGTGGGAGCAGGATCATTTCTTGAATTACCTTTGATGGGCCCATCAAACTTGCGAGACGCTTTTGGGCTTTTAGTAGATACAGTGCTTGATCCGGTAACGCTTCTGACTTTCGTCAGCCCATACGCAACTATAGGGACTAAGGGCTACATTGCTATCAATGATATTTCCATTGACAAAGGTGATACTTATGAGGGTTTGGTGGAACAGGCTATAGATCCTTACATAGCGATTCAGGATGCATATACACAGAATCGAGCAAAGAAGATAAAAGAGTAATCAGGTTTCAGTTTCTTCTAGAGATTCTGCTACCATGACTATTTTCTTCCTTCTGTTTACTAGATAAATAAACAGGAAGGTTATGCCTGCGATTAAGGACCCAAGTATTGTCACTCTCCTTTCTACAGTATTAACAGCATTGAAAGCCTCTTCTTCGTCAATTTCAACTAGCAGTGCCCAATTGACAAATTTAAGATCTAACGGTGTATACGCACTTAATACCGGGACCCTACGATAATCTTTTATTATTTTCTGGCCTGCTATGCCGTCTAACGCCTCTCTGGTTGCAATTGTGTCTACCTCTTTTTGAAGAATGGTCGGTTCTTCAGAAAACCTGGAATTTGACCTCATATAGCTGTCGTCACCTACAAGATACATTTCTCCAGTCTCTCCCAGACCTTCTCTTTTGGTCATTATAGCATCTAAATGAGAGAATGGGATCTCGATTACCAATACGCCCAGCAGCATTTGTCCGTCGTATACAGGCGCTGAGAAGTAAGAAGTAAACTCCCCTAACTCCTCCTGCCAGGTATAGTCCTCAAACGCTATTCCGTCTAAGCCGTTTGCGTAGACCTGACCGATACTGAATTGTTTATATGTGCCTGTCAGTAGATTAGTTCCTGTAAACTCTTCTCTAATAGCGGAATACATTACATCTCCATCACTATCGATAAAATACAAGTTTACGTAACCATAGTCAGTTAAATAATATTCCATCAAAGGTTGATAAAGCTCAGATATTTTAATATATTGATCACCTTGCAGTCCTGAAGAGTGAAACGCTTTTGATAGCCTGGAAAATGCCTGTCCGATTACGGGATTCCTGGAGAGGACATTTATATCTCCAAATCTCTCCTGGAAATAGTTCTCTATCTGATGTTTTAACAACCCTCTGACAGTGACTAAGTGATTAAAAGCGGCAGATTTAACTGCAGTTTTGAGAAATTTGTAACTTACTAGTGGGAGGGTGATTAGGAATATAGAAAAAGCAACTCCAATTGTAAGTAAAATCTTTTTAGTACTCATTAAATATCATTCAGATCGTAAAATAGTAAGATTGGCCTTGTGCCAAAACATAAATAAAACACCAACGAATATAACATTGAGAATGGGATTTCTCCAATAAAAAATTAAAATTGGATAGCCCTTAACCCTTTAACAATTTTTTCTGGGAAAACGTGTATTACGGGGTGAAATGGTATAGGCCAATAGAATTATTACTGATATTTAATACTTTTAACAATTTGCTTGCTCAAATTATTTAACATTAATAGAATGGTCGGTACGTAAGCTTTCCTGAATGATCAGGAGATAATATGATGGAAAATATGAAATCTCTTAATTGAGGTATGAGATAAATTTTACAACCTGCCCTGACGGGCTATTAGGAGCTAATTTACGATGAAGGTTTTGGTGATTGGAAGTGGTGGAAGGGAGCATAGCCTTGTCTGGAAGATAGCACAGTCTCCGTTGGTTAGTAAGATATTTTGTGCGCCCGGAAATCCGGGTATTTCAGAACTTGCCGAATGTATTAATATAGCTGCAGACCAAACCGATCAGCTCTGTAAATTTGCTGTTAAAGAGAATATAGATCTTACGGTTGTGGGGCCTGAAGCACCTTTAGTAGATGGGATTGTGGATATGTTCAATAAACACGAATTGAAGGTTTTTGGGCCTGACAAGAAAGCAGCAATTTTAGAAGATAGTAAGGTGTTTTCAAAGTGTCTTTTAAAGAAACACGGCATACCAACTGCGGATTTTAAGTGTTTCGATGATTACCAACAGGCCAGGCGTTATATTCTGTCTAAAGAGGCCCCAATAGTAGTAAAGGCGGATGGGCTGAGTAAGGGCAAGGGAGTGTTTGTCTGTAAAACTAATGATGAGGCACTTCATGCATTAGACTCTATAATGAAGGATAAAGTGTTTGGTAATGCGGGGAATCAGGTAGTGATAGAAGAGTGTCTGATAGGCGAAGAGATCTCTCTGTTGGCATTTACTGATGGGAGAAATATTGTTGCCATGGAGAGCTCTCAGGATCATAAGACTGTTTTTGACGGTGATGAAGGGCCAAATACAGGAGGTATGGGTGCGTACTCGCCTGTTCCAATTATGACAAGTGAATTGTACCTCCAGGTAGAGAAAGAGATACTTGTACCTACGGTCCATGCTATGAATAGAGAAGAGAGGCCTTATAAAGGTGTTATCTACATTGGGCTGATGATAACGTCTTCCGGACCGATGGTATTAGAATTTAATGTTCGTTTAGGAGATCCGGAGGCTCAGGTAATACTTTCTCGAATGAAAAGTGATATTGTTCCAATAATGCTGGCTACAATTTCAGGAGAGTTAGACAAGGTAGATTTGGAATGGTATCCACAGGCATCTGTTTGTGTTGTAATGGCTTCAGGTGGATATCCCGGGAGTTACGACAATGGAAAGGAAATTTCCGGACTGCATTTATTAAAGAATCAAGATGGTATATCTGTCTTTCATGCCGGTACGAAATCAGCAGATGGGAAGGTAGTAACAAATGGGGGTCGTGTATTAGGCGTTGTCGCTAGTGGTGGAGATATAGAGGAAGCACAGAAAAATGTATATGAAGCTGTGAGTAAAGTATCATTTGACGGTGCGCATTATCGCAGAGACATTGCAAGTAAGGCTATAACCAACCCACCTATGTCTGCCACGTAAAATGGGAACCCAAAGGGAATCCTTGCTTTCGTTCGCACAAAACAAAAATGAGGGATAGCAGGTTGTCTATTAAGGATATAGCAGGGAAATTGGGCAGGGGGGCAAAGGGCGTTTCCGAAGATGTCAGAGAAAAATTACCTGCTTATATAGAACTTTTGAAAACCGTTGCACGGCTTGGCAAAAACATATCACTTGATACCGACAATGGAACACTGAAGATCAGGGAAGGTTTTGTCAACGATTATCTGAGTGAAGTGTCCGTTGAAGACAAGGGTTTACGGTCGATCAAAATTTCCTGTGAAGACGGAAAAGCCTCTTTTTCAATAGAATTAAAAAAATTCCTTTTTGATGGTGTAATAAAGGTGCCGTTTACGGTTGAGAACTTTATTTTCAATAAGGACAAAAGAGCCGCCACCTTCAAATTTGGTGAAAAAAAAATAGACAAAGTAAATAATTACTATTCAAAGATTTTATTCTGGTTTAGTTTATCAGTAATAAGCATATTTTATAATAAGGGAGATGGAATAAAAAATAGTATCCTCAGCCAGGATTCACTCACGGTTAATCCTGATGGTACCTACACTATAGACCTTTACAAAATTCCGGAGTTAGGAGAATTGTTTAAAAAGAATGTAGTGAATATCAGATACTGGGACATGATTTCAATGGATAACCTTTCGTTTGAAAAAGGCCTGATAACACTAAAACTTTCCCGCAAGCTGACAAATATTATAAGAACCACCATCGGTATTGTTGAAGTGCTGCCGAAAGGTAGGTTTCTCAGGCCTTTATTGAACAGATTTTAAAAATCATTCTTGACAAATTAATGTATATATATATAAATGAATCTTTAGTTTTTTCGCCTGTAGATAGCCGTATGAGTTAAAGAGTTGTAAGAGTAATTTAAGGCAATGTCAAGGTCATGGTACCTCTGATTGCTGTACTTTTAATTAAGGCTGGCAGTCAACAATCGCTACAAATTATTCTTTATCTTTCTACTTAAGAAATAGGGGGGGTAGAGAATGGAAGCATTCGGAAGACATCTTTTACTTGAAATGTGGGATTGTAAAAGGGAAATCCTTGATGATCCTGAGAAGATAACACAAATTATGTGCGATGCTGCGAATGATGCAGGCGCAACCGTAGTCAAATCAATTTGCCACGAATTTGATCCCCCGGGAATAACCGCTGTAGCTATTTTGTCAGAGTCACATATTTCAGTGCATACATGGCCTATTGAAGGCTATGTGGCCGTTGACATATTTACTTGTGGGACAGTAGCCGATCCTCAATTGGCCGTAAATGGGCTGCTGGATGGTTTTGGGCCGAAAGAACACACTTCCGTGGAGATCAAGAGGGGCTCTCCATATATTAAGGAGACAATGCTGTCTAAAGTCTCTTCTGTAACTCAGGGAAAATAAACTGAAAAAAGACATTCCTTCACGTTGGATTTACGATTACTTCAGTCCGTATGAAGTCCACAAACACGCTCTAAAGCAGACGCTATATCATGGGCATTCAGAATATCAAGAAATTGTAATTGCAGAAACTGAATGTTTTGGTAGGTGTTTGATATTAGACAATGAATTTCAATCAGCTGAGCTGGATGAGTTTATCTATCACGAAGCCATGGTACAGCCGGCCATGGTCTTACATCCTGATCCAAAAAAAGTAGCCATCATTGGTGGTGGTGAGGGCGCTGCAATAAGAGAGGTCCTCAGCCACAAGACAGTTGAAAAGGCAGTGATGGTGGATTTAGATGAAAAGGTGGTGGAATGTGCGAAAGAATACCTGCCAAGTTTCCATGATGGTAGCTTTTCTGATGAAAGAGCCACAATCTTGTTTGAAGATGGCCGGAAGTTTATGGAGGAGACTGATGTTACCTTTGATGTCATAATTATTGACATTACATGCCCTCTGGAAGCAGGTCCTGCTTACAAGCTGTTTACCAAAGAGTTCTATGGTATCGTAAAACAGAAACTTTCACCACATGGATTACTATCTGTTCAGGCAAGCACTGTTTCCCATACAGCTCTTAACACATATTCCGTCATTAGCAAAACGCTCAATGAGGTATTTCCAAATGTATTTCCTTCTGTTGCACATATTCCTTTTTTTGCGATGCTCTGGGGATTCTGTCTGGCAACAAATGATGTTGATCCTGCTCAGATAAGTAGGGAAGAGATAGACAGTAGGATTTCTAAGAGGGTTACGAGAGAATTGAGATTTTATGACGGCATTACCCACCAGGCACTCTTTAATGTTCCGAAATATGTAAGGAGAGCCCTGGAAGAACAGACACACATCAATCTGGATAACAACCCGCTTATGGAGCAATTTCCCGGTATGTCTGAGAAGGGCTAATAGTAAAGCATTTGAGAAGAGGCTTTACTGTTTTACTCCCTATCTAAGTTTCTACTCCGAGAATATTGACCGTTCTTTCCAAAATATCATCAAGATCAAAAGGCTTTGTCATATAATAATCAGCACCAACATCCTTACCCCGTTGTTTGTCCAATTCCTGTCCTTTTGCGGTAAGCATCAAGATGTAAATATCCTCTATTTTAAGTATATTCTTTACCGTATTACATACATCAAACCCATCCATTTTCGGCATCATGACATCAAGGAGTACAAAATCAGGCTTTTGAGCTTTAATAATCTCAAGAGCTTGCTTGCCATTGCATGCATTCAGAAGAACGACTCCTTTATCTTCAAGCGGCTCAAGAGTTTGCTCAATTAACATTCTTATTCCAGGTTCATCGTCCGCTATCAGTATTTTGTTACTCACTATCCAATGCCCCGCATATCTAAAACGTATGTAATATGAAGTTTGTTATTGGTGCTCTAAGTCTTTTAAATGCATAAAAAATTAATATCTATACACTTCGATTATGCTCA
>Ga0233436_1002917_pt1 | contig 11667 bp, 9 predicted proteins | sample SI_122_August201_2_FD_182723 | JGI IMG/M metagenome (GOLD analysis project Ga0233436, IMG submission 182723) | Seawater microbial communities from Saanich Inlet, British Columbia, Canada - SI_122_August2016_150_MG | ecosystem: Environmental > Aquatic > Marine > Inlet | place: Canada: British... | reverse complement strand
CCAGGTATTCGAGCATCCATCTGACTTGAGGCTCGACTGTATTGTCCAAGAGCTCAGGTTTTCGACCGATAAACCAATCAAATATGTTTTTCCATTTCTTTTTGTATTGATAGTCTTGCTCCATGCTTTTGGAGCCATCCATGTAGATCGCCATGTCCAGGCCTTCTACAGTGGGATCGTGCAAAAGAGTCGCGCGAACTTTTCCGTGTTCCACGTGGAGATCGGAAAATGGCTCGACTGCTTTTTCTTTATGGGACATTTTGGCCTCTTTCGTATTACTGAAAATCTTTCATCCAATCAGGCTCGTCATCGGTTTTCTTTTTTTGCGAGCTGCGGGTCTCCGTGTTTCCATCTCCTTGGCTAATCCTGCCCGTTTCTCCAGGTTTCAAGCTTGTCAAATCTGAAGAATTGCTAGCATTTGGGGGGGATTGCTCAAAATCCTTCATCCACTGGGCCTTTGAGACAGCCGATATCCTGTTGCCAATTGTTTTGCTGGTTTCTTGGCTCGAAGTCAGGCGTGGACCATTGGTAGTTTTATTGTGATTGCTGCGATTGAAGACAAAGTCATGCATCCAGTCAGTAGACTTGTTGCTTTTGGAGGATAGCTGAGATTGTTTGATTTGATTGACGTCCGCAGGCAAGACTATTTTTTTGCTCAATGAAGCCATATTGGTGGAAGATGAGGATCTTGCGGCTATTTTCATCTCCGGGGTTGCGATATCGATCCGGTTCATAATCGCTTGAGTCCGGCTGGGTGGCCATTGGGGGAGAGAAGTGATGACTTTTCTTGCAATGACTATGAGGTCATCCAAAGTCCCTTCCGGCGGTAATTCGAGCTTGTCCGGCATAAAAGAGCCAAAAGCCGCACTCAAAAGCCCTTTGAAACCTTTAGGTCGGTTAGTAGGATTTTGCAGTTGGACGCTGAGCGTGTTTCGCGAAGCGTAGTCGCCTTTGATTTGATAACCCTGGGCTTTGAGGTCTTCTTCCAGCAATGATCGGCTTGGCACAGGCAAAGTAGTGCGCAGCAGAAAATGATTGAGTTTTTCTGCGCCCAAATCTTGTTTCAAAGCGCTCAATACGTCATAGAGTATTTGGAGCAGGAGCGCCTCATTGCTTGTGCCCGAGATCATGTTCTCTGCTGACAGCAAAGGATAAGCCAGTACTATTCCATCGCCTGCCGCGACCTCTTCTTCTGGGGCGCCTGGCAGCATGATGTGGAAGCCCCGATTAGAAGCCGCGTCTCCTTGGAAACACCATCGATAGCCCTGGATAATACCGGCGATGATATCGGAGCGATTGACTGTCAACTGACCTTCGACGGCTTGATATCGACCATCAGAAGTAGGAAAGGGCCCGGTGATTGTGCCATACAAATAAACTGGATCGTTGTATCCGCGCACATCCCCGGCTTGCTCCATCAATTGCAGATCAAACAAATAGAAGGACCTGGCTTGAAGCAGCCGTGTATCTCCATTTGACGTGATCTCATGATGTGATATTTGTGATTGCAGATATTCTGGCAGCTGTTGTACATCCTGCCTGTTGATAGCAGCTAACTCGCCTGTTGCATCCAGACCGACGATATAGCCATGCTCCCTGGTATGCCGCATGCCGGCGATAAACTGATCTAGCAAAAGTGATGGTATAAAGTCGAACAAGCTTCGCGAGCTCGCTTGAGCACCCTGCCTGGGCACAAAATATCGAGGGAGTGACTGTTCGACCATGACCTTATCTGCGAAACGCCCGGTCCCCAAAATATATCAGAACAGCGCGCTTACGAACATCTCATCATCGAAATCCTTGAGATCATCCATTTTTTCACCCAGTCCAATCAACTTGACCGGGATTTGTAATTCTTGCGAGATCGCAAAGACGACGCCACCTTTGGCTGTACCATCCAGTTTGGTTAGTATTACACCGGTCAGACCGCAAACCTCGCTAAAGACTTTGGCCTGCTGTAAGCCATTTTGACCGGTGGAAGCATCCAGAACTAAAAGACACTCTATATTTTGATCTTGAGCCTGCTTATCGACAACGCCACGGACCTTTTTTAGCTCCTGCATAAGATTGGTTTTGTTATGCAAGCGCCCAGCTGTGTCGATTATAAGGACCTCGTAATTTTCTGCCTTGGCCTTTTTGAGTGCTTCCCAAACCACTGCTCCTGGATCGGAACCATCTTTTAGTCTAACTATGTCCACTCCAGCGCGATCGGCCCAAATTTCCAATTGCGATTCTGCTGCTGCTCTGAATGTATCTCCAGCAGCCAACAAGACCTTTTTGCCCGCTTGCTTGTAACGGTGCGCTAGTTTGCCAATACTGGTCGTCTTGCCGACCCCATTGACTCCGACTACCATGATTACATTTAACCTGTCCGGATAGATCTGGAGTGGCGCTCGGTATTTAGCTAATTGCGCTGCAAATTTTTTCCGCAGAAAGACATCGACGTCATGACTAGTCCACGACTTTTCCTTACCTTGGTATTCAGAGCGCAGATCTTCCATGATTTGATCCACAGCCGCCAGTCCTAGATCTGCCTTGATCAATCGATCCTCGAGATCTTCTAGGTATTCTTGATCGACTTTTTTAGGCGGAGCAATTGATTTGACTTGACTGGCCATACCCTCTGCAGGTGCGGCGGACTGAGGAGTACTCATTCCCTGGCCGGCATCTAAAGAGGGTGATCCAATCTCTGTAGAATCACCTTGTACCTGCTCCTTGGTTTTGACAAGAGCTGATTTGAGTCGGGTAAAGGTCGAGCCCCAAAATCCTTTTTTATTTTCTTGTTCGCTCACCACCGCCTCCTAGAGCGATTGAGCTGCTTGACGTTTGCGAGCAGCCATTCTTCTTACGGCATTGGCTTCTTCTTGTAAGCTCGAGAGAACGCCATTGATAAATTTTGCTGCCCTTTCATCGGCAAATCGATGGGCCAGTTCGACTGCTTCTGAGATTGCAACGTTGATCGGGATATCTTCCATGTAGAAAGCCTCAGTGCAGGCCAGTCTCAATATATCTCTGTCGATAGAAACCATACGATCTATCGACCACTGCGACCTCGCGCGCTTGATAAATTCTTCTACGGTATCTTTGTGATCTAGGTATTCTTCGATCAGGCGCATAAAAAACTCGCGCACGTCTTCTTTTTGTGCAGCCTTGTCTATCTCTCTATTGCGATTGGCTGACAAAGCCAATTCTGGTAGATCCATTGCTTCTGAGATGAGATTGATGGCTATTTCCATCTGCTTAAATTTGTCTTTTAGCTCTTGAGTCGTAAGCGGCACTGACTCTATCTCATGCACATTGTCTGCATTTTGAGGATGATCCAGCTCGATCTGATCGAGCTCGCGGTTGGCACCATTGATGATGGCATGTGCATCTTTTAGATTTTGTCTGGCATAATCGACCAGCAAAAAGACGGCCTTATCAACCAGCTCGGTAACTTCGAGCTTGCTCAGCTTCTCTTTGTTTTTAGGCAGCTGAGGCATCACTATGATGGCTAGTTCTCGAGCTATGCGGCGCGCGCTCATGTTTTCCTCTTATTGGTTGAATCCCGGACTATGACAGTCCAAACACCCATGTTATCATGAGTAGTCATGGGTATCGGAGCGTGATTATTACTGGTGGTTCATTGCGGGGCAGGGCGATTAGCAGTCCCAGGGGCCAAGACGTCCGTCCCACCTCATCCAAAGTGAGGCAGGCTTTTTTTAACATTTTAAATGGCAGACAGATCAATGCCAGGTTTCTCGATTTGTTCGCCGGCTCTGGCCTGATGGGCTTTGAGGCCATTAGCCGCGGAGCCGCCAATGTAACATTTGTCGACAAAAGCACAGCGCAGATCAAAAATATCCAGGCTTGTGCCGACAGCCTGTCGTTGGACAAAAGTCGCGTTATTTCCATTGTCAGGGATAGCCTGGTCTTTCTGGAACATCTGCCTTCTGCCTCATTTGATCTGATTTTTGTCGATCCGCCATATGCTGCAAGACTAGGCTCCGCAATCCTTGGCATCATCGCTCAAAGAGAGATCTTGAGCGCGGAAGGCATGGTGGTGATAGAGCATTTGAAGAACGATGAGCTACCCAATAAAATAGACGATACTCTCCAACTGGTTCAAACACGTATTTACGGTCAGACCGGTTTGAGTTTTTACGTTGCGAGTTTAGGACGTTAAGGCTTTCAATAGAGCATCAAAAGGCATGGACCCCGAAAACAGAGATCTGGCCATCAACAGCGCATCGTACAACGCTTTGCCGCGTATGGCTCAGCATTTGCGTCTGGGAGATCTTTTGAGTCTTTCCGGCATCATCGAACACAATCACGTCAGGCAGGCTCTGTCCGGTTACGAAGACCGTGGATTGCCTCTCGGGCAATGTCTGGTCGTATCTGGTTTCTTGTCCGAGACCCTTTTACGTGCCGCTCTGGACATTCAAAGCCTGGTCAATAACCGGCAACTTCCACTCGATATGGGTGTCAAGGTCCTTGCTTGTTGCAGCCAGGAGAGTCTTTCTCTTGCAAAAGCATTTGAGCATACAAAAGTCGTACAGCCCGAAGACCACCTTTCAAACAAGCTCGGTCAATTGCTGGTCGACGCCAATATCTTGGATGTCGAGTCGCTGGAGCAATATTTAGAATCCAGCCGCCGCACTGGCCTTCCTCTTGGACATGTGCTCGCTTATGCCGGTATCATATCTGGTGAACTGCTTGAGACTGCCTTGCTTGGTCAGCAATTGGTCAGAAGAGCCGCGATCAAGCGTGAACAATGCATCAACTCCATCGCTGCTGCTTTTATGCGCGAAGTCGAATTGATGAAGCTTCCTTTCAATCAAAGCTACCAAAAATCTTTGCATAAGCAGACTCCAAGACTTGGTGAAATGCTTTTCGAGGCGGAGCTGATTTCAGACAAACAACTTTTTGATGCCCTTTTGTATTCATTAGCCTCAGGCTCTCCATGCGGACGCGTCATGTGCGGCGCCGTGCCGGATGCGCGTTTGCACCAGGTCTTTGGTGTGCCCGAAGTATTTGTGGACGCTGCCGTTTCTATGCAAGAGATGATCGATTGTGAGTGCCTGACGCCATCGGAAAGTCAGGACGTCTTTAATCTCATGAAGGCTCTTGATATGCCGTTTTTGCAAGCCCTTGGCCAGGCTGGAGCGCGCAGTATCACCGAAAACCTTGCACCATTGGTGGTGCAATTACTCATTGGCGCTGGTGTAGAAAAATTGCGCGATGCGAATGTTTATAGCGATGATCTCCGCGGGCGCATCAATGTCAATTATAATCAGGGTATTGAGGTCGCGAGATTATTGGTGCAAGACCTCGAGATACCTGAGCATTACGTCTATGCGGCCCTGCGTGCGGCGGTCCTCATCAAACAGCAAAAGACCGCCCTGACGATGGATGATCTCCTTGGCGCTTTGACTCTCGCCTGTCGCGAGAGCATAGCGCTGGACGAAGTGCTCGTCCTGATCAATTTGCGCCCTCGTACGCGATTGCGCTGGCCGTAAGCTTAAAATCCTGATTGCATTGCCATATAGCTAACAGCAGCTTGGCTCGATCCCATTGTCTCCGCCTGTGCTATTTTGCTCTTTCGGTTTGCTGTCTTCTTTTTCTTCTTCTGGTGCAATCGGCATCTTGCCTGTTGTGGTGGCAGGATATTTGAGCCTTTCATGGTGCAGCGTGCGCCAGACTCGACAAAAGCCCTCTCTGACCTTGGTCATCTCGTCATAGGTCATATTGGTATCGGCAAACTGACCGTCATCCCAACGATTTTGAAAAACTTTTGCCAGAGCGATTTCGACTTCTTCCTGGCTTGGGTCTCGCATGCTGTGAGTAACGGCTTCGGATACGTCGGCGAGCATGACGATCGCTGTTTCTTTGGTGTTTGGCTTGGGCCCTGGATATCTATAAAATCCGGCATCTACTTTTTCTTGGCCGTCTCTCAGGCAGGCCTTATGATAAAAATATGCCATTAGAGTCGTGCCCTGGTGCATCGGTATAAAATCTTGGATGGCCTTGGGCAGCTGATATTTTTGCGCTAATGCGATGCCGTCTGTGACATGGGCAAGTACTCTCGCCCTACTGTCTTCCGGTGACATGGAGTCATGGGGATTGGTGGCACCCAGCTGATTTTCGATAAAATACTTGGGTCTTACCATTTTGCCTATGTCATGATATAAAGCACCCGCTCGGACGAGATTGGCGTCAGCGGAGATGGCCTTAGCACCTGCCTCGGCGAGGTTTGCCACTGCCAGAGAATGCTGGTAGGTGCCAGGAGCGTTTTCTTCTAGCCTGCGCAAGAGAGGTTGATTAGCGTCGGTCAATTCGGCAAGCCTGAATGGTGTGATCATGCCAAACAAGTTTTCGAGGAAGGGCAGACTGCCTATGGCAATGATCGATGAGCATAGGCCGCCTAATAAATCGAGTGTAGCCGTCCTGCCCAAAGCGCTGATGGATAATTGGGATGCAGGACTCATCAAATGGCTGATCAAAATGACCATGAGATCGGCTGCGGTCATGCTGATTGCAATAAAAATACCAGTGGTGATCATGCCATTGCGATTTTTGTTGTAGGAAAAAATTGCAGCGATGCTCGCCACCAGATAAGCCACTAGATTGTGTGCTTCGCAGAGTTTGTCCACCCCGATTATCAATATGAGAGGTAGAGTGACGGCCAGGGCAATGCCACGGCCAAAAAATATAGCCAGGATCAATGCCATCGCAGGTAGAGGCACAAACTGGGGATAGATCTTGCCCACGATCGAAGCGGTAGCAGTCGTGACTACAGCAACGGTAAACATCAAGCCGATATCTGTGGCATTCACAAAATGTTTTGGTTCGAAAGCCAGTAAGAAAAACCCGATCAAAGCCAGAGCCGTGCCTAGAGAAATCGCGATACTAAATATGAATGGCCAGCGGTCTATATGAGTAATGCCAAGAGCTTGCAATAATGCGAGTTTTTCGTTGGTGACAAGAGAGCCGCGCGAAACGATTACTTCGCCCTGATTGATCTGCCGCAGCACAGGTTGCACAGACTTGACCGCAGACTCTTCTTTGAGGCGGGTGGACTCGTGGTCGATGACGAGATTTGCTTCTAAATTGTGGGCTATGATACTGGCCGCAGCGCGCTTTTCAAGGAAGGACATTTTTTCAGGGAGAAACTCTTCGACAATTCCTTCCCAGATTTTTTTGTCTGCCACTGGAAAACGAGGGAACTTGAGGGTAAGGCGTTTTGTGGTATCGACCAGGGTATTGGCAAACTCATCCAGGTCTTTGGGCTGGATCAATAGAGCTGTCAGTACTTCTGTCTCCGCCATTTCATCTGTGCCTACCTTATGCAAAATTGCTCGACGCTGCTCAATGCGCTCTATTTGGCTTGCGGTGAGGGCGAGATCCTTAAATGCTCCGCTGTCGACAGCCTTTTTAAAATCATCATCGCTTTGCAAGAGCAAACGCAATTCTATTTCTACAGGTATATGTTGCTCGATGCTGCTTTGAGTAGGCTTATTGTTAGCAATCTTAGTCTTTGTGGCTTTGGATCTAGGTTTATCTGCGGTCTTTGCTATTACAGGAGCTGGGGTCAGACCTGCTTTTTGCAAGGCTTGGATACGTTTTATTGCCCTGAAAACCTGTGAATGCGTATTGTCATCTCGACTGCGGTCCACCTGAAACACCGGAATCACGGTCTGCCTTACGTCTTCCATGAGTTTGTCGGTTGCCGCCTGATCGATAATGCGACTGTCGGCTGGCGCAACGAGATCACGGTCGGCAAGGTCTTTTACTTGCAATCCTGGGCTAAATATGTGGGTGAAAGAAAGCGCTAGAAAAAGGGCTAGATACCCGGCAGCGCCTGTCAGGCACCAGGTTAAGAATGCTCTTTTTGAGGCAAAATGCTCGGCGTGGAGATTGGTCTCGCGAGTTGGCATGCAAGCTCGATTGCGAAGGCTGGGAATCTGACTAAATATTACTCGGTTTTAGCCCTAGCTAGTAAAATATCTGCGATAGATATAAGCGAATGATAAATCTTGAAAGGCAAGCAAATGATCCTTATCACTGGCGGTCTGGGTTACGTGGGTAGCCATTTTGCTCTCGAATATCTCCAGGACCAAGACTCCAGCGTAGTTATAGTGGACGATCTCTCATTGGGACATCGCGAGGTTCTCGACGCATTGCCTGTAGATCGTGTGCATTTTTATGAGGGAAGGGTTGGCGATGATCGGCTTTTGGCAAAAATCTTAGAAACACATGGTCAAAAGTTGCAGGCGGTGGTGCACTTTGCCGCTCGAGCCTATGTAGGCGAATCGCAAGTCGAGCCATTTTTATATTTCGACCGCAATGTAATTGAGACTCTCAAGCTCTTACAAGCTGTTGTTGAGGCTGGCATAAAGCGTTTCGTCTTTTCTTCCACTTGTTCTACTTTTGGCAATCCACAGTACACGCCACTCGACGAAAAGCATCCGCAAAAGCCTATCAATACTTATGGATCGAGCAAGCTCATGCTCGAAGAGGCTTTAAGAGCATTGGCGCTGTCTAGATCCCTAAAATTTGTCATGCTGAGATATTTCAACGCGGCTGGTGCTGATTTTGGCTGTCGTATCGGTGAGAGCCATGAGCCAGAGACGCACCTGATACCGCTTGCTATCCAGGCTGCTCTGGGCAAACGAGATCGCCTATCAGTCTATGGTAATGACTACGACACTCCAGATGGTACCTGTATCCGCGATTACATACACGTACAGGACCTCGCGCAGGCCCATGTTAAGGCCCTAAACATGCTTGGACAAAATGACTTTAGTGGGGATCTCGAGGCTTCAAATAATCTCGGACTGGCAGTCAACCTCGGCACCAGCACAGGTAGCTCGATAATGCAGGTGATGGCCGCAATCCAAAAAGTTTCAGGCCGGCCGGTCCCGCATGTATTTGAACCTAGACGTCCTGGGGATCCAGGCGTGCTAGTCGCTGACAACAGCAAGGCGAGAGATGTGCTTAGCTGGTCGCCTCAATACAATCTCGAGCAAATCATAGAAAGTGCTTATCGCTGGGAAGCCAACCGGAGCTTTTGACTTTAACGAACGATCGGCTATTGGTTTTGATCTTGTACGTTGAGCAGAGTCTTGACCCGATATATGCGCTTGCCTTGTGACTCATGATATGTACGCATGAGGATCTCGGATTGCAAGCCCATAAAGATCAATTGCATGCCCATGACAAACAGTACGGCGACCAGCACCGGTAGTGGTGTCTCGATGAAAGAGGTGTGATAGCAGAGCTTGAGTACCACCATCCAGACGAAGGCTGCCATGGCCATAACCATAGACCAGAGCCCAGCCGTACCAAACACATAGATCGGCTTGGTGAGATAGGTGCTCATAAACTTTACGGTCATCAAGTCGAGCACAACTTTGAAGGTCCTGGAGATGCCGTATTTGGATTGTCCAAACTGGCGTGCATGGTGATCGACTGGGATTTCGGCAACGGCGGCTCCCAGCCAAGTGGCGTAGATCGGCACAAAGCGGTGCATTTCGCCGTATAGACGGACATCTTTGATCACTTCTTTGCGATAAGCCTTTAGTGAGCAGCCGTAGTCATGGAGACGAACGCCGGAGATAACAGAAATGATTTTGTTGGCGATCCATGAAGGAATGAGGCGTAAAAACAACTCGTCTTTACGTTCCTTTCTCCAGCCTGACACTACATCAAAACCTTCATCGAGCTTGGCCAGCAAGCGTTTGATGTCTGCAGGATCGTTTTGCAGGTCGGCGTCCATAGGGATGATGACGTCACCGGACGCGTGATCGATACCTGCAGCAAGTGCTGCAGTCTGACCAAAATTTTTGACAAAGCGCACTACTTTGATGCGGCTGTCACCAGAGGCGATGGCTTCTAGCTTTTTAAATGATTTATCTTTAGAGCCATCGTCAACGAGAATGGCTTCCCAGCTGCGCCCAAGCTCGGTCAAAGCCGAGACTAGTTTGCTATACAAAAGCTCGACATTGTCTTCTTCGTTAAAAACGGGGATCACCACGGAAATTTCAGGAGTGGCCCCTGTTTGTCCGGCATATTGCTCGACTCGCCTTGCTTGTGGCGCATTATAGGCGCCTGCTTGGTTTGCTGGGTTTTGCACCGGGCTCAATGTATTCATTGTATGCATCCTGGTAGTGGTCTGGATATGGCCAGTAAGGCCCCGCTGGCCTTTCTGTTTCTAGTTGACAATAATAAGGCTTTTAGACAAATTTGCACCTTGATTACTTCTTATGCGGTAGCCTTTAGTAACGAACCGGTACCAAATGCTATATGGCCATCATAAAAACATCCGACCAAGAAGACTCACCCAAGCGCCCGTCTGACAATGCCGCCAGAAGCGATGGAGGAGAACGATCGGCAGACAAATTAAAAGAATCTAAGAGCTTAACGAATCGTCGCTCTTCGATCCTATCTGGCAAGGAAAATTCGCAGGACCAGAAGGCTGATAGCTCTGTCCGGCCGGACAATATTGACGAGTACATAGGTCAAACCCGGCTCAAGGCGATGATGAAAATGTCGATAGCTGCCGCTCGAAACCGTGGCGAGGCCCTTGACCACGTACTGTTTTATGGACCTCCAGGCCTAGGTAAAACAACCCTTGCTCGGGTCATCGCCAATGAAATGCAGGCACGCATCCATATGACCTCTGGCCCTGCCCTTGAACGCCCCAGGGACATTATCGGCCTTGTGCATCAACTCGAGGAAGGAGACGTGCTCTTTATCGACGAGATACATAGATTGTCTCGAGTCGCCGAAGAATTGCTCTATCCTGCTATCGAAGATTTTGTCATCGATCTGACCACTGGCAAGGGACATGCCACTCGTACCATGCGCCTGCCCTTGCCTCGATTTACCCTGGTTGGTGCGACTACCAAGGCCGGCATGCTCTCCAATGCCTTGCGCGACCGCTTTGGATTTGTCTGTCGTCTCGAATTTTACGACCAGGACGAATTGTCCAAGATAGTGGCAAGGACGGCAGGTATTTTAAATAGCGACATGACTGCCGAAGCCGTTGCAGCGATCGCCTCGCGTGCCCGCGGCACCCCACGTATCGCCAACCGGCTAGTGAGATTAGTCCGCGATTTTGGCGAATACCAGCAGGCTGCTACCATAGACGGCGAACTGGCTGAAAAGGCGCTCGAATCTTACCAGGTCGACAAGTTTGGCCTGGATGTGACCGATCGCCGATTGCTCGAGATCCTCATCGACAATTATGACGGTGGACCTGTCGGCCTCGAGACCCTGGCTGCCACCATAGGTGAAGACGCTGACACTATCGAGGATGTATACGAACCTTTTCTCATCCAAAAAGGTTTTATCAATCGTACTCCTCGCGGGCGCATGGCGACGCCCTACGCATATCAGCATCTCGGCAAGCCTCCTTCCAAACGAGTACTAAACGAATTTGGCAACGATGCCAGACAATTGGAGATCTTCAAAAAGGCCGATGAGTAACGAGATTCCTCAAGAAGAATTTGCTGTCGGCAGAGTCGTGGCAGCAAAAAAGGCTTCGATAAATCAAAATCTCTATCAATCGACCGGGATGCTCTCTACCAGACAGATCCTGGATGTGGAAATACTCGAAGGCAGACTCAAGGGGATGATAGCTCCTGTTGCCAACGAGATCACCGATAATCCTGTCTTTAATATAGA
>Ga0233436_1002914_pt1 | contig 11677 bp, 10 predicted proteins | sample SI_122_August201_2_FD_182723 | JGI IMG/M metagenome (GOLD analysis project Ga0233436, IMG submission 182723) | Seawater microbial communities from Saanich Inlet, British Columbia, Canada - SI_122_August2016_150_MG | ecosystem: Environmental > Aquatic > Marine > Inlet | place: Canada: British... | reverse complement strand
TTCTTCAAAAATTTTATAACGTTGAGTGTAAACCATGTTCCACCAATCGATATCCTCCTGATAACGTTCTAAGTAGAGAGGTTTTTCCTCTTTATAATAATCATGCTTATAAATATTTTCCAGCTCACCTACAGTCGGAATATGGATAATATGTTTAAATCCACATCTCTGGCAGTCAATCACATCAAAACCATTATCAGAAGCTACAACCTCACCTTCATGATTTTGCCATTCTTTAATTTCTATTTTTTTACTCATATAACTACTCTCATCGTTTCTCTAATAGGATGGTACGCTACCCATACTCTCTATTGCATTGCATTCCATGCCTTAAACATCAACTCTGCACGCTGCCAATCTTCTACTGTATCAATATCTTGAACCTGATGCCTTGGAAGGGTTAATGGAATTGACACTTCAGAAAATGCTGATATATTATTTAATACAGCATCAGTCACTGACCAATAAAATTGCCCCGCATCATGATAGGACGGCTCCAAATCCTGGGAACGTGTCATAAAATGTTCTGGTTGAAACATTTGAACTCGACCATTGCTTGTAATTTTAATCGCTCGTTGAATAGGAAAAGGAAAACTTGTTACTGTGAAAACTATTTGACAATCATTTTCCTGAAGTAGCTTCAATCCTTTTATTATATCAGTCGGCTTAATAAAAGGTGCTGTTGCATAGACAGTACAAACATATTCAGGTTTTCCAAGATTTTTTATTATCCATTCAACGGCATGCTTAACAACGTCACCAGTACCAATATAGTCATCAGATAATTCTGTTGGCCTAATAAATGGCACCTCAGCACCATACTCTTTTGCCAATTCAGCAATTTCACTATCGTCTGTTGACACAATAATGTGGTCAAATAATCCAGATGCCTTTGCAGCTTCTATAGACCAAACAATCATCGGCTTACCGCAAAAATCTTTAATATTTTTACGTGGAATACGCTTACTTCCGCCACGTGCAGGTATAACAGCAATTTTCATTAATTTAATGCCTTATGTAATACTGCTACCACTTTATCTTGCTCCACTTCAGATAATGTCGCATACATCGGCAAGCTAATTGCTTCATTATAATAATTTTCTGCCTCTAGACAGTAGCCTTTTTTAAAGCCCATAGCTTCATAGTAAGGCTGATGATAGACAGGTATATAATGTAAATTTACGCCTATACCATTCTTTCTTAAATACTCAAATACTTGCTTATGTTTGTTTTTATTTTTTAGGCGAATAATATACAGATGAAAAGCAGAATATCCATCATTATGCTGATATGGAATAACTAATGGAAAGTCCTTGAGAAGCTCATTATATCTAGTAGAAAGCTCATGTCGACGTGATACATAATCATCCAATCTTTTTAGTTGGCTCACTCCTAATGCCGCCTGTATATCAGTCATGCGGTAGTTGTATCCCAATTCTATTTGTTGATAGTACCAGTCACCATCTGCTTGTTTTGTCATTTGACTAGGGTCGCGCGTTATTCCATGACTTCGCAATAAAGACATGTGTTTAAAAAGTTTATTATTGTTGGTTAACGCCATGCCGCCTTCACCAGTTGTAATAATTTTTACTGGATGGAAGCTAAATACTGTAATATCACTGTACTTACAATTACCAATTGGCTCATTCAAATACTTACCTCCAATTGCATGAGATGCGTCTTCAATAATTTTAAAGCCATACTCCTTTGAAAGTTTATAAATAGACTTCATATCACAAGACTGGCCACAAAGGTGGACTGGAATAACAATCTTTGGTAATTTCCCCAATTCTTTAGCCTTAATAAGCTTCTTTTTTAATGCTTCCGGGCAAAGATTATATGTGGCTGGATTAACATCAACAAAATCAACTTTTGCCCCACAGTAAAGTCCGCAATTTGCAGAGGCGACAAAGGTAATTGAGGTGGTCCATAACCAGTCATTATTATTAAGACCCAAAGATAAACAGGCAAGATGCAATGCTGAGGTAGCTGAGTTAGTCGCCAATGCATACTTAACGTTACAGTATTGTGAAACGACTTTCTCGAACTTTGGAACTTGAGGACCTTGGGTTAAAAAATCAGATTGAAGAACTTTTATTACAGAATTAATATCTGCCTGTGTTATATCTTGTCGCCCATACGGAATCATTCTTAAATTTTCCCTATTTTATTGTTATTTTTCTTTATCCAATCTTTTAACTCAGAAATCGTCATCCACTCCTTATTACTATCTGAGCAATATAAAAAATCAGACTTAACCTTCACCCCATCTTTTATTCTTTCAGAATCATTTGCCCAATTATAAATAGATGGTAAGATTTTAAAGTGATCTTGATATTCATAAGTATAAAGTGCATCCTCCTGTCCGATCATTTGCTCATGTAATTTTTCACCTGGCCTAATACCAATCTCCTTTTGTTTAGCGTTACCATTAACAGCTAATGCCAAATCTGTAACTTTCATTGATGGAATTTTTTTAACATATATTTCACCACCTTTCATATCATCAAAAGCATGCCATATCAACCCAACCCCATCTTCCAAAGAGATCATAAACCGTGTCATACGGTTATCTGTTATTGGAAATTCTTCATCTTTGGCAAGGGACATAAAAAATGGAATAACCGAACCTCGAGAGCCCATAACATTACCATATCTAACAACTGAAAATTTTGTATTGTGTGAACCAGAATATGAATTTCCAGATACAAATAATCTATCAGATGTGAGCTTAGTTGCGCCATATAGATTTGCTGGGCTACTCGCTTTATCGGTAGATAGAGCTACAATACGCTTTACACCCTTATCAATACAGGCATCAATAAGATTCATTGCTCCAATGACATTGGTTTTTACACATTCAAAAGGATCATACTCTGCAGTAGGAACAATCTTAGTAGCCGCTGCATGAACTACATAATCAATCCCATCTAACGCCCTATACAGTCTATCTTTGTCACGCACATCTCCAATTAAAAAACGCACACGAGGATCATCTTTGAATATTTTTGCCATCTCCCATTGTTTCATTTCATCTCGAGAAAAGACCACAATCTTTTTCGGGTTGTATTTTTCAAGTGTCATGGGTATAAACGCATGTCCAAATGACCCCGTCCCTCCAGTAATTAATATTGATGAATTTGTTAACATTTTCTACATCCTTTGATTTGAATATTTTTAAAAACTTTTACTCTGTACTAAAAAATATAATTAATTTCTTAAAATTTAGATATCTAATTTTATTTTTTTTTGATAAATAATACTAATATTTTGATCCAAGTAGCTATAAAACGAACAATATTATATTTACTCGATTTCATTTTTAAAAATACGGAATAAATACGTTCATAAATAAAACTTTGTGGTATCGCCACTATAAAACTACATACATACAGTGGAAATTTTAAATAAAGCTTATACTTGTTAAATGTAAAATCGTAAGTCTTAAAAAAATCAAGCAAATATTTTGTTGGTGCCAATAAGCATGGCGCATCACCAAAATTTCTATCTGAGGAAAAAATAAAAACATCCACATAAATACCTTTTAAATTTCTCATTTCTTCAATCATGGTCTGAATAGGGTGAAAATGAGCTGAACGGTTTAAACATATGAAGGTATTTTCATCATTCATGAATATCGAATTATGTATATTTGTAGCAGAAGTTGCTGCGAATACTTTACATCCCTTAAGGATTGATACCGCTTCATACATACTTAACGTCTCAGGACAAAATACATTAAAACCATTTTTCAAAAACACTTTTTCAATTAACCCCTCCCCTACCGCCCTATTATTCTTGACTCTTACTTTTGAGAAGTATACTTTTTTAAATTTAGCAGGTTTAATATTATTTTTAATTCTATCAATCGTTTCTTTATATTTTTTATGAAAAAAATCATGCAACCTAATTGATTGTTCAGGAACAATAACGGTTCGAAATCTTGTTGGTTTTCTTATTTTTATAATATTTTCTTCTTTAAGGCCAAAAAGTTTAAAAAAATCATTAAACCTATCCTCACCATCCCCAGATATATAAACACACTTATAGCTTATATTCTCAGGTTCCAAGCAAAACCAAAGTCTCGATAAGCCTTCTAATATAAAATGACCATAGTGCTTAGATAGGGCCCCTAAAAATACTACATCCTCATTAATATAATCAATATCTGAAACATGACAATCTATATTAGCGCCTTTATACCAATCATGGAAATTAGTTTTCAAATTTGATCGTGACACTCTCTTAGTTAAGCTTAAGTCAATGAAATTTAACTTCTCATCCGTAACGCCGCCAAATTCATTATTTTCAACTTTGCCAACTTCAGACAACTGAAGGGGGTGCACTATTCCATTTGAAACTCTTTCAATTTTTAGTGAGCTACTTTTTTCATAATTAGTTTGATATTCTTTTTTATAATTGTTGAGCATTTTGTCACCACAAAATAAAGTTGATATTTTATTTTCATCAAACATATATATTTTTTTATTAACCTACAAATTAATTAAAAATTAAATCTATCAAGCAAATTCAACTTTGATATTAAATCATTTCTCTACACTTAAAAAATCTACAATTGCCGACTAGATATTTCAGCTTCTATCATTTTCTTTGCAAGACTTTTCATATTAAATTTAGGGGTCCATCCAAGAGAACTAATTTTTTTCGAATCACTAACAAGTGTTGAATATTCAGCCTTATAATCGGGAATCTCAAGCATGTGATCTTCAAGAGATATACCCACAACTTCACAGCATGCAACTGCATAATCATGTACTGACATCCCGATGCCATCGCCTATACACGCTTCAAATATATTATTTTGATCAACAAGAGAAAATATAGCGGCAACAGCATCACCAGCCCACATCCATTCTTTAATAACACCGGCATTACCAATACTTAACGATTCTTGTAAGCCAAAATGAATATCAACAACTCCTCTCGCAACTTCTCGCACCACAGAATTAGGTGGGCGCATAGGGCTTTCATGGTTAAATAAAAATCCAACATATACTTTCCGTCCGCGCATCCTATAATACCGGGCAACATGAAGCGCCTCAACTCTCGCCAAAGTATATGCTGTATCCGTAACTAATTCATTGTTCTCATTTATAGACTTCCCTTCATTTTTAAAAATCAGGGCGCTAGACGCGATAAATACTTTTGAGTTTGGAATATGCCTATCAACAGCCTCAAGAATTGAGAGGGCGCCATCGACAATAGCTTTGTGATTTTCAAGTATAAATTCATGTCGAGTAGAAGATCGAGCCGCTAAATGAAAAATAATTTCTGGACGATATTTCTTAAGTACAATTTCAACATTATCAAAATCAGAAACATCTAAGGGTGGGCCAGCCTCTCCACCTTTGTGAGTGAAAATAACAACCTGATAGCCTAACGATAATAATAATTTTTTTAAAAAAAAACCATCTTGACCGCCGCCACCAAATATTACTACAGTTTTATTCATTGTCAATATTTCATATCCTTTAATTCTTTTTCAGCATAATCAAAAACTAATCTTGCATCTGGCGCATCTTTACAATACTCTGGAATTTGAGTGTCATTTATTCCTGAAAAAACACTTTTAGAATTAAAATAATCTCTTAACTCTGATAGTGAAACAGCGTTATTAGCACCTATTTCATACAGCCCTGATGGAGATGAAAGCAACTCAACTATTTTTGATGCAACCCAACTAACATCTACATACGCGTAACGAGTTTCAGGAGCAACATAAACATCCTTACCAATAAGCAAATCATGGAGTGTATCTTTTTTTCGATTACCTCCAAACATTGGTCCCAATCTAACCACCCTTCCCTCCTGCGAAAGAACTAATAACTCGCATGAACGGCGATTACGACCGTAATTTATATTCATTTGCGTTTTACATGATAAGGTTGATAGCAATAGTAACGGCTTCCCATTAACAGCTTTTAATATATTGAATGTTTTTTCAACTGTTTCCATGAAGTCATTTTCAGGATTAGATTCAGCTATAAATCGACCTGCTGGATTAGCCGCATGTATGACTATATCAGCTTTATCAACTAATTTAGTTATATTATCCCCCCTTACAATACGGATTAAATTATAATTTTTACTACCCTTAAGAGTCTTACATATTTGACTTCCAACAAAACCATTTGAACCAATAACAGCAACATTGGGCAAGCAAGTTTTCATCATCATTCTTTATTTGATGTACGTTTTTGATCTTCAACAAATGTTAAATAATCTTTATCAAATGGAATAATATCCTCATGGATTATTGGTGGATTGCATTTATCCCATTCTTTTGTGAGCATTGAAATACAAGTTGATTCAGTAATAGCATGTATAGCATGTGCTGTATTAGGTGGCGTTTTAAAACATGTACCCTTACTGGCATGCATATTAATTTCTTTACCTGTTTTAGCATCCCTTGTAACCATCACTACAGTACCTTCTACGACGAGAAAATATTCTGTAAATTCAGGATGATAGTGATTTCCTCTAATCTTATTAGGAAGAAAATATAACATATTAAACTCTACAATAGGTTTACTTGGCACCCACGTAAAAATCGCCCCTCGACCATCTTGAACAGTGGATAAATTACACGATGAATGTATAACTTCAATATCCCCTAGCATCTGTTTCATCATTCTTCTCCTGATTCAACTGTAATATAATGAGGGTATGGTAGTGGTATTAGTAAATTGACAGTTTTACCGTGTGGTAAAGATTTTTTTATAATTTTAACAAAGGTTTCTTTATAGTAATAAGGGAGTACCAGTAAATATTCAGGCAAGTTTGGTAAATAAATAGCTTCATCTACAATAGGTATAAATGTACCTGTTGTTTTTGTCCCTATTTTCTTTTTACTGTTGTCCAAAATACATGGTATTTCATTAACATCGACGTCAATTAATTGAAGAATCATATTTCCTTTTGTACTGGCACCAAATGCCCATAACGGCCCATACTTTAAAGAAATATGATTTACAAGTTCTTTTAACGTGTGCTTAAGCAATTGAACACGACTGTTAAACGCATATAATTCCTCATAAGTATTTGTATTATTATTCTTTTCAAACTCCACAATACCAGGGTAATCATTCCTAAAGTATTTTGAAGGATATGTGTTAGGATTTTTTACTATAAATACGCGAAGACTTCCTCCATAACTATCAACCTGCTTTGCTTCAGCAATATGCAATCCTACTGATGTAAGAAGATATTCAAGTGAATGTAATGAATAATAAGCAACATGCTCATGAACAATATTATCAACAATATTATCTCGAAGCATCGTTCCTACATACGTCATTTGGAGAATCCAAACTGTTTTATCATCCATAATATTCGATATATCTTTAACAAATTTTAAGGGGTCGCTTAGATGATAAAACATTGCCACACTAGTAATCAACTTCGGATTTGGTAAGCCTAGTTTATGATATGTTTCAGCATCAAAATGGGCATGTATATGATGATAATCTGGGGCGGATACAGTTTGAACCACACCAGCTGCAGCATCAATATTAACTCTAGCTTTAACTGGCTTATCAATCAGACTTAATAACGTTCCATCGTTGCCACCTATGTCAAGCACAACATCATCAGAACCTAATGGACAAATTTTTTGAGCATCATCTAACACCTCTTGAAGAATTTTCTTCATATTTGCAGTAATGCCACTTTCATATGGATAATGATCAAATACATATTGTAAATTATATATTTGCGACAATTGAATCAAGCTACATTTTGGATTACCACACCTGGTTAGATTTAAACTTGATGTTTGAAAATCTTTTGGCTCTGGAGTATTCTCAGAGAGAAAAACTGCGCTAGGATATTGCTCACCTATCATTACAATATCCCCACACAATGGGGAGCCACACGAAATGCAGTATTTAATTTTTTGTTGAATCGACACGTTTAAAGTCCTTTTGATAAAAAAAATAGTTGTTTTTATAGCTATAAGGTTATCAATAATTGAAATACTCACTCTACCCTATTTGATAATACTCTTAAAAAAGCTCTTTATACTCCCAAGGTAAGTTCCCTTTATTACAAGCATTTAGCAAATTTAGGTAAAAATTGCATATCGACTTATTCTTACCCACTTTATTCATTGCTCATCGTAACTGCGAAACCGTGCTTTTTTATAAGAGAATGTCTTTTCGCTTGATCAAGATCGTAAGAAACCATTTCTTTACACACCTCTTGTAATGTTATTTCTGGAACCCATCCCAATTTTTCCTTAGCCTTGCCCGGATCACCAAGTAAAGTTTCAACTTCTGTTGGTCGAAAATAACGCGGGTCAATACGGAAAATTATATCACCGGCCTTTAGTGCTGTCTGTTGAGTGTTAAGTATTGGCGAGGATAGATTGATAGAGCCAATCTCATCTTCTCCTCTTCCTTCCCACTTAATATTAATACCTAACTCATTGGCAGACATTTCAATAAATTGACGCACGCTATATTGTTTGCCTGTTGCAATTACAAAATCCTCTGGCTCGTCTTGTTGCAGCATCATCCATTGCATCCGAACATAATCTTTAGCATGTCCCCAATCGCGCAAAGCATCAATATTTCCCATGTAAAGACAATCTTCTAAACCTTGGCTAATATTTGCAAGACCACGTGTAATCTTTCGAGTAACAAAGGTTTCGCCTCGTCGAGGGCTTTCGTGATTAAAGAGAATGCCGTTACAGGCGTACATACCATACGCTTCACGATAGTTAACTACAATCCAATAAGCATAGAGTTTTGCAACTGCATAGGGGCTACGAGGATAAAATGGTGTTGTTTCTTTTTGAGGGGTTTCTTGTACAAGGCCATAAAGTTCAGATGTACTAGCCTGATAAAACCTTGTTTTTTTCTCCAAACCTAAAATTCTAATTGCTTCAAGAAGCCGCAGAGTCCCCGTTCCAACAACATCAGCGGTATATTCAGGACTTTCAAAACTGACTGCCACATGACTTTGTGCCGCAAGATTGTAAATTTCATCAGGCTGAGTTTCTTGCAGTATTCGAACAAGATTGCTGGTATCAGTCAAATCGCCATAATGAAGTTTAAAATGCGCATCTTTTACATGGGGGTCTTGATAGATGTGGTCGACACGGCTAGTATTAAAAAGGCTGGAACGGCGTTTTATACCATGAACGATATAATCTTTTTCAAGTAGAAATTCAGCAAGATAAGAGCCATCTTGCCCTGTTATACCAGTAATGACCGCAACCTTTCTTTTTGTTGATTCTTTGTCCATAGGAGTCTTTTAATTTTAGTTAGATTTACAAGAATAAAATACACAGTAACTATTATAACAAGAGAGATAGTTGAAACTCTCTCTCTTTACTAAAAATATAATCAATAAAAGGTTAGTAATTTCAAACTTTAATTGAATTCTATTTGATTGTAATTAATCTTCTCAATCGTATAATCTTTATTTATTCTAATAATACTGTCACATTGCTTTAATGTTGTAACCCTATGTGCAATAATAAATACAGTCTGATTGAATTTTAATTGAGCGATTTGTTGCATTATTTTTTTCTCTGTTTTATTATCTAGAGCGCTAGTAGCCTCATCAAAAATAAGTACATTACTGTCTTTATACAAAGCACGAGCTATACCAATTCTCTGTCTTTGCCCGCCTGACAGTTGAACACCTCGCTCACCAATAAAATCTTTATATTTATTTTTTAAATTATTAATCATTTCTACAATTTGCGCCTGTTGCGCTGCTTGAGAAACTTTATGATCTTTGATTTTATCCGGCCTAACACCAAAGGCAATATTCTCCCGAATAGTGCTGTCAGCAAGATAGATGTTTTGCGGAACATGGGAAATATGCATCTGCCAAGATCTTCTATTTTCTTGTGTAATAGCAACTCCATCGATCAGTAGCTCGCCCGATGTAGGGGGCAATAGGCCCATTAAAATATCTAATAGTGTACTTTTTCCACTACCCGTCACTCCAATAAAGCCAATTGTTTCACCTTTTTTAAAGCTTAAATTTACATTCTTTAATATCCATGGCGTATCTTTTGTGTATCTAAAGCTTAAATCCTTAAAAACAATCTCTTGTTTAAAGGATATTGGCTTTATTAGATCTTGACTAGCACCATGTGAAAGCGGCTGATTTAGTACATTTAACACGTCGATAAAAGAGGAATTTGCCCCCTTGATCGTACTATAAGAACTGTATACTTGTTGCAATACAGGCAGTAATTTCTGTGCGCCTATCGCAAGCGCTCCTAATATAGGAATAGCTACCAAAACACCACCTTCTTGAAGAGTTAAGGTGTATGCTAGAATCGCTATTAGAATCATGCCGATTGCCTCCATCAGATGACGGGGGCTAGACCCAATAAACAAATTATCTCCTGACGCTCTACGTAATGATAGATCGGAACTCTGATACAGTTTACAATAAAATTCCTGGGTGCCATCAATTAAAACATCACGTATTCCTCCCAAACCTTCTTGTAAAGATTTAACCATTTGTGTAGATTGATCGGCTATTAATTGGCTATTTTTTTGTAAGGCTTTTTTAGTGAGAAAAGTAATTATCCAATAAAGAAAGGCAAAAATAGAAAATGTGATTAATGCTACTTGTGCATTAATAGTAAAAACTATGCTAATAATACCTAGCATGATAACAACAGAACTAATAAAAGTAAGTAACGGCACTAAAATGTGACCTATAACGGTATTTGTTTTGGTGATAATGCTATTTATAATCTCACTGCTGTTACGTGATGTATGAATTGAATAGTCTTGATACAAAGTGCGTCTATAAATATCAATACTAAGATCGGCACCTGTAGCATAGGATAATCTAGTTGATGCATAAAGCAAGAGTAAACGTATTGTTGCCGCAATCAGTGTTGCCATAATAAAGATAATGGTTAATGGTAATAACAGTTGGTCGGGGGCTGTTATCTCTAAGACTTGAATTAAAGGCTGGGTAAGGTGATGCTGATAAATTTCCTCAGGCGAAGTTAGAGCACCTAGAAATGGCACTACAGCGCCAATACTTATAATCTCCATTATGGAAGATACAATCATTAAAATCAATAACAACCAGAATTGTTTCCTGCGTCGTTTAGTTAAGTGTTGCCAGAGTTTTTTAATCATTGGTAAATATTCTCTTTAATGAGTCCTTCCAAAAAGGTGTATTAATATCAAAAAGTTGCATAATTTTATTGCTATCTATTAGGGAGTTTCTAGGCCTTTTAGCAGGCGTTGGATACTGCTGTGTTGTAATAGGGTTAACTTTGCAGTTTACTTCTGCTATTTTAAAGATTTCTTTAGCAAACTCGTACCAACTTATCTCACCTTCATTTGAATAGTGATAAATTTCAGTTGACTGCTGTTTATCTTGATAATCTTTATTATCTATTATTTCTAATATTGCATTTGCCAAATCAGTTGCATAAGTAGGTGACCCTATTTGGTCGCTCACAACATTTATCTCATCTCGCTCTTTGCCTAACCTAAGCATGGTCTTAACAAAGTTATTACCAAACTCTGAATACAGCCAACTGGTTCTAATGATAATGGCGTCAGTTGGCATTATTTCTTGCAATGCCTTTTCTCCAGCTAGCTTGGTTTTTCCATAAACATTTATAGGATTAGTTTTATCAGTTTCTTTGTATGGTTTACTGCCTGTC
>Ga0233436_1002907_pt1 | contig 11702 bp, 9 predicted proteins | sample SI_122_August201_2_FD_182723 | JGI IMG/M metagenome (GOLD analysis project Ga0233436, IMG submission 182723) | Seawater microbial communities from Saanich Inlet, British Columbia, Canada - SI_122_August2016_150_MG | ecosystem: Environmental > Aquatic > Marine > Inlet | place: Canada: British... | reverse complement strand
ACAGCATTGTAATGAGCAAATTCAGCGTCATCCAGGTGTACAGCAATGATTTTATCGTCCATTTCTCCCTGGTCGATCATCTTCATCAGACCGATAGGCTTGGCTCTCAACAAGCATAGAGGCACAAGTGGTTCTTGGCCAAGCACTAGCACATCTAGCGGATCATTGTCGTCACAATAAGTCTGAGGGATAAAACCATAATTGGCCGGGTAATGCACTGAGCTGAACAAAATGCGATCGACCTTGATCAAGCCACTAGCCTTATCCAGCTCATATTTGACATTTGAGCCCATAGGCACTTCGATTACTGCTGTAAATATTGCAGGCGCCTCAGCGCCTATATGCACGTCGTGCCAGGGATGCATTGTTACCTCTTACCTCTTAAAAATTGAGATCTTGCAGTGTCTTCTCTTCAGGGCTGGGAGCCTTTTTATCTTCGGTTTGAGCAGGCGAAGCGCCCGTAGAAGTAGAAGAAGGAGAAGAAGTAGTAGTATTGTTGCCAGGGACTGGGGCAGTATTGCCCGTAGTATCGCCATACAACGAGTCATCTGTTTTTTGTTCTTTGGCTGTATCAGCACCATCGCCAGATTTGGCTTTGGCCGGCTCATCGCCTACGGTGCCTTTTGCCTTTTTGCCAATAGGATAGGTATTGTAGAGCTTGCCATCAAAAAAGACCTGAAAGGCAAAGCTGCCATCTCCTTTGACCGGAATGCCAGCGTTAAACTCTACGTTGCGAGAGTCCTTGGCTCCCAGTGCAGCGACGTATTCGTCGATCACCTTTTGCTCGCGTGTCCATAGGACCCGATTACCAGATCTTGTGTCGACCAGATCAACGCGCATGGTAAGCGCATTTATCGCATCTTGAGTAGGATTATAGACCTGTCCTGCTATACGTGGGCCGGACTGATCGATCTTTACCGACTTGAGTGTGATCGATGGCAGTGCGTGGCTGGGGTCCATCGATTTGGCCTGTTGCAGATAAGCATAGCCAGTATCGTTATCGCCATTGTCCATGAGTTCTTTGCCACGGCGCGTCAAAAGGGCCGCCAATTTGCGCTTGATGTTTTCATCCGCGCCCTGCAGATTACTAGCTTTGCGCAATTGATCGATCGCCAATTCGAGTTGTCCGGAACGAGCATACAGATCCGATGCCATCTCATAATTGCGAGGATTGTCCGCTATGGCATTTAGTTTGGACAGATAGCTCAGGGCTTCTTTGTCTTTGTTTTGTCCGGCATAAGAGTCGGAAAGTTTTTTGTAGATCGTTGCCAGGCGGGCGTCAGCCTCTGTATAACGAGAACCTTCGTTGAGACTCTTCACTTCTTCCCAGAGCAAAAGGGCCTTATCAGCATGACCTTCGCGCAATTCATTGTCGCCCCAGATTGCGGCCAGATCGGCCAATTCGGCACGTTTGCCGGCGACATTTTTTTGCGCCAGTGGACGCAGGAGATTGATTGCCTTTTCCCACTGCCCACGTTGCTTATAATAATTTGCTAGCTGCGAGGCCAAATCAGGATCTTCGGTCACGCCCTTGCCTAGCTGTTGCGCCTGACTGATTGCATCCCAGGCTTTTTCGATCTGGTCGGAGCCTACATATGCTTTGGCCAGAGCCAATAAGATCTTTGGATCCTTTTTGTCTTGAGCCTGTGCCCTGGTAAGAGTCTCGACAGCAAAGGCGTATTGACCCAGCTGGATCTGCTTCAGCCCCTCGGCTAAAAGAGCATTTTGCTCCGGCTGCCTTGTCAAAAAGAAAAAAGTAGCTCCAGCCGTCACTAGTAATATGGTGGCAGCAACGGCAATGCCATAGCGACTGGGGACATTGCTCTTGAGGTCAAATCTAAGACTCTTGGAGCGCCTTTTTGAGCTGGGCTCAGGGATCGAAGAGTACTCCAGATCAACCTGTCGATTACTAACGTCCAATCTGTGTTTTTTTTGAGCAGAAGCCCGCTCACCTTGAGGTGAACGGGCTTCTTGATCAGATTCGAGGTCGATCGGGTCTTCTACGAATAAAGAGTCGCCACATGAAACACATTGTTCATACGTTGGTGGATGAGATGTGCCGCATGTCGGACAACGCATATCGTACAGACCTTTTGTCGCGGTCGATTACTTGATTTCGACTTTGGCGCCAGCAGCTTCGACTTTCTTCTTCATCTCTTCTGCTTCTTCCTTCTTGACCTTTTCTTTCAAAGGCTTGGGAGCAGCGTCGACGAGGTCCTTAGCTTCTTTGAGGCCGAGACCGGTCACTTCGCGAACGATCTTGAGGACTTCGATCTTCTTGTCGCCAACGGCGGTCAAGATGACGTCAAATTCGGTCTTTTCTTCAGCAGCAGCACCGGCGCCAGCGCCAGGAGCAGCCATAGCCATTGCCATGGGAGCGGCAGCGGTTACGCCAAACTTCTCTTCCATTGCTTTTTTGAGTTCAGCAGCTTCGAGAAGGGTGAGGTTGCCGATAACTTCCAAGAGTTCATCGGTAGAAAGCTTAGTAGCCATTGTGTTTTTCTCTCCTAATTATTGTTTTTCTTCGCTACTTCTTCAGCAAGAAGCGCAATGTCTCTGATTAAAGATTCCATGATGCCAGCGATATTTCTGGCTCCAGAATCCAGGCCGCCCATGATGGAAGAGAGCAATTGCTCTTTGCTCGGCAGATCCGCAAGGCCTTTCACGTCTTCGACTGAAAGTGCTTTACCTTCCAGGACACCACCTTTGATGGCACCCTTTTTGGTCTTCTTGATAAATTCAACTACTGATTTAGCAGGTGAAGCCGGATCGTCGTAGCCAACCACAACTGTAGTCGGTCCCTTTGCGACGGTATCGATAGCCTTGAACTCTCCGTCTTTGGTGGCGATCTTTACCAAAGTATTTTTGGTAACACGCACCTTGGCGTTGTTCGAATCGAGTGTACGACGAAACTGTGTGAGCTCGGCAACCGTATACCCGCTCAAATCAGCGACAATAGCGACCTTGCCGTTAGCAAAGAATTGTTCAAGATCGGATATTACTCCTGCCTTGTGTTCTTTGGTTGGCATCGAGCCTCCTTGGAGTCGCCTCCTTGGTTTTTGGGGTTACGATCGCTAAGTACGCCGGAATAAGCCGAGACATAAAAAAATCCCGGGACTATTCCGCGGGATCACAAAGAAAAACGGCTTGTAAAGCCATAATTTCGAGATTGTGACCTGGGCTGGTGGTTACCCATTAAACTCGCGAGAGTACCATGCCGTCTGCGGCCTTAGCTGTGAAATATGTACTCGTCAGGACAAATTCCAGATGAGCCATATCCAGAGGCACATTGTCATAGATCGCTACGTTTTTTTCAACGCTCTGAGCTTTGTTATAACAAAACGATAAGTATCTGGAGGATTTTAGTAGACTGAAATATTATCCCGCCCGTGTGAAACCGTCTATGAAGAACAAATTTGAAAAGCCACTATTTACACAGCACGTCTTTGTCTGCACGATGGGCAAGGCATGCTCCGAGGTAGGCGGCGAAGAGGTTTGCGGTGCACTCCGCAAACAAGTCCTCGAACGTGGCCTCAAGGGTCAGATAAGGATCAATAAGGCAGGGTGCTTTGACCAGTGCGGGCACGGCCCCATGGCCGTGGTCTACTCACAAGGCACCTGGTTTGCTCATATCAAGCCAGAGGATGCCAATAGATTGATCGATGCGATAGTGAATGATGACGATAGTCAGGTACAAGACCTGCTATACAGCGGCGAGGGTCGCATCAAGACCTGAGCCCTGACTATTTTTACGACTCTTTTATAAATGGGATTTAAAAAAGCGCTGGCGGGGTGCCCTCATGACAGTAGTCGTAAAGAGGCAGCAAACCAACCACCAGCTATTTCAAAAATACCCGGCTAGTGGATGTTCAAACAGGCCAAGATATTAAATTTAAATCTGGCTAAATTTATTTTTTGGGCTGAGATTCGGGCTCAGTCTTAGCTTGAGGCTTTAGATCAGTCTTAGTTTCGGTTTTAGTCTGTGTTTTTGTTTCTGTCTTTTCTTCGGTCTTGGTTTCGGCCTTGTCTTCGGTCTTGGCTTCGGCCTTGTCTCCGGTTTTGTCTATAGGTTCGGTGGTGGCTGCCTCATCTTTTTCTTTGTCTTTGCTTACCTTGGCAGCATGAGGATCGCGGCCGGCTGCTTCTTCGAGGGCCGAGGCCGAGATAGTCCCATCATCACTGACATAGCGAGGATCGATCTTGACCAGAGCCAAGCCTTTGACAAAACCGGCAGCCTCGTTAAAGACCGGAGGGATGGCAAAATTGCCGGTGGGATCTATATATCCCCTCCAGTTATTGGCGACACCGACGCAGGCCAGGCCATCTCTAAAGTCTTCGGCATAGCTAAACTTGCGCTTGATGACGATCTTGCCTTCTTCGTTCATAAAGCCGTACTTGCCTTTTTTGAGGCTTAAACCACGTCCGTCGTGAAAGAAGTCACGTGAATGAAGCGGATCGGAAATGGACATGGTGCCAATCGTATCGAGGATGACAAAGTCCGATCCATACCAGCACTCGGCCACGCGGTCATGAAATGGTTGTGCTTGAGTAAATTTTAGATCCGTGATTGGTTTGCCTGTGGCGTCGATATAGCCCCATTTACCACCTTGGGCTACAGCTGCAAAGCCTTCTGAAAAAGGGCCTACCTGGTCATACTTTGGCTCGACCTTTGACTCGCCATTGGTGGCTATAAAGCCCCACTTGCCCTTTTCCTGGTAGGCGCAATAGACGATATTGTTGGGCTCGAGAGGCTTGTTAGCATCTCCGCAATCGCCAATCTTTTCGAATGTCGCCTGTGTTGTAGCATTGCCGTTTTTGTCTATCAGCATCCATTTGGGCGATCCAAATGCTTTTACACCTGCATAGCCGTGAGAGAAAGAATTGACATCTTCGTATTGACGTTCGATGATCATCTTGCCGTCTTTATCTATATAGCCCCAGCGCGAAGAGACTTCCACTGCCGCAAGATCATCAGAGAAAGAGTAAGCCTTGCGATATTGAGGCTTGATTACAAACTTGCCTGTCTTATCGATAAACCCAAATTTGGGACCCAATTCGGGAGGTGCCTGGAAAGTCGGCTCCTTGCTGCCACCACCGCAAGCGACAAGCGTGACGACTGTGCACGCTGCTAGTGCGAATAGAACCGGTTTTAAATTTTTGGTCATTTTGGATATCTTTCTCGAGGCCAAGACATTTACACCTGTAAATAATACGGTATTGGGCATGTTTGTCCAAATCCTGAGCTTTATAATAGCGATTCATTTTTGATTGAGGACTTATGAGCGACTATCTTTTAGAAGTTGGAGTCGAAGAATTGCCGGCCGGCTTTGTCGATGAGGCTTGCGGACGCCTGCGCGATCTATTGTCTATGGCGCTCGAGCAAAATCTGATCACTTACAGACGGATCGACACTCTCTCCACCCCACGTCGCTTGACTGCCATCGTGCGTGATATCGCGCCAATGCAAGCCACCGCGCACAAAAGGATCAAGGGGCCCGCTGTCAAATCAGCATTTGATGCCGATGGTAAGCCGACTAAACAAGCTCAAGGCTTTGCCGAAAAGCACAAATTGCAACCTGCCGATCTCAAACGCGAAGAAGTGGGTGGCATCGAATACCTGATGGCCGAAATCACCAACGAGGGCCTACCGACCGCTGAGATACTGCCTGGACTGATCGAAAAAATCATTCCGCAAATCTCAGGCGAGCGCCTCATGCGCTGGGGGACTTCGGATATAAAGTTTTCACGTCCTCTACGCTGGCTGGTCTCACTCATGGACGACAAGGTCGTCCCGATCAAGATAGCCAATCTCACAGCCTCTAATCAGTCTCTCGGCCATCGCATCCTGCATCCGAGCCCAGTGACCATAGGCAGCGCTGCAAGTTATGTCGATGATCTCAAAAAAGCACATGTGATGGTCTCTGCAGATGAAAGACGCAGTCTGATAAGAGAGCAGGTCAATGCAAGCGCAGCACAATTGAAGGGCAGACCACGCAAGATCGAAGAATCATCGCTCCTGGACGAGGTAGTAAACCTGACCGAATGGCCCAAGGCAGTGGTCGGCCAATTTGAGGACGAGTATCTGAGCCTGCCTTCAACCTTGATCGAGACGATCATGGTGCACCACCAGCGATATTTTTCGGTCGAGGCCCACAGTGGTGTCGACGAGTTTGGTGATAAACAACTTCTTCCTTATTTCATCACGATCTCCAACAACGATCGCGACGAGGCTATGGCCAATATCAAACAAGGCAATGAGCGTGTTTTGAGAGCCAGATTGGCAGATGGAAAATTCTTTTTCTTTGATGACCTTAAATGCAAACTCGAGGATCGCAAAGAAGGTTTGAGTGCCCTGACCTACCAGGAAGGCCTGGGCAGCTATGCAGACAAAGTAGATAGGGTAGTGGCACTCGCCAAGGTTTTGGCCGATACCGTCGAGCTGGACGCAAAGACCAAAGTCTGTCTCGAGCGTGCCGTGCAATTAATGAAGCTCGACTTGGTATCCAATCTGGTGCGCGAGCTACCAGAACTACAAGGCTATGTCGGCAGTTGGTATGCAAAAAAAGCTGGCGAGCCCAAAGAAGTCACCGATGCCATTGCCTCGCACTATAGCCCTCGCTCGGCTCATGATGCAATACCGTCGGATAAGGTAGGTGCACTAGCAGCGGTGCTGGACAAGCTCGATCATTTCGTGGGCTTGTTTGCTCTGGGCAAAAAGCCTACCGGGTCTTCCGATGTCTTTGGCCTGCGTCGTAGCGCTCAGGGTCTGGTCGACATCTTGATCGATGGACTGAGCGATACCCGTGTAGACCTGGATCTCTTGATCCAAAACTTACTACAGGCCTATGAGCCGATGATCAAATCGAACAAAGACGATTGTCACAAAGAAATAAAAGAATTTGTCGGTCAGAGACTGCGCGGCAAATTGCTAGATCGAGGCCATGCAAGAGAAATTGTAGAAGCGACCCTCACCAGCAATAGTAATGATGCTTTTAAAGATCTGACGGATCTCATAAAGCGCATCGAGGCCATAAAAAATCTAATGACTCAGTCGCAGGGTCAGAATCTGATCAAGGCAGCTATAAGGGTGGGCAATATTGTCGATCGCCAGTCCGGTCTGGATGTCGAGACTGCACTCTTGACCGTGCCTGCTGAGAAACAACTCTGGGAAGCTATCGTCAAAGTCAAAGGTCAGATCACAAAGGACCAGAGTCATGATGCATTGCTTTCATCCTTGCTTGTCCTGACCGAGCCCATCGAAAAGTTTTTTGAGGACACTATGGTCAACGACCCTGATGCTGCAAAAAAAGCCAATCGCCACAAATTGCTAAAAAATATCGACGATCAATTTAGCAAGGTAGCTGATTTTACAAAGCTGCAAGCCCTGGTCAATTGAGGCCCCAAAGTGAAACCACGTGCTTTGCTCCACCTTATCACTCCCTTGATGGCGATCTCATTTGCATCTGCCCCGGCGACTGCCAGGATAGATGCTATGCAAGAAATCCCCCAGGACTCGCTCAAGGTGCCGGAACTGGCAAAAGAATACATCATTTCTACCTATGTCCCGAGTAAAACGGTCAAAGGCAAGGGACTTGCTGTCAGCTTTGTATTTACGCAAAAGGCGCGCTATAAGGACGGTGCACCAGTGGCGGTGGTAGTACCGCCTGGCACCGGCGCTAATGGCATGACTCACAATGCTCACATCAGCCAGATCGGTATGATCGAGATGCGTATGGCCTTTCCTGGTGGTGGCACCCGTGATTTTTATAGTGACGGCGAGTTTGACAATAGGGGCTTCAAGAGTGCAGAGGCTTTGCGTGACGTCATCTTGTTTGCAGCTGGCAAATCACGAGATTATCAAAACAGGACCTTGCAGGATCTGATCTGGGCTAAAGCACAAATAAAGGTCGATCACAGCAATATCGGCCTGGTGGGATGGGATCAAGGCGGCAATACTGCGCTCGTATGCCTTGGCAAACATTCTGATGATCTAAGCGGCGTAGTTAAATGGCTGGCATTTTACGAAAGCCCTGTGGGTGCTTTGTTTACACCTCCCAATCTGGGCTCGGTGCAAGATCTGGTCTCAAACAAGCATTACAGACAGGGCAGCGCCGCTACAGGCAATCTGATCATCGACTGGCGCAAACTTGCCTGGTCGCCGTCACAATTTCGCAGTCCCAATCGTTTGACTGGCCAGAGAAGAGGGATGCCTGGACTCAAGGGTGTACTGTTTTTTGATGACAATCTCAACAAAAACTGGGAAGAATCGCGCGAATTTGCCTTCACCCCTGCTCTGGACGTGACTATCAGCAAACAATATTTCCCTCCGCAGATCACTGCTGCTTGCGAAAGACTAGAAGTATTTGGCGAAGAATGGCCCGATAATGTGGCTACTCTGGCAGAGACCGAAGAATTTTTTACCGAACGAGACGGTTCACTCTATATAGATGCTCTGCCTGGCCAGTATCCTCGACTTGCTGTAGGTATGTTTGCCTCGCTTGTCGATCATGGACAGCAGCAAGAAGATCATCCTCATATCGCTTTTCTCTACAACAAACTCTTGCAGGCTAAGGTCAAATGGTTGAGGCTAAATCCCGATCCTGTCTATATGGCCAATGTCTCAGCAATGAATCCAGCTACTTTTATCAACAATAAACCAAATGCCCCGATTGATTCTGCCGATTTGATCTCTCATCTCGAGCCCAAGGGTATCTGTCCTGATTATGTTTTTATGCAAGGACTGATCAGCGAATTGGCCGATCGCGTCAAGACCGGCAATGGAGTATATCCTCTCGTCACACCCTTGTGTCCCTTTGAAATGCCTGCTCAACCAGCAATAATGCCGGCCAAACCCAAGCAGTAAAAATCCAAGCACAAGATCATTAGACGGGCTTAAACCTGGGCCTGTGCTAAGATTTAGATTGTCAGGTCATAAGAGATGAGTCCAGATGTTTTTAAACAGCCCCGTAGACATTGCCATAGTTTTCGGTGTCGCCTTGCTGGTCTTTGGCCCAAAAAAATTGCCCGAGCTCGGTGAGTCGCTCGGCAAGGGCCTCGGCAATTTTAAAAAGGCTCTTAGCAATGTACAAGAAGACGTGTCCTCGGCTATCAAGACAGATGCACCATCAAGCGTTGAGCCGCAAGCCGCACCACTAGCCGCTAAGGCATCTGCGCCAAGCTCTAGTTCTAATTCTAATTCTAGTTCTAGTTCTGGACCTGCATCTGGGTCTTCCAACGAAAATAATTCCAGCACTAGTAGTTGATGTCCACTTTTAAGGTCGTATCCAATTTTCAACCTAATGGCGATCAACCCAAGGCCATCAGGGAGTTAAAGCGCGGCATCCTCGAAAACATGCCGTACCAGACCCTTATGGGCGTGACTGGCTCAGGCAAGACTATGACCATGGCCCATGTCATTGCCGAGACCCAAATGCCGGCCCTTGTGCTGGCCCACAATAAAACTCTGGCAGCACAGCTCTGCAACGAGATGAAGGAGTTTTTTCCACAAAACTCAGTCGAATACTTTATCTCCTATTACGACTATTACATGCCCGAGTCCTACATTCCTTCGACCGATACGTTTATCGAAAAAGAAGCTTCCATTAATGATGAGATCGATCGTCTGAGGCATTCGACAACGCGCTCCTTGTGGGAAAAGAACGACGTGATCGTAGTCGGTTCAGTGTCGACCATATACTGCCTTGGCGTCCCAGAACGCTATCTGAAGGCTGCATTGGAGATAACGGTCGGCAAAGAATACGATCGCACCGAACTCCTGCGTGCCCTCGTCTCCATTCATTACGACCGCAACGATGTGGTGGTTGAGAGATCGAGATTCAGGGCCCGGGGGGAAATATTGGAGATTTTCCCCTCCTATGAAGACCGCATAACCAAGGTGGAGTTTTTTGGTGATGAGGTGGAAAGGATCTCGATCGTCAATCACGTCACAGGCGAAGTAGAAGAACTCTTGCAAACAGTGCGCATCTACCCGGCCAAGCACTATGTCGCCGAAGAACGTGAAATAGAAAGCGCCATCGTGCAGATCGAGCTCGAACTAGAAGAACGCATCAACGAGCTCATGAGTCAGGGCAAATTGGTGGAAGCTCAGAGGCTTAAGCAACGCACCAGATTTGATATCGAAATGCTCAAGGAAGTCGGTTATTGCAATGGCATCGAAAACTATAGCCGAGTACTGGAAGGCCGCGAACCAGGCTCTCCACCGCAGACACTGATTGATTATTTTGTCCGCAAATATGGACGTGATGGGTTTATCACCTTTATAGACGAATCGCATGTGACAATCCCGCAATTGCGCGGCATGTATCATGGCGACCGTTCACGCAAAGACACACTCATTGATTATGGCTTTAGACTGCCATGCGCCAGAGACAATCGTCCACTTACATCGGACGAGTTTTTTGATCGCGTAGGCAAAGTCATCTTTGTCTCCGCTACTCCTGGCGATTGGGAAAACCAGGTGGCTACACAGGTAGTAGAGCAAGTGATCAGACCGACTGGCCTTGTGGATCCTGTTATAGACATCCGTCCAATCAAAGGGCAAATAGATGATCTCATCGGTGAAATCAAGATGCGCTCAGCGCGCAAAGAAAGAGTACTCGTAACGACTCTGACCAAGCGTATGGCAGAAGATCTCACCGAATATCTAACTGAAATAGGCATCAAGGTCAAATGGCTACATTCGGAGGTCAAGGCGCTTGACCGTGTCGAATTATTGCGCGACCTGAGACTAGGGATATTTGATGTACTGGTTGGAGTCAACCTCTTGCGCGAAGGGCTGGATCTGCCTGAGGTTAGTCTTGTCGCCATCATGGAAGCAGACAAAGAAGGTTTTTTGCGAGCCGAGCGCTCGCTCATTCAGACGATCGGTAGGGCCGCACGTAATGCAGACGGCCGCGTCATCATGTACGCAGACAAAATCACCGACAGCATGGATCGCGCCATCAAAGAGACAGAGCGGAGACGGGCGATCCAACTTGCTCACAACGAAGAGCACGGTATCACCCCTACCACCATCATCAAAGACACTGGCAATGTATTGCTCGAAAGTCTCAGAGGCAAGGACGACAAAACAGACGAGCTCAAATGGACCAGCAAGGGCAAAAAGGGCGGCAAGAAAGGCTCTCGCGGCCAATCGCAAGATCAGGATGAAGAACTGCAAGCACCACCAGCCGAATTGTTTGAACTCTCTGAAAAAGACCTCGCCAATGTAGTGCGCAGAGTCGAGAAAGAAATGAAAGATGCTGCCAGGGAGCTCGATTTTGAGACGGCTGCTCATCTGCGTGATCAGCTCAAGCAACTGCTCGAGCGACAGCAGCACCTACGCAAGGGTAAATAAAGCGCAGCTAATTTAAAAAACGTTCACGAAGTGGGCACAGATGAGCATTCACGCTTATACTGCATTTAAGGCGTTGCCAAGCAATTAAGTTTGGCAGGCGGGCTGATTATCGAGGACAGGGGTCTTATTGGTTCTTTACGTACACCACGTAGAACATTATGGAAATGTATACAACCCCCTTGAATACGAAATCCACACATATGATGCTGCCAACAGAGAAAACAAATTCCCACATCCATTAAACGGTCCTACGGGGACATCATTCAATAAATACAGGATGTAAGAGGAAGTAAGCGGACTCACGGACACGTCTAGTCGCGCATGCGATGACTATTGTCTACACAAA
>Ga0233436_1002903_pt1 | contig 11719 bp, 9 predicted proteins | sample SI_122_August201_2_FD_182723 | JGI IMG/M metagenome (GOLD analysis project Ga0233436, IMG submission 182723) | Seawater microbial communities from Saanich Inlet, British Columbia, Canada - SI_122_August2016_150_MG | ecosystem: Environmental > Aquatic > Marine > Inlet | place: Canada: British... | reverse complement strand
AGATTCTGGAATCATCCGAAGAAGTCATGGAAATGATGTAAGATTGTATGAGCACCGCAGAGGCGGGATTTCATGGAATTGCGGCAATAACCAGCAAGGACTATTACACCTACACCCATAGCGTTAATGTGGGATTGTATTGCATGACATTCGGTTTAAAGAGGGGGATGACCAAAAACGATACCCGGCAATTAGCTCTGGGTGGGATGTTGCATGACGTTGGCAAATCAAAAATAGACCATGCCCTGATCAACAAGGACGGCAAGCTTACCGATGAAGAGTTTGAACAAGTAAAAGCCCATGCCGATGAAGGAGGAAAAATCATTTCAGGGATGGGTTGTTTTGCGGGCAATGTGGTGAGAATGGCCTCAGAGCATCACGAGAAATTTAAAGGCGGAGGTTACCCTCTTGGAAAAATCGGCAATGAAATCCATTTGTATGCGCGTATTTGCAAAATCATGGATGTCTATGATGCCTTGACAACGCGCCGTTCTTACAAAAAAGCTTTAGGTGCTTTCGATACACTGATAATCATGAAAAAACAAATGGCTCATGATTTTGATCCAGATCTGATGCAAGATTTTATTCGCTTGATGGGCCCAGACTTATAAAGGCCGTTTGGTGCCGGTGAACCGCCGGAAGCAGAAAGCAATGGTTTAGGGAATTTTCATCGTATCCAAAGCAAACTCCGCATATTTTTTCAATTCTGGTTCCCATTGATCCAGTTTTTTTTCAGAAACTTCCAGCAGGTCCAGCAAGTCGTCTCGTTCTGTTGAAGCAATGCCTTTTAAGCCGCTGGGAAAGCCCCATTCAGAGGCAAGGGATTTTGCCAAAGCCACGACCCCGGCTAATTCCCGATTCGTATTATTTTTTTCGGGCTTTGCGCACTGTAGAATGACTTGGGAGAGTTGTAGAGGGAAGCCCCATGCCTGCATAATTTTCACTGCTACCTCGAGATGGGAAAATCCGAGTACCTGTTGTTCCGCTTCTATCAAGCCTACCTGGTTTTTATCCGCAGAGTCCTGAGCTTTAGCGAACTCAGCGGGAAAATAAGTAGATAAAGCGATCACTCCCGCATCGTGGATGAGTCCGGCAGTAAAACAGACATCCGACTCCATTTCCCCAATCAATCTTCCCAGCCCACCGGAGATAGCGGCGGCGATACCACTATGAATCCATAACTGCATATAATCCACGGACAAAGCGGTTTTCCCGGAGAAACGTTCAAGGATAGGTATGCGTAAAACTATATTTTTTATCATACCCGGACCCAGTAAACCTGCGGCTTGTTGCAAGGAAGAAATTTGACCGGAGTAACCATATATCGGAGTGTTGGCTACCTTCAATACTGCCATTGCCATAGCGGGATCGTACTGGATCATTTCCACGATACTATAATCCATGGATGATGAGGCTCCAGTGGCTATGAGAACATTGTCAATTTGTTCCGGTATGGAAGGCAGGTATTTTAAAGACCGGAATGGGTCAAGCGTTAAGGAGGTCATCGGCGGTACCCTGAATGGTGCGGTTTCTTCCTTCATCTTTGGCTTTGTATAGGGCAAGATCGGAGACTTTAATCAAGTCTGCCGTATCCTGCATGTGGGTCGCGTCAAATTCCGCAATTCCACAGCTTACCGTTACGTTAAATTCTTTACCCTTGGATTGGAATTTTTTTCCAGCCATCTCTTCGCGAATACGTTCGGCGATATGCAAGGCTCCCTTTATATGGGTTTCCGGTAGGACCAGGAAAAATTCCTCTCCACCATATCTGGCGGCTACGTCATTGGACCGGCAAAATTTTTTCATGATGGCGGAGAATTCCAATAAAATTTCATCACCCTTCTGGTGTCCATAGGTATCGTTTACCTGCTTGAAATGGTCGATATCCATGATGATCACTGAAAGTGGGGAATTGTACCTCCTGCACCGGACCACCTCGTTCTTCAGGAGCGTTTGCATTTGCTGGTGGTTGTCCAGGCCTGTCAGGCCGTCTGTAACAGAAAGTTTTTCTGCCCGCTCATACAACATTGCGTTGCTTATGGAAAGGGCAACGAACTCGGAGACGTTCAACGCGAAATCCAGGTCTCCGATATTGTAGAAACCACTTTGATTATCATTCAGATTCATGACCCCGATAATTTCATTTTCAATCATCAGCGGGATGGTGACAAAAAAATTGCAGGAGAAGAGCGCATTCTTCCTTCCCCGAAAATAACGCGAGGCAGAAAAATCCTGCTCAAATATATACCTTCCGGAATTCATCGCCTCCCTCATAATAGGGGAGTCATTTTGGTATAAAGAATAACCTTCTTCCAGGGCAGGGTGATTGTGGCTGGCGAGGCTCAGCCTACGCCGGTTTTTATCAAAAAGAAAAAATGTGAAGTATCGAACCGATAAAATAAACGGGAGTTTTTCCACCATGACCTGGTAAATTTCCTGCAGGCTGAGAAGATTGATGCTTTTTTGCAGATAAATGAGGTGGTCGAGATTTTCGAGAGAATCGCCAAGCAACGTATTTTGCCTTTTCAGAAGATTCCTGACGGTTTCCGATTCCTGCCATCTCAGTTTATCGTGTTCGATAGGATTCATTTTTGAGGCCTGTCAAATTTCTGGCAAATTTTCATGCGAAGGTCATGTTTTTCGGGAAATGGCCGAAAAAATCAGTAGAGCAATATATACACCATTATCGGTTAAAACGTTATAAAAAATAGTTTTAGCCCTGCTGACTCCAAGGTCTTACCGCTCTGGAACCGGGTTGGTATAGTTTTTGCTCTATAATACAGAAAAAAGCAATTACGGCAAAATTATGGCGATCCATTTAAAATTTATCAGGTTCCTTTTGTTCCTTCTGCTTCCTCTTTTGGCAGTGCAGGGAGCCAATAATTTTGCCTGGGCTCAGGAATTCGCTTCCGAATCTGCTCGACGCCCGCAAGCTTCCTCAATAAAGATTGGACCTCATCCTGTGTACACTCGGATTCTGGTCAACCTTACTGAACCTGTTTCCTATCAGGTTAAAGCGGATTTTGCCAACAAGCGAATCACACTGATCCTCCCATACACGGCAAAAGGTCTCAGGCTACGCAGTAAGTCGTTTAATGATAAAAACCTGGAGCAATATTTAGTCACCCCTTTGACGGAAGATTTGGAAGTAACCTTTGTGTTGAAAAATAAAAACACCCGGTTTTTCCATTCTATGAATCCCAAAAAGCCGCAGATCATTTTAGACATCAAGGGTGAGAGTCGTCCTATCCTGAGAACCCGGATCGGTAAGTCGCAACGAAAACCCGGAGCTCAGGCAAGTGTTGAACCCGACCCCGAGCAGGCACCGCTAGGCAAAAAAGCCAGGTTGGTGGGCTACAGTCCGAAGAAAATCCAGGAGCTTGTTGCCAAGTCCGCAGAAGAAAAGGAAAAGAACGGGTGGGAGGATTACCAGAAAGCATTAAAAGAATTTCAGGGCGCAAAATATCCTTCTGCCGCGAAAATGTTTCGGGAGTTCCACACAACATATCCTGAAAGCAAATACCTCGATCATATCCTTTATTTAAAAGCGGAGGCGGAATACCGTAATACGTTTAAAGAATTGAATCCCATTTTTGACCGGGCTTTGGCTTCCTACAAGCTCGCGATGCGTGAATTTCCCAAATCAAAATTTTACGACCACGCCCTGTTAAAAGTAGGTAATATATTTGATGAAATTGGCTATAACCTGGAGGCGAGGGCACTTTACAATCAAGGGCTCAAGTCCAAGCCGAAGAGCCTTTATAATGAGGTCCGAAAAAATAGCCTGGCTGCTATGCTTATGAAGGAAGGCCAACTGGAGAAGGCTTTTAGCGCGTTTCAGGCGATACTTAGAAAATCGCCAAAGAATATTGAAGCCAAGGCGGGCATTTTTGAAATCGCTGAAAAGTTCTTCGCGAAAAAAGATTACTCCAGAGCACTCAAAATCTTTGAGGCGGGGACTAGGCGATGGCCAGGCGAGCTCAATGAGAAGCCTGAAATCAATTTTTCGATGGCAGAAATCTATTTTTCACAAAAACAGTACGAGAAAGCCAGAAAACATTTTTTCAAGCTCCTGAACCTGGACCCGGCTTCCAAGAATGCACATAAAGCTCTCAATCGAGTTGGTGATTCTTATATGGTGGAAGGAAAGTATCAGCATGCTCTGTCTGTTTTTGATGAATCAGGAAAAAAACTAGGTATAAAATTTGATGAAGAAGGTAAACCCGCTCGTGATGAAGAGGGATTTTTAATCCGGGAAGACTCCGCAGAAACTCAGTATGGGAAAATCCGCATGGCCGATATTGGTGTGCGCAGTCCGCGTTTAAAAATCAGGGATATTGTTTTTGATGTTGGGCCTTATTACAAGCCGTTTAAAACTTTCGATAAAATATTTGTCGAGGCCCGAAATGTTGATATTCTAGCCGAGGTCACCCTGAGCAGGGGCATCGCCTATTTGCTGGAACAAAATTACCTCAAAGCGATAGATGAGTTTAAAAAACTTTTGCCGCTTGGACCGGAATCCCAGTTCTTTCAAGAAGCTGATCGCTACATCCGGCAGGCCCTTATTGCACTGATCAATAAATACGCCAAGCAGGATGGCAATCTTCCCATTCTCTATTCCTACAGCGACTTTGTCAGTCTCCCTATAGGGGATATTAACAATGCTCAGACCCTTCTTCAGGTTGGTGAAGCTTATCAGTCTATTGGCATGTTTGTCGAAGCCGTTAAATTCTATGAAAAAGTGAAGGTGTTGGATTCCCAGAAAACGTATCGGGACCGGGTATTTCTCAACCTGGGGCAAATCCACCTGGAGAATAAAAGTTATGACGAGGCAGTTCTAGTCGGACGCAAATTTTTAAGGAGCTATCCCCGGAGCAAGTGGATTCCAGATGCGATGAAACTTCTGGCCCGCGGTTTAAGAGGCCAGGAAGATTTTTCAGGTGCCCTTAAAACTTATGAGGATGCGTCGACGAGGGTTGAAGACAAGGCTGAAATTCAATATCTCATTGCGGAAACTTATACGGATATGAATCAATTTGCCGATGCTGTGCAATCCTATCAAGCGACTATCGAGACCTATGACAGGCAGGAAAGGGTGGTACCTGAATACCTCAAGAATGCTTATTACAAGCTGGGCACAACTCTCTTCAAGTTGAACCGTTTTGGTCCGGCTATTGAAGCTTTAAAATCAGCCAGGGAGCTTTTCCCTGATAACCCCCTCAGGAATTGGGCAGACTATCTCATAATCGAGGGCCTTGAGAAACTCGGTGATCCTGCAAAGGCTACCGAAGGCTTGAATCGGCTGGTGAAAACCGAAAGTGCGGACGATCTCACCAAACAGGCTGCAGAAGCCAGGGTGAAAATCCGGGAATGGGAAAAACAATTAAAAGAGGGATGATTTTATTTTATAATAAATCTGTATTTCTCATCCAACCTGCCTCATGATTCCACCCATGACTACTAGTACCGGCAAAGAAAATGGCAAAGATATCGAGGCCCTCATTAAAAAAATGGAGGCCTTTAACGAGGTTGCAGAACAACTGCAGCATTCCTATGATGAGTTGCAGGTAAGAGTCAAACAACTGGATCTGGAGCTTGCGGATAAAAACAAGGAGTTGGAAAAAAACCTTGTCGAAAAAGAGGAAGTTAAAAATTATTTAAACGATATTCTGGAGAGCCTGACCAACGGTGTTATGGTGGTGGATCGATCGGGTCGGATCACTACATTCAATCAGACTGCAGGAAACCTGACCGGGTTGAAGCCGCAAAACTGTTTGGGAAAAACCCTGAAAGAAGTTTTTCCGTTCGACTTGTTTGAAAACCTGGTATCCAGACTGGAAAAAAACCATAAGGAAACGATCAGTCGGGATGAGGATATTACTACTCCCGAAAAGAAAATAATCCATGCCCGTGTTTCTGCATCTCCTGTATGGGACAATCATGGCGGCCAGATAGGAACCGTGTTGATCCTTCAGGACAGGACTGACTTGCGCCGGCTGGAGGAGTTTGCCCATCGTAACCAGAGGCTAAGGGAAATGGGGGAAATGGCGGCGGGAATCGCACATGAAATCAGGAATCCGCTGGGTAGCATAGAATTGTTTGCCTCGTTGCTTAAAAAAGACCTGGAAGGAGATCCCGAAAAAGCGAAGCTGGTCCAGCATATCCGTGCGGGTGTGCAGAACATGGACCGAATCATATCTACTCTTCTACTATTTGCTAAATCGTCCCAGCCATCCCGCCAGCAATGCGATATCAATCTTTTATTAGCAGAATTGTTGGACGGCCTGGATGATATCAGAGTGCCGGGTAATATTAAGGTGGTGCGCGATTTTGGCAAGGAAGAGATGCTGGCTAACGGTGACCGGGAGTTATTGCGGCAGGTTTTCCCCAATTTGATCCGCAACGCCATTCAGGCCATGCCGGATGGAGGTGAATTGCGCTTGCAAACTGAGAAAGCTTTGATACCGGTGTCCGGGTCGGAGAGTGGAAAGGGAGCCCGCAAATTCATTACCGTCACTGTTACCGATACGGGTGGGGGAATTTCCGCCGATGACCTTACCAGAATTTTCAATCCCTTTTTTACCACCAAGGATAAGGGAACGGGACTGGGACTGGCCATATCCCATAATATTATCAAAGCCCATCAGGGGACGATTGAAGCCATGAGTGAAGAAGGCAAGAGCACATCTTTTACGGTTAAGATTCCCTGCTGGGATGAGGATTTCGATGGAAAATAATGCTTCCAAAAAAATACTGATTGTTGATGACGAATCCGAAATGAGGATTGCGTTGGAAACAACCCTGAAGCGCGAGAACTATCAACTCGTTTGCGCGGAAGACGGTAAACAGGCACTGGACCAGTTTGAGGATAATGCGTTTGACCTGGTTCTGACAGATGTGCGCATGCCGAAACTGAGCGGATTGGAATTGTTACGGGCGGTCAAGGAACGTGCACCCAAGATACCTGTAGTCATGATGACCGCATATGGAACTATTGACAATGCAGTCGAGGCGATGAAGGAAGGTGCCTTCGATTATCTGATAAAAGGGTCCGGGTTTTCTGCTGATGTGCTGGTGTCTACGGTGAAGCGTGCATTTTTAAATCCACAGGATTATGTGCCACCAGCCCGTCCGTTGGGTCTTGTCGACAAGGCCGATTCGATCACCGCAAAAAAAATTGTGACCCAGAATGAGGAAATGAAAAAACTCCTGAAATTTGCCGAGAATGTTGCTTATAGCAAATCGAGCGTCCTCATTATGGGAGAGACTGGGACCGGGAAGGAGTTATTTGCGCGTTATATCCATCAATGCAGTCCCCGTGCTGGAAAATCCTTTATGGCTGTCAACTGCGCTGCTTTGCCCGAAGGTTTGCTGGAGTCGGAACTGTTCGGCCATGAAAAAGGGTCTTTTACCGGGGCTACGGAAAATAAGGAAGGGAAGTTTCAGCAGGCTCACCAAAGTTCACTTCTTTTGGATGAGATCACAGAGATGGGTCTGCCTCTGCAGGCCAAACTCCTGCGGGTCTTGCAGGAACATGAGGTGGATAAGGTGGGCGGCAAGGCCCCTATCCCAGTGGACGTGCGGGTGATTGCCACAACCAACAGTGATATCCGCCGCCGAATCCAGAATCAGGAATTCCGCGAAGACCTGTATTACCGGTTAAATGTGATTCCCCTGAATTTGATTCCCCTGCGTGAAAGAAAGGACGACATCCCACTTTTGGCGGAACATTTTATGAACCAGTTTTGCCAGGAAAACTCCCGCTCTCCCGTCAAGATGGATCCGGCGACCTTGGCCCTGCTGAAAAAATATAGCTGGCCCGGCAATATTCGGGAACTGGGAAACATCATCGAACGGACATGCCTGATGTGCCAGGGCGATACCTTGCTTCCCTCACATCTATTTTTCGATGACGAGCCTCTTTCTTCCGGAAAAAATGCGGCTGGTGCAAGACTCACCGGAACGATTTCTGAAATGGAAAAAGAATTGATCCTGCAAACGCTGAAAGAGTGCAGTGACAACAAAACCAAAGCCGCCGAATCTTTGGGAATCAGCATCCGCACATTACGCAACAAACTCAACGAATATAACGAGGGCGAATAGAGCTCAATCTATGCCCCGTTACCTGTAACAGACACATTTTCGGAAACATCTTTTTTGCAAATGTGGGGTCAGGCCACACTCCATGCCGGTGGCTCACCGGTAGGGCCAAAATTATGACGGATTTTGCCCAGGCCGGGGAAATCCCCCACTTTCTCCCCTCCGCCCTTATTCCCATAACTCTTTGCAAAAAAAGGGTTTTTTTCGTGATCGCTGTTCTTTTTCCCTTTCAGTTTCCTATGGTATGAAACTTGCTCTATTTAACCTAAAAACATTATGGGGGGCGAAAGCTCTTTATAAAAACAAACTTTTTTAGAGAATGATTATGGACTTTCTGACAAATATGAAAATCAGTTCATCGGGCTTGGCGGTTCAGCGCAAGCGGATGGAGACCATTTCCAGTAATCTGGCCAATTTAGAAACCACACGGACTCCGGAAGGAGGGCCATATCGCCGGAAAGATGTCCTGGTTACCGCAATGCCTTTGGCAGATGAATTTGGCAACACGTTTAAAAATGCGCTGGGTGACAAGTTGACCAAGGTGCAGGTCGCGGATGTGATCGAGGATCAGTCGGAGCCTCGTTTGGTTTATAACCCGAATCACCCTGATGCTAATGATCTGGGCTATGTTGCTATGCCCAATATTGATCAGATGACGGAAATAGTGAATATGGTCACCACGCAAAGGTCGTTTGAGGCAAATATCACAGCTCTCAATGCTTCCAAGGCCATGGCCATTCGAGCGATCGATCTGGGTCGTTAAATAAAAATTAAAAACCTTTAAATAATAATTCCCATGGAAAATTTTCTGGATTTTTTAAGACAGTTTGGCGAACGGTTTGGCGAACTTTCACAAGGCAAGAAGATTGCGGCTCTGTCTCTTGTCGCTCTGGCTCTGGCATCTCTGCTGGTGATGTCTTTGTGGTTGAAGACTCCGGACTACCAACTTCTTTATGCCAACCTTTCTTCCGAGGACGCAGGAGCGATTGTTGATAAATTGAAATCCCAGAAAATTCCTTTTGAACTTTCAAACCAAGGCCGGACGATTCGCGTTGCTTCGGACAAGTTGCATGAAGTCCGCCTGCAATTAGCCAGCGAAGGGTTGCCGGAGGGTTCCGATGTTGGCTTGGAAATTTTTGATGATACTCCATTGGGAATGACGGAATTTGTCCAAAAATTAAATTTTCAAAGGGCCTTGCAGGGTGAACTGACCCGTACTATCAAAACTCTGGACGCGGTGGCTCAGGTTCGGGTTCATCTGGTTATTCCCAAGGACAATCTGTTTCGCAAGGGCAAACCCAAGGGCAAGGCTTCTGTGACGTTGAAAATTAAATCCGGTAAAACTCTAACGGAAACCCAGATACAGGGAATTGTCCATCTGGTTTCAGCGAGTGTCGGGGGAATTTCTGCGGAAGATGTGGTGGTGGTCGACCTGAAAGGTAATCTGCTTTCCGGTGGCATGGAGTCCTCTGTCGAAGCGATGATGTCGTCATCCAATTTCAAACATAAAACGCGGGTGGAAAGAAAACTTCAGCAAAGTATCATTAAAATGCTGGAAGATGCGTTGGGGGCGGGAAAAGTGATTGCCAAAGTCTCGGCAGAGTTGGATTTTGAAAAGGTGGAAAGAACCGAGGAAATTTATGATCCAGACTCTCAGGTCGTGAGAAGTGAAAACCAGGTTACTGAGTCCTCCACAGGTGCTACGCCTCCAGGAGGCGTTCCGGGCGTTCAGGCTCTGGTCCCATCGGGTGCATCTCCAGGTGGAACCGTTGGCCAGGCGGCGAAGCGGAATAAGTCGAATGCCATTACAAATTATGAAATAAACAAGGTTGTCCGGAGAGTCTCGAAACCGGTTGGCGAAATTTCAAAACTCAGTGTCGCGGTGATGGTCGATGGCTCCATGGCGGGAGACCCACCGGAATATCAGGCTCGATCCCAGGAGGACATGGACAAGTACCTGCAAATCGTCCAGTCTGCTGTGGGATTTGATCAGGACCGGGGAGATGTCATCCAGGTTGAGAACATTCAGTTTGACCGGTCCGAGTTGGAAATGCAGAAGGAAGATATCGCCCGGTCCGAACAGATTGACCTGGGCATGGAAATCGGAAAACTGGTGGTGGGTCTAGTATTCCTCATTCTGTTTTTCACCAGGGTCATCCGGCCTATCATCAATTGGATGACGATGACGGTGGAAGTGATGCCGGAAGCGGATCAATTGGGCGCAACAGAATTTGACGCAGTGGATGAAGAGAAACAACGCCTCAGTGAAATGGCTTCCGAGTCGGCTCACATTCGTGATTCAGTGGCGGAGTTTGTTTCTAATGATCCCAAATACACTGCCAGCGTGATCCGAAAATGGATGCGGGAAAAAGAACCTAAAGCTAAAAGTTAAGGCAGGTTGATTATGGGAATCAGTGAGCAGAAAAAAACCCGGCAAAAAACTATTGCCGTGTGCAAGAAATTGCAAGAAGATGGAAGAATCATTATAGACCAAGGAGAAGCCATTGTCTGATTTACGCAGTGCATTTATCAAAAGTAATCTTGAACCGGAACGGGAAGGAGAAAAGGAAGGCGAATCTCCAAATGAGGTGCGCTCTTTTGAACTGGATGAGTTGAATATCCAGGATTCTTCCATGAGGCGTGGTTTCACCTATGATTCGGAAAATGCCCGAAACTTTGATCAGGCCAATGTCACGAAAGCCAAGGAGGGAGTAAAAGAACTTCTCAAGGATGCCCTGGACAAGGCAAAAAGACAATCCCTGGAAATCAGGGCTCATGCCAAAAAAGAAGGTCACGATGAGGGCTACAATGATGGATTTAAAAAGGGAGAAGAAGCCGCTAAAGAGGAATTCAGCCCTTTTCTGGAAACGATACAGGGTTTGATTGCGGATTTGACCGTTTTTCGCAAAAACATGTATGACAAAGGGGAGCGGGAGATGATCGAAATGGTGGTCGGCCTAGCGAAAAAGGTCATCCATTTCGAGTTTTCCACACGGGATGATGCGGTGCAGGAGATGATCCGATTGGCCGTTCAATCGGTGCTGGACCGTGAGTCGATGGTCATCAAGATCAATCCTGCGGATAAAGGTTATGCTGAAAGCTTTCGTCCTGAATTGCACCATCTGTTCAGTGAAATTAAAAATATTACTTTTGAGGCACATTCCGGAGTAGAGCGGGGTGGCTGTGTTGTGGAAACTAATTTTGGTGTGGTCGATGCCAGAATGGATAAACTGGGAGAACAGATGGACCGCATCCTGAACCTCGCTCCACCACCCCCTGACGAGTTGGTTTCTGCATCAAACCTTCAAGAGGATTCCGCAACGGGCACTGAAGAAGAAACCGCAACGGAGGAGTCAGGCGAAATCCTGGCGCAGGATTCCGCAACGGGTACTGAAGAAGAAATTACCGAGGAGGAGCCAGGCGAAACCCCGGAGCAGGAAAACGATCCAGAAACCGAGTCCCCTGAAGAAACGAATTGAGTAATTATGGATACCGTGATTGATTTAAAAAAATACAGTTCATTTATCAATAAAACCGATTTTGTAAAGAAAACGGGAAAAGTGAATCGGGTTATTGGCCTGGTCCTTGAAGGTGATGGCCCGGCGGTATCAGTGGGAAG
>Ga0233436_1002898_pt1 | contig 11730 bp, 9 predicted proteins | sample SI_122_August201_2_FD_182723 | JGI IMG/M metagenome (GOLD analysis project Ga0233436, IMG submission 182723) | Seawater microbial communities from Saanich Inlet, British Columbia, Canada - SI_122_August2016_150_MG | ecosystem: Environmental > Aquatic > Marine > Inlet | place: Canada: British... | reverse complement strand
GCTCTCAGGATGAAGCTTCCAGTCATTGCCGCCGCTCTTGTGTTGACTGCTGCAACATGGATTCCCCTGGAACGCCTGGGTTCGGAATTCATGCCTCCTTTGAATGAAGGGGACGTGTTGTACATGCCAAGCACTTTGCCGGGGATTTCGATCACCAAGGCCAGGGAGTTGCTCCAGCAAACGGACAAAATCATCAAGACCTTTCCCGAAGTGCATCATGTTTTCGGGAAAATAGGACGTGCGGAGACGGCCACCGATACTGCTCCTCTTAGCATGGTGGAAACGAGCATCACCATGAAGCCGAAATCGGAATGGCGGGAAGGCATGACCCAAAAAATGTTGATCCAGGAGATGGACGCGGCGTTAAAGATTCCCGGTGTGACCAATGTCTGGACCATGCCGATCAAGAACCGCATCGACATGTTATCCACCGGTATTAAAACTCCAGTCGGTATCAAGATTGCGGGAGATGATTTGAACACGCTCGAGCGATTGGGAAAGGAAGTGGAGTCCTTGATAAGGAATGTTCCCGGAACTGCGAGTGTATTTTCTGAGCGGGTGGTGGGGGGCAATTATTTTGATTTCGAAATCAACCGGGCCGAAGCCGCACGCTACGGCCTTACCGTTGGTGATGTTCAGGATATTATCCAGTCTGCCATCGGCGGGATGAATGTCAGTACAACAGTTCAGGGGCTGGAACGCTATCCGATAAATGTCCGCTACCCTCGTGGACTTAGGGACGATTTGGATAAATTGCAGAGGGTGCTGATCCCCACTCCACGTGGGGAACATATTCCCATGGCCCAGGTTGCAACCCTGTCCATTAAGAAAGGGCCGCCTGTTATTAAAAGTGAAAATGCCCGGCTCAATGCATGGGTATACATCGACCTGAAAGATATTGATGTGGGCACTTATGTGGAACAGGCGAGAAAAATTATTGACGAGGGTCTGGAACTTCCTGCCGGGTACAGCCTGGTATGGAGCGGCCAGTATGAATATATGGAGCGCGCCAAGGAGCGCTTGAAATTAGTGGTGCCCCTGACACTGGTGATTATTTTTGTGTTGCTGTACCTCAATTTCCAGCGCGTTGCGGAAGCAACTATTGTGATGCTCTCATTACCACTTGCCTTGATAGGAGGTGTTTGGGTTCTCTATTACCTTCAATATGAGCTGAGTGTTGCGGTTGCTGTCGGATTCATTGCGCTTGCGGGAGTGGCGGCGGAAATTGGTGTTTTGGTTTTAGTTTACTCCAATCAGGTATTTGAACAGCGATTGAAAAATGAAGAAATCCACAATAGCGGAGATGTCCTGAAAGCGGTTTTTGATGGAACGTCTTCCAGAATCCGACCGATCATGATGACCGTGATTTCCACTATCGGTGGTCTGGTTCCCATCATGATGGGATCGGGAACCGGCTCTGAAGTGATGAAGCGTATTGCGGCTCCGATGGTGGGTGGAATGGTGTCCGCAACATTACTGAACCTGATTGTTCTTCCCGCACTCTATACCCTGATCTTACAATTCCGCTTTTCCCGAAGAAGGCGGCCCCTCAAAAGTGGTTATTCCGAAAAGCGGGAATTGACTCCTACCCCTTAAACATCTTTCCCCTTGTTACGAAGAGAATCGAATAGCTCAATGGGAATTGGGATATAGGTATGTGTCCCGTCACTGGATGAAAGATCCAGCAGGGTTTGAAAAAAGCGCAATTGCAGGGCAGGGGGGTGTGCTCCAATAAGGTCTGCGGCATCACAGGTTTTCTGTGCCGCTTCAAACTCACCCTGGGCATTGATGACTTTGGCCCGCCTCTCGCGCTCGGCTTCTGCCTGTTTCGCCAGGGCGCGTTGCATTTCCTGTGGCAGGTCGACATTTTTGACTTCTACATTGGCGACTTTAACTCCCCATGGTTCGGTTTGCTCATCAATGACCCTTTGCAGATGGGAGTTGATTTCCTCCCGGTTGGATAACAGGTCGTCAAGTGTACTCTGGCCTAAAATACTTCGCAAAGTCGTTTGCGAAAGTTGAGAAGTTGCATACAGATAGTCTTCCACTTCGATAATGGCTCTTTGGGAATCGAGAACACGAAAATAAATTACGGCATTGACCTTTACCGTTACATTGTCCTTGGTGATGATATCCTGAGGAGGAACATCCATGACCACGGTGCGCAAGCTGACCTTGACCATTTTCTGGACTCCGGGAACGACGATGATGATTCCCGGACCCTTGACCTTCCAGAATCTTCCGAACAGAAAAATCACGCCTCTCTCGTATTCACGCAAAACCTTGAACATGCTGAAAACCAGCACGGCAAGTAATATTAGAAAGGTCATTAGAGTGTCCATAACGGTTCTCCTGTTGAAGTTTGGACTATCTACTAATGATAACAATATTTGAGCTGAGTTTCATCAATGTTAAAATGCTTTTCATGTCTTATTACTCTGATCAAGAACTTTCATATCTCGCCGGGATAATGCTTTTTGTTGTTTTGGCTGGAGTTGTACCGGTTGGCCATGCCCAGGCAGAGCCGCTGGAGGTCTCCATCCAGAGTGATGTCGATGATGCGGGAAACATTAAGCTGGCGTTGACGCTGAAGAATTCGGGTTCCCGACCGGTTTATCATGTCCATCCGATGTTCCATTTTCACCACACCATGTCCATGATGTCGAAGATCATGCGTCTGGATCCGGGGCAGAGCATCACTCTGGAAAATGATAAACACCCTCCTGTCATGCGGGTGGGCAGATATCCCTTGACTGCCATGGTGGAATATTGGACGCTTCCCAATGGAGGCGTTAAACAATCGGTTCTGGCTACGGACTCCTTTTTTTTTAAGGAACCTGTGCAGTCCGAGGTGGAGGGAAGCCTGGAGTCGTCGGCCGATTCGGAATCATCCATCCTGAAGGTGTTTCTGCAGAATCGTTCTGCATCCCTGAAGAATATCAGTATGATGCTTCTACTTCCACCTGGTCTGGAAGCGGAAGATTTTTCCGGAGTGATGGGTTTTACGCTGTACGGAGGCGAGGAAAAGAATTTTGAAGTACGTGTCATTCGGCGGAAAAACCAGGACCAAGATCGTTTTCCCGTCCGCTTGATGGTAGAATATGGGGAAATGATGAAGCATTATTCTGGGGAGATCAATGGGTCGGTTCGTTTCTCTCCCAGTTGGTATTCCATGAAATACCTGCCCCATTTTACTGCTTTAGTGTTTATGGTCCTGGTTCTGCTGGGTTTTTATTACAGAGTTTATAACCGAAAATAGAAAGGGTGTTTTTATGACTCAAGCAACGGCTCGACATATATTGGTTAAATCCGAAGAAGCCTGTAAGGATTTAAAAAAGAAAATTGAGGAAGGGGAGGACTTTGGCAAAATGGCCCAGCAACACTCCGAATGCCCCTCCGGAAAAGATGGCGGAAACCTCGGGTCTTTTGGCCCCGGTCAGATGGTTCCGGAATTTGATACGGTCGTGTTTAATGAAGAAGTGGGAGCTGTGCATGGTCCTGTGCAGACCTCATTTGGGTATCACCTGATTGAAATCACCAGCCGTAGTTAAAAGGAGAAGGGTATGACAGTTGCTACTTTTGGAGCAGGATGTTTCTGGGGGGTGGAATTGACTTTTCAAAAAACCAAAGGGGTGACATCCACTTCGGTCGGTTATACCGGCGGGACAACTCAGAACCCTACCTATGAACAGGTTTGTACCGGACGCTCCGGGCATGCCGAAGTGGTTCGGGTGGAGTTTGACCCTTCCAGTATTTCTTATGAGGAATTACTCGATGTGTTCTGGGGCTGTCATGACCCGACGACTTTAAATCGGCAGGGTCCGGATCAAGGCACTCAGTACCGTTCCGCGATTTATTATCACTCACCGGACCAGGAAGCTGCTGCTCTGGCTTCGAAAGAGAACGCAGATGAAGCGGGACGCTTCAAGTCTCCCATTGTTACGGAAATCACCCCGGCGTCGGAATATACTATGGCGGAAGACTATCACCAGAAATATCTCGAAAAACGCGGTATGGGTAGTTGCCATTAGCAAGTGTTGAAAGCTCTGCGGTAAAGAATTGTTACCCTGAGTTCTGCGGTTCAGGGTGGTGTTGCATCGCCTGTTTATTCTGCAACGCGATTCCGGCCTTCCTGCTTGGCCTTATAAAGAGATTTATCAGCCTCTGAAATCAAGATTGAAGATGCATCGCCTCTCTCAGGAACCCTACTGGCAACCCCTAAGCTAATTGTTACAAACTTACTGGCCTGGGAGGCTTGATGAGGGATTTCCAGTGCTTCTACAGAAGCGCGAACTTTTTCTGCCAGGCCAAAAGCTCCCTTTTTGGGTGTATCAGATAAGATTGCGACAAACTCTTCTCCACCGTAACGAGCTACTAAATCTCCTGGTCGCCTCAAGGATTTCTCAATAGTGTGAGCCACTTTTTTCAGGCAATCGTCCCCAGCCTGATGACCATAGGTATCGTTGTAAAGTTTGAAGAAATCTATATCCATCATGATAGCGGTTACGGGCTGGGTGTGACGCATTGAAGATTTCCATTCCCGTTCTAAAAATTTCTCGAATGTACGCCGATTGGCGATCCCTGTTAACCCATCCAAAGCGGAAAGAAGCTCTAACTGCTTATTGCTTGCCCTGAGAGATTTTTCAAGCTCTTGATGTTTGGCAATAGATTCCTTCAGTTCTTCGTTGGTTTTTTTTGCCTCATTTAGCATTTGCAGTTTTTCAAAACAACGAGCCACTCTAAAAAGCAGTTCTTCCTCCTTGTAGGGTTTAAGCAGGTAGTCTGAGGCTCCTAGCCGTAAGGCTTCTATGGAAGAATCCATCTCGCCATGGCCTGTCATTATTACCACTATTATTTCTGGCTCGGTTTCTTTAACTTGTTTTAATACCTCAAGCCCACCTATTCCATTCATTATTAAATCTGTAATAATCAACTGGGGTTTTTCTTTTTTTAAAACCTCCAACCCCTGCTCGCCACTGTTCGCTGTCACTGCCCTATAGCCATTCTTTTTCAATATATGGCTCAGCCCCGCTAAGACGACTTCTTCATCATCAATAATTAAAATTACAGGTTTTTTCATATCAGCTATCACTTTTTTTCGTCTAGCCTCTTTTTCTTTTCTTCTTTATGATTTTTTACAGCCGCCTGGATTTCTTTTCTTAACTCCTCAGCATGCTCATCACAGTAACCATGGCTGGCTTCTATTTCAGTCCTTTTGGTGAGGTATATATCAGGCTCCAGCCAAGGGCCTGTCCCCGGTTCTCTACCATCGTCATCCCGGATTTTCTTGCAGACACAGCAGACGGGAAGAAATTTTTCGTAAGCCTTTATCCTTCTGTTGAGCTTTAAATGATCAATGCACCTACTGGTTCTCATCAACAGCTCATCTTTATCGCAGGGTTTCTGTATATAATCGAAGGCGCCCAGCCTTAAAGCGTCAACAGCGGTGTCCAGGGAACCATAGCCTGTAAGCACCATTACCAGAGTATCGGGGCGGATTTCATTGATCTCTTTCAATACCTCTATGCCACCTATCCCACCCATCATTAAATCGGTGATTATCAGATCAAAATGCTCTTCTTTAAATTTTTCAATCCCCTTTTCACCACTCGATGCAGTGGAAACCTCATAGCCTTCCTTCTTTAGAGAACTGCTAAGGCCCAATAAAATAGATTCTTCATCGTCAATTAATAGGATCGAATATTTTTTCATTTCGCGTTCTTCAAATTAAACCGGAAGCACTATGGTAAAAGTAGTGCCTGCGCCATCTTTACTGTCTACCAAAATTTCTCCGCCATGATCCTTGATGATTCCATAGCTGACAGAAAGTCCCAGTCCCGTTCCCGTTACAGCAGATTTTGTTGTGAAAAACGGGTCAAATATTGTGCTCATAACTTTCTCAGAGATTCCAGCGCCTGAATCCTGAATATGTATTTTTATATGGGCACCTTCTCTTTCAGTGGTGATGGTGATTTTCCCATTGTGATCTTTTTCAGGGATGGATTCCTCCGCATTTTGAATGATATTTAAAAGAACTTGCTGGATTTGGTCGCCAACACAATTGATATCAGGTAAACCATATGCAAGATGTTTTTTGAGATGGATATGCCTCTGCTGAATCTTTTTATGGGTTAATGTCAGTACACTGTCGATGATATGATGGATATTCGCGGGTTTTTTAACAGAAACCGAGGGCCTGTAAAAGCCCTGAAGTTTTTTTACCAGGTCAGCCATTCGATCACATTGTTTTATTGACAAACTCAAAAATTTAGCGTGATTGTCATCAAGCGTGGCCTCTTCCTTGACTTGTTCTAAAAGAGTCTTCATGCCGAATATTGGGTTGTTGAATTCATGGGCGATAGAACCGGTGAGCTTGCCCAGTGATGAAAGTTTGTCTGTGTGCAGGAGGTTCTCGTGAGAAGATTCTAATTCTTCCTGTTGTCGAATAAGATTTCTGACCACAGATATTAATATTATGATTGAGATAGTGATGGTTATCAGAAGAAACAGAGAGAGCACCAGCAGTGATTTCTTTCTCTCATTTACCGCTTTGAGGCGAAACTTCTCTGCCATTCCTGCGGCAAAGTGGATCATCTTTTCCATGGATTCATTAAGCGAAGCCACATGCTTTGCACCTTTTCCTTTTGTGATTTCTGCCGCTTCCAACCTCCTGCCATCTTTTATAAGGGAAATAACCTCATCACGAATCTCTTCCCAGTCCAGAAAAGCCCGATACGCTTGTTGAATATCTTTTCTATCCCCAAGGTATCGTTCAAAAATCATGTCAAAATCTTCAAGAACCATTTTTGATTGAGCCTCGATTTCACCGAGGGCAAAATTCAGTTGAGCCTCATCTTCTGACAAGACGGCATCCTTCATATACCGGTGAATCGATATGAGGTTGGCGTCGATATGTCTGGCGGTATTACTAACAACGAAGGGGTGTCGGTAAATACTTTCAGAAATGCTTGCCTGCCGATCTATATATGCAATTGAGATTAAGCCTGTTAGCAGTAATAGCAACATGATCCCAACAAAAGCGAATATGGTGTATGCATGCTTGATTTTTTGATGCCACGTAACCAGAACCGCACCAAATCCGAGAATGATGAACCCGCTTGCCGTATGAAAAGCCATTCGAGTCAGGTTTCCCCAGCCATAGGAATTCTCCAGGCCCATCAGGTATCCACTCAGAGCAACAATGCCTAAAGCAAAAACAAGCAAACCCAGAGATCCTCTTACGGAAATAGTTCTCTCTTTATCTTTGATTGATGACAACAGGAAAAATAAACCCAGGAGGGTAAAACATAGAGCGGTGTTGGGTGCCATTCGCCCTGGATGAGAGGTTTTAGTTGTTACAGAGTGTTCCATGAACATTTCGTCAATGCCCAGGTTCACACCAAAAATATATTCTGTCAGCGTGAGGCCACCCAAAAGGATCAGGAAAAAAGCAAGAGGCATTGAATACCGGGGTCTGTGAATAAAAATTCCCGCTAAGCCGCAGGTAAGAATTCCCAGAGCCGTGTTGTACTGCATGGGAGCCCAGTCCGTATGAATTTGAATCAGGCTGAGTTGGTGGGTGTGCCACCCAAACAGGACGACCCCTGCGATCAAAATGGGTATGACATTGGAGAGCTGGTATATTTTGGAGCTCAATGATGAGTCTAAATTGTCCACTTTATGGGAGTTCCGGTCGCACCTGAATCAGTGCAAATTAGACAGGGGAAATACCTCAGAACATGCATTTAGCCTGAGACTTCCCATTTTTAAAGTCTTGATCTATCCATTATAGCCGGGATGACTTCTTTTTAAATGGAAATATAGGTTGAAAAAAGAGGGGGTTCGACATGCCGATTTTTTAATTTCCAGTTTGGGGTGGCAGCCCGATTAACTTTCCTTTAAAGATTTTCTGTTTCAATTCATCGGGTAAGGATGACTGGATGGAATCTTTCAGTGCCTGAAGGATGTTTTCCTTGAGATGGGCGCGACTGTGAACCAGGCTGACTTCGCGGATGGGAACAGGCGGCTTGAAAAATCGTAATTTCTTTTTTTTATCCTTCATTCCTCCCAGTGCAAGATAGGGGATGAGCGTGTAGCCGAATTTGCTGTCTACCAGACGCATTAAGGTTTCCAGATTGCCACTTTCAAAAACCAGGTTTTTTCTGGACTGTTCTTTGGGAACCTGCTTTTTACAAATCTCAATAGCCTGATCGCGAAAGCAGTGTCCTTCATTCAATAACCAGATGTCCTCCCTGCTGAGTTCCTTTTCTGCAATCAGGTCTTTTTTCAATAGAGGATGTTTGGTGCTCAGGTAAATCACAAAGGGTTCATAAAAAAGAGGCTGCTCCAGAATTCCTTTATGCTTCAGGGGGGTTGCCAGAATTCCTCCATCAAGGGAATCGAGTTTCAGTCGCCGTATGATTTGCTCTGTTTGCAGTTCTTCGATCACCAGTTCAACCTTGGGGTGGTTCTGGATAAAAATTTCCAGAAACAGCGGCAACAGGTAGGGTGCCAGGGTAGGGATCACCCCCAGTTTAAATTCTCCGCGAATTTCTCCTTTATTCCCTTGCGCCAGAGGTGCAATTTTCGATACCTCCAGCAAGGCTTTTTCTGCCTGCTCAATTATTCTCAATCCGATTTCAGTGGGTTCGACCGGGTTTTTGGACCGGTCGAATAAAGTGACTTCCAAGTCCTCCTCCAGCTTCTGGATCTGCATGCTCAGGGTTGGCTGGGTGACATGGCATTCCCGGGCCGCCCGACCGAAATGGCGGTTCCGGTCCAGGGAAACCAAGTATGAAAGTTGAATGTGGGTGATAGATATCATCTATTATGATTATAAATTTAATTGATTAGACTTATCAAGCGCAATCGGGAAAAATAAGGAGGTAGGATGAGTTTGCGAAAAATCAATAATACTGACGCGAGGGCGTTGGATGGACAATAATTTTCATGCGGAGGATAAAGTTATGAAAAAACAAAATATGAAAATGTGGGGGGTATCGGGAGTGCTTGCCGGTCTTTTTCTCCTGACTGGAGGGATGATGTTGACTGCGGCTGATGCAGGTGAAGCCTACGAGGTGGAGATTCCTCTGGGGTTGGATGAAGATGGCTTTAAAGTTCCGAAAGATAACCCCTTGACCAAAGACAAAGTTGAGCTGGGCCGACTGCTTTTTTTCGACAAGCGATTGTCTGCAAACAACACCATTGCCTGCGCGAGTTGTCATATTCCGGCGCTGGCTTTCACCGATGGTCAGCCGGTTTCAACGGGCATTCACCACCTGCAAGGCGGCAGAAGTGCCCCAACGGCTATCAATAGGGGCTTTAGTGCGGCGCAGTTCTGGGACGGGCGTGCGGCCACACTGGAAGACCAGTCTATCGGACCGTTTGCCAGTCCTGTTGAGCATGGGTTTGCCAACCATGATGAACTGGTTGCCAAGATCAGTACATTTGCTGGCTACAAAAAGCTGTTCGCTAAAGTATTTGGTGCGGGAAATATAACAAAGGAGCAGGTTGGCAAAGCCATCGCCTCTTTTCAGCGAACACTGATTTCCGGCAACAGCCCCTTTGACCGCTTTGACTATGATGGCGATGAGAAGGCTATTTCCGAATCAGCGAAACGTGGCAAAAAACTATTTTTCGATAAGGCCCGTTGCAACCTTTGTCATTTTGGCACCAATTTTTCCGATGAAAAATTCCACAATATCGGAATTGGTTGGGGTGGGGAAGCGGTGGATCCTGGTCGTTATAACGTGACCAAAGATGTTAAAGAATTAGGCGCGTTCAAAACTCCTACGCTTCGCGAAATTTCCAGGACGGCTCCTTATATGCATGATGGAGGGTTCGCAACGCTGGAACAGGTGATCGAGCATTACAATAAGGGAGGTGTGAAAAATCCCTTTCTGGATAACCAGATCATTGAGCTTAACCTGACAAAGTCAGAGGTGGCAGATCTTGTTGCAATGCTTCGTTCTTTGGAGGGTGAAGGCTGGCAACATGTGAAGGCTCCTACCGAATTTCCGCAATAAAAGATAAATAAGCCGGCCCGGGATTCCGGGCTGGTTGATTTATAACGGAGGTCATTTTTTTGGAGATGGGCCTCTGTCCTGATTTTTTGGCAGGCTGATATGAAATGTCGAGCCGTTGCCGGGACTGCTTTCAATATCGATCTGTCCGCCATGGCGCTCAACGATTTTATCGCAAATAGCCAGCCCCATTCCGCTACCCGCGTACTTTCCGATTCCATGCAAACGCTTAAACGGTTTTAAAATTTCCATGGCATTTTTGGTGTCGAACCCCAGACCCTTGTCTTTAAATGAGATTTTCCAGAGCCTATTCGAGGTGAGTTGACTTTTTATTTTGACTTGTGGCGGAGTGCCTTCTTCGTGAAACTTTATTGCGTTACTGATCAGATTCAGGAAAAGTTGTCGAATTTGAAATCTGTCGGCCTGGATAGTTGGTAACGTTTCGACATCCACAGTGCCTTTGGCTTGTTCGATTTGGGTTTCGAGGTCAGATAGAACCTCCGAAACAATATTGTTCAAGTTTACCGAAGTGAACTCTCGGGATTTGGCGTTGATTTTGGAAAATTCAAGCAGGTCTTCGATAAAATTCCTCATTCTTACCGTTGCCGATTGCATTCTCGCCATGTATTGTTGTTCCTGATTTTGCATGGGAACGTTCTTTTTGATCAAATCACCAAAGGCGATGATTTTTCGTAGAGGTTCCTGGAGGTCGTGGGAGGCTATTAGCGCAAAGCTCTGTAAAGCATCGTTGCTTCTTTTTAATTCGGCGGCATGATTCTTGAGTTGTTTTCTTAAAGAAATACTTTCGGCAACCTGGAGCCTCAGATTCCTGCTCATGCGAAAGTAAACCACAGCGACAATCGTTGCCACCAGCAAAACAATGCTGATTGCTATAATTGTGTTATAAAATTTTGTGTAATCCGGTTCGGTTTTATAGATAAAAGAATCAAGGTCGACCGGTCCCTCAATCATGCCGACCGATTTATAGGTTTCATAAATATGCCTCCACCGGTTTTCATGCATATAGCCCACTTCCAGGAGATCAGGGAGTACAAGATCTATTGTGTTTTGTGCCTCAAAAAGTAAGTGCTCGCGGCTATGGCGGGGGCTGTATTCAAGTATGTAGCTGATAATTTCGTCCGCATGAGAGAGAGCGTAGTTCCATCCTTTCATCGATGCCTTGCGGAATTTTTTGACCAGACCTGGTTGATCTTCTATCGTTTTTTCCAACGTAAATAAAGTATCCCCATAAAAATCTATGCCGTAGTTTCGTGGTGAGAACAGACGATATTTGAAACTTTGCTGGCGCAATAAAAAAACTTCATCCGATGTGTAGACAGACATGGCGTCTACCAGCCCCGTTAGCAGGTCGTTTGGATTAAACAGGTGATTTGATATTTTGAGCAGCGGTTCCGTTAGGTTCGCTGTTTTCAGCATGGCACGGATGTCCGCAGAATGTGTTTCAAGCGACACTTTTTTCCCGGCCAGTTGATGAAGTTCTGTGACTCCTGAATTAGTGCCGGCGACCAGGGCTAAAGGGGAATGCTGGTAAATAACGGCTAAGGCAACTACTGGAATGCCCTGACTTCTTACTCTGATCAGATCCGAACCTGCGATTCCAAAATCTGCTTTTCCATTGACAACCGCGTCTACAACATTTGAATCAGGATCGAGCTCTTTTAAATGAACTTTCAGTCCCGCCTCGCGA